>Ga0209415_10008115_pt1 | contig 18232 bp, 29 predicted proteins | sample PeaSoiSIISIP2007_FD_187696 | JGI IMG/M metagenome (GOLD analysis project Ga0209415, IMG submission 187696) | Peat soil microbial communities from Weissenstadt, Germany - SII-SIP-2007 (SPAdes) (version 2) | ecosystem: Environmental > Terrestrial > Soil > Wetlands > Peat | place: Germany...
CACCTTGCCGTCCTGTCCCGGCTTCGTCTCGGCCTGCCTGGACATGCAGCAATAAATATCCGGGGGCGTTCGCCATCCGAGCATTCTATGAACTTCTTGGAGAAAGGTGTCCACGTCTCGGGTCGGCGTGCCCGTCCACGGCTTCTTGCCGTCCGGCATCGTCATCATGGCGTGCACATTGCAATACCCTGGCTCGTCATCTGACGGCCAGGGCAGAACACGCAACAGGAACTCGCGGATATTGGTACTCACTTGTTTGATCTCAAGTGTTCAGCATCGCGGCGATCTGCGCATCCAGGTCGGCGTCGCCACTGACTTCGCCGGTGTCCACCGCAGACTGGCCGATCGCGGCCCCTGGCTGCGGCGGGGCCTGATCGGGTTCGGGCGGCAAAGCTACTCCGAACGCCCCACCCGGCTGCTGGGTCAGGTCCAGGGTCTGATGGACCTGGATCGGCTTCGGAGCCGCTTGCTCGGCCGGGCCAAGCCCAAACGCCCCAGTCAAGAGCGTCGGGTTCGGAAGCGCTTCCACGTGCGTTACCGCCGCGGTAGCGGGCTGACTTGCCGGCGGGGGAGGCGGCGCTTGCTGCACAGGTGCTCCGGTCCCGAGCGGGATTGATTGACCAACCGGTTCAGAGACGGACACTTGCGGCCCCGCTGCACGCCGCGCGATTTCATCCTCACCGGTGATGCGCTTGGCGACTACTTCCTCGCGCAGCACCAGTACCACGTCGGCCTCGGCGTCGGTCAGCCCCTGCAAGAACTTGAACGTGAACTCGGGGTGGGCCTTCGCCGGGTCGAACGATACGCGCGTGATAAACGAAGGGTATGCCCAGCCTTGCTGAGACATGTTCTCGCCGAAGATCGAGAGGTTGTTCAGCGAGGCCGGCGGGATGCGCAGGAACGCGGGCTCCATCAGCGGCTGGCCGAACAGGCGCGCCGTCTGCTGGGGCATCACGAGCACTGCGAGCCGTTTGTAGTCGGAGCATTCCCGGGACTTCTTGCCATTCGGGTCGGTCTTCCATTCGTTGCGCGGGCAGATGGCGCACAGCGACGCCTGGGCATGTTGCACGTCCGGGTCTGGCCGCACGCCATCAATCGACGCACAGGCGGGGCGTTTCCCTGCGGACCCTCCGTCCTCGAAGCCGTCCGGGTAATAGGACTTCGCCTTGACCTTGGCCTGACGTAGGATCACTACGTCAAGGTATCCTACTGGCGTGCCATCGTCGGCGCGCAGTAGCGGCTTGCTCTCGCCGCGGTGGCGGATCGAGAAAATCTTGCCCTTGTAGCCGATCACCGGATAGCTTGAGCCAATGCCTTCGGCAAGGCTCTCGGTCGGGTCAAGACGGGCGAACTTAGTGGACGGCTTCATGCCGGCAGGGACAGTCATCTGTGTGGTCATCGTGTTTCTCCTATAATGAAGCGGGTATTGGGGACAAGGACCCATCCCAAGTCATTGGGATCGTCCTTTACCGGGTTCTGCTGAAAGCTCCAAACTCGTCCTTCATGATCAAGGGCCACGAGTTGCAGATAAGGACCATCCGGCGCACCGGGCAGATTTACTGCTAACAGTTGGATAAATTTTGACATTTGTCGTTCTCCGTGGGTCAATTCAGCCGGCATCTGAGGACCGAAGCCCTCAGGCGTTTCTTGTTGTCTTTAAGCCGGTCCACCTATGCGACCAATAATTACCGCGGCGGTAATTACCGGCCGACTTTGGCTTTCTCACCCGGTTTCCGCACCCCAATGGTGCGGATCGTGTTGAGCTTAACGCCGGGCGGGAGAGTTCCTTTCTCGGCGAGTTCACGACACGCCGTCGCGTTGGCGCGGCGGTCGAGAAGGTCGAATTGTTTGTTGGCGATCACGTAGTCCATGAATGCCTGTGGGTCTTCGAGCTTCGCAGTGACCCGGTGGTTCCAATGGACCGTGCCCCCTGCGGTGACGGCGGTCTGTTGCCCCGTGTCTGTGAGGAACTTCTCGAAGTACCCTTGCAGCAAGTTCTTTATATTCTCTAAAGGCGCCACTGACGCCTTGAACTCCTCCTCAAGCTCGTCCAGCTTCTTGTCGATCAGGCGGTACTGGGCGACGCGCTTTGACACGCCGTCACCTTGCACAGCATCAAGCTGCGTCTTGAACGTGGTCCAGTCGAACATGATACTGCTCCCAAAGTATCGCCAGTCTCTCCTGGCAGCCACACCACTTTGTTACGGCAGCCGTGTCGCCGTTCCTTAAAATCGATTAAGGTCCGCCATAACTAGAACCGGCTTGTTCGGCCTTGGACATTGGAATACTCCGTAGGTTGGCCCTCTTGGGCTTGGGTTGTGGCTTCTTCAAACAAGGTCAGGAGCATATCCTGCACCGCGGCCTTCTTACTGAGAAGTGAGTATATCCTACGCTCCACAGGGCTACCTTGCAAGTGGAATATCTGCTGGCGGTGGCGTTGTCCGATGCGCCGAATGCGCGCGTTCGCCTGTTCATATGTTTCGTAGTTCGGGATCGGGCAGTACCAGATGATGGTATCTGCCGCCGTCAGCGTGAGCCCGTGTGCCATACACCCTGGATGGGCCACGATCGCCTTGTACTGGCCGGTGTTCTGGAACGCGTCGAATATCTTGTTGCGCTGGGCGTCGGTTACATCGCCATGGATAACCCCATGATCCACATACTCGTCTGTCTTGGGATCGCTCATAATCTTAGACAGGCCGAGCACCATGTGCCGGAATGGGCAGAACACTAGCACCTTTCGACTGGCAGACTGGATTAAGTCAATCAGGGCCTCGATCCGGGGAGTGGCATCGAGCACTATCGTACTCTTGACCCCAGTGACACTGGAATACACGTAACCGCCCGCGATCTGCAACAGCTTGTTCACTGCCGCGGCGGCATTCGGCGCGTTCACTTCCTTGCCTTGAAATACTGTAACGAACAGGTTCTTCACATCGTTGTAGCCCTTAGTTTGCTGCGCACTGAGCGGAACGTTAATCTCCCGTGTCACAGTCTCCGGCAGTTCCACCACGTCATCGAGTTTGAACCTGACCGCTGGCTGCATCCACGAGTATGCCCGATCCACGGCGTCCGCCTTGGGGAGCCACAGGTAGTCGTTCTTCTTTGTCATCAGCATGTCGCGCGCATGGGAACGATACTTCGGCACGGTGTGCGGCGTGATGATCTTGCATTGCATCCACACGTCGGTGGGCTCGTTCGGCATGGGGGACCCTGTGAGGCCCCACACGAACTTCATCTTCTCGGCGAATTTCACCATGCCCTTCGAGCGTGCGTTCTGATTGCGATACGTGGCCAGTTCGTCCAAGATCAGCACATCAATATCGGTGCGCTTATCCAACTCGGCTTGGATCACTTTCATGCCGTCATGGTTGATGATGAAAACCTCGGCGTCTGGGTCGTTCAGCCTCTCCAACCTTTTCTTCTTCGAACCGTAGAGCACTTGGAGAGTGCGATGGGGCAGCACGTCCCGACATTCATGTGCCCACACAAGGCTGAGGGTCGAGCGCTTCGCAACCACGAGCAGCTTGCCGGCGTAGTTGTTACTGCGAAGGTAATCCCACGCCCAGAGGGTCGCCCGCGTTTTGCCGGTGCCCATGTCGTTGAGCACGTAGGCCCGCGGGGAGGCTGTAATCAGGGAGCACGTCACCCGCTGCACATGATACGGGTTGCCCTCGGTCCAGTTGTAGTAGCAGTTGATCGGGTTAGGTACCGCGAACCCCAGGCGACGGAGCAAGGTGTACTCGGACAGCCCATGCTTGAGCACTAGCTGCCGCTCATTGAGCGGCCGGGCATCAGGGAACAGGCGCTCCATGCCCACAGTGCGGGGCACGACAATGGCCTTATTCGGTTTGGATACTAGCGCCGTACGCATGCTTCTATCCATCGCAATGCAAAACTGGCAGTAGGTTCATCGTTCACCACGAACACCTTCGCACCGGCGGCTTCAAGCTCACGCTTGGTTGCCTTCTGCTGCGGGGTCAAGCCGGTCTTCGGGTCTTTTTTGGTCTCGATCGCCACCGTGTGACTGTTAGCGCACAGGTGGTAGTCTAGCCATGGCCGCCCCATGCCGCGAGTAACCGGCATACGGACCCATAACTGGCCCGGGTGCCGGTCTTGAATGTCTTTCAGTCCACGGGACACCATGGCCTTGATCTTGCCCTCGGGGGTCATGGTCATCTCAGTTCTTTCTTATAATTATTATCCCTATATTCGTCATCCCATGGGCGGCTTGAAATAAGAAACCACTGAGCGTTTTTATATGCCCATATATAACCCTCATTATCAAGAGCTATAATAGCATTTTTACCAACTGTTATTTGAACAAATTTTCGGTCCATTGAGTGGGTCATCGTGGGCTCCCCTTGCCGTGGAATGGGCATGATACCACTTTGCAATACTTGATGCAAAGCCCGCTTGGGTTGGGCGGGAACGTCATGGTCTGGTGTGCCCATTCGAGTTTCTTTACGCGCGGGAGAAGCTGTGCCACGAACGCCGGTATATCCTCGCGGCGCCATATCTTTTGGGTCGTGGCATCCTTGCTGTTCGGGTCCTCTTGCAACCACACATACTCAGTGCGGACCACTTTGATCGCCGGGAAGTGCTGGAATATGCAGAGCGCCATCAGGCCAAGCTGCACGCTGCCTTCTTTGGGCTTCCCGGTCTTCCAGTCAATTGCCAGGGCCACTGGGCCATTGATACGAACCACGTCTGCGATCCCTCGGTACCAGACGGTCGGAGCGCGATAAGGGGTGGGGCTAAGGTTCTGATCGAGCGCGTATTTGCATTCGACCAGTAACTCGCCGGGGCCAGACAGTACGCGGTCCACCCAGGGCTGATACGGTAGCATGTGCTCGGGCAGTGCGTTGCCCTTAAGGGCCTTCGCCATAGCATCGTGCACTTCGTTGCCCCAGTCGATGTTCTCCGTGCTGTCGTCTTTCACGGAACGTGAGACGCTATACGCCTCGTACTTTTTGGCGCACGTCTCGAAGTTGTCGAGTTTACTGAATGACCACGTAAACATCACTACGCCCATATGTTAGTGACAAATTTGCGAGCGCTGTTTGGGCACCGCTCGCCCTTTTTGTGGTACTCACCGCAAATCCCGCACCGGTATATCTCGGGTGTCTCAGGGACCGCGTTGGCCCCCGTGGCGAGCATGTAGTTGACCTTGATCGCTTCTGCGCCCATGAATGGGGTCACCTTGAACCCCGCAGCTTTCAGGGCCTTGATTTGATCAGGCAGGGCTGCGCGCTCGACCGCCCGGCGTCCCGCCGCCATTTCCCGCAACATTTGCTCGCTGGGCTTGTGCATGGGGGTCGTCTCCGGCTGTTACCGTGGCGGTATTTCGCGCTTGTCCGCCGAACATGGCAAACACGTCATGGCCCTTCTTCTGCAAGTCCTCCAAGGTCAGTTGGAGGTTCGCCAGCGCCCGCCACGCGAGGTTGCCATCATGCAGGAGGCCGTCAGCGCCATAGACACCGTGAGACAACAGGTGTCGCCCGATGCAGTTCAGATGATCGTCGCTCTTGCCGCGTGACCAATGCAACGGCTCACCCGGGTTGTGCTTGTCGTTGCCGATCTTGGACACCAGCGCGATGTACGCGATGGCGTCCGGGAAGTAGTGCAATACGCCCTCGGTTACGGGCAGTGACTTGCGTATCTCAGACTTCTCGGGGAGCATGGTAGTAATCCTTTCAGTGAATTGACGGGAGGTATGAAATAGTACCACCGTCCAGGACGCGCTTGCCATCCGTGGTGGCAATCCCACCGTCAGGCCGGATTTCCATCCACCCTTCGTCAATTTGAATATAACGCTTGAGCCCCAGGGCCACAGCCGTGGCGCTCTCCGCGGTGGCGCCCGACGATTTTTCCCACCCCTTGAGCAGGACAATGCCATCGGCGACCGAACAGATATAGGTCAGGTCCATGAGCAGGGCCTTGCGCAGATCGAACCCTACGCGGGCCGTCTTCGTCGCCTGGATTTCCGCCTTACCCTGGAACGCGGCGGCGCCGAATTGTTCCTCGTCCTTCTCGGCTGGCGAGAATACCTCATGCCCCATGGAGCGTAGCTCGGCCGCGGCCGCTCGGAACGCAGGGAAGTTGGAGTCATCATATCCCCGCATGGGGCCGGCGACGTAGAGCTTCATGGTACTCTCCTCAAACCGTTATGACCACTGACATGGCCGCCGCCAACATCCAATAAGTACCACGTCGCCAATCACCTTCCCAATAATAACACAGCCCTGCGATGGCTTCAAGGGCTGTGAGAGCTGCAATGAAATACAGGTGTATTTTCATTTGCAGTCTCCATAACTCGGGCCGGATTTCACTTCCGCTTCGAGTGGGATATCCAAACCCCAACTCGGGGGCCTTGTCAACTCTCGATAAATGATGCTTTTGGCGTTCGCTACGTCTTCAAGCGGGACTATAAATACCAGTTCGTCATGCGCTTGCAAGACAAATCGGTAGCCCAGGCAGTCCAGCCGCAGGGCTGCGTTCATGATGATAATCCGGGCCAGAAACTGAATAATGTTTTCCAGCATCTTGCCGCCGTACATCTTAAAAGTGCCCCACCCGTATGTATAGACATAATCACCCATTATGAACCGTGGGTTGTGGTATCTCATCTTCATCCCATTTGGGCCTTCGATCTCCGCATATCGAATAGTGACGGGGCCAATCCGCATTTCCTGGTTCCCGGCCTGCGACCAGATCATCTGTGTCGCCTGCTGTAGGCGGCTCCACAGGGCGGGTATCTGATGGTACTTGCCGCGATATCCATCGACCGTGCGCGTAGCCAGTCCCTTAGTCCACGGGATCACAGCCGCCAGATCGATACCTTGTAACCGTGCCAGGGTCTGCACCATGACAAAGAACTTCTCGCCCCCGCACTGATAGCCCAAACCCAGGACCCCCGTCTTCCCAATGAACCCGTGCACTTCGTGCGGCTTCTTGCCCGTCAGCGGGTCCACGTACTTGCGGTTGATCGGCATGCCGAAGATGATCGAGGCGAACGCACTGTACGGGTCGCCTCCCTTCTTCGCGAACTCCGCGAGCAGCGGGATACACCCAGCCAACCATGCCACCAGACGCGCCTCAATCTGCGCTAGATCACCGGCGATCACCGCATGGCCCGGTGGCGCGACCAGCGACTTGCGCAGCATGGGCGGCTTCTTGGCGCTGCCACGCGGCATGTTCTGCATGTTGAGGCGCCATGCCCCCGATAGCCGGTGCGTATGCGCGCCGGAATACGTCAGGGGGATCGGCATCTGCCCGCCGGAATAGAGGCGCGGGTTACCGTCGCGGTAATGATCCCACGCGAGGTTCGCAATCGAGAGCAGCTTTTCCGTGCGGCTTTCTTCGAGCGTGCTCTTTATGCCCAGGCGAGCGCATGCCAGCGCCTGTACGCGGGCATCGAAGTGCTCTTGCAGCTTCTCCATGAAGGCATCGGTCTTGGCAAAGGCCGGCGTCAGCTTAGCCGGATCGCTCGGGCTCGGCTTGAACTCCGGCTCCACTCCGAACACAGCCAGGGCCTTCGTGAACCCGGCATTGGACATAAGACCGATCTTAGTCACTTCTTCCTTGATCATGGCGGCGCTCAACACGCTACCTTGTGCCCGGGCCGCGGCCAACTTAGCCGGATTGGCTCCGCATGCAACGAGTAGACTGTCCTTCTGGTCACGCACCGCTTGCAGGTGCTTCGTGAGCATGTCCTTGTCGAGCATGAACCTTGGCTGCACTGCGGCCCGAATAACCAAGTCCATGATACGCATTTCAGACTGGGGGAACTCCCGGATCAGGAGCTTGAAGATATCCCGCGAGCGCTCGTTGTCCCGGTTGGCGTAGTCACAAAACTCTGCCCACAGGTTCGGGTCCGCGAGGATATCCGCGCGCCGCTTATTGATGACTTTGAGGATGGTGCTCTTGTCGTGGGGGAACCCTAACACCTTGCAACAGGTTTCCAGGTTGAGCCTCGGGAGGATGTGTCCGCGCAGAGCCCGCGCCATGTTCATTGTATCAATATTCATGGCAGCTACCCACCCATAGTGCCAAGCAAAGATAGAAGCGTCGAATAAAGAATTAAAAGTGACTAACATTGTTTCTTGAGGATTATATTGCGCCAACCAGTTACCCAGATCAGGCCCATCTATAATATGAGATGGTTCATCATTGACCGCCACCGCGCAGCAAATAAGTTCAAACCTAGGATCGAGAATGTATTCAGGAATAGTCATTTTACGCAACGTGTATGTTGTTGCGTAGTAACTCTCTATATCCGCAAATATAATTCGTTTTATTGACATTCACATTACTCGTCTAGCACTTCATTGTGCGCGTATAGGATGGGACCGAAATGTTGCATTCCTGATCGATAACGGAATTACCATGGAATGTCAAGGTGAAACCCAGAGGCGTTTCAAGGTGTTTACTTTGAGCAAGAAACGCCGCGGCCATGGTGGTGGCGGCTTCCCGGATTAAAGGGAGCATCGCTCCAAGTCCATCCGGCTCGTAGGTACGTGTTCCCGTCAGTTTTTCTTGCCAGTGGTCGGCAAACAGCGCCGGTGCCCAAGTGGCATACTCACGTAGTGACGCTCCATTGTCCGCGTGTTTTTGAAGCCAATTAAGCACGAACGCCACCTTGGCATACTTAATTAGTATCTCATGCACTTCGGAACAGTATGCGACCAGTTCCGTCGGAACGGTTTGCGCATAATCTGCATTAGGCACCAACATCGTCTCAAAATCAATATCCAGATCAACCGGCGGCAGGTTGATGATCCTAAACAAATTACTGCCCAAGCGGTTCGAACGGCAGCAATACCGGTAGCCTTGCCTACAGGCTTCAATGACCGCCGGATCAAACATCCGCCCAATCAACCACTCGGACCCATGGGTCCAAGTACACATGTTGTTCACAACGCGATCTCGCAGCATGTGAAGGCGGTTCGTTGCGCCGTACATAGCCTTTGCAGGTAACGCTGTCATCCGCGGCCTCCCTTCTTAGCCTTGCGCGCCTGCATCATTTGCTGGCGTTCCTTGGCCTTGGCGTTGAGGCGGTCCCATACCTCGCTGCTGTGCGTGGCATAGTGCGGCCGGTCCATCGGCGCCATATGTCGAAACCCGGTCTTCGCCTGTCGGCGCCGCCGCTTGGCGGTAGCTGTCACGCAACCCATGGTGTCCTCCTAGTTCATTGTCAGATCAGATAGCGACAATCCCGCTTTCTCGAAACGGGCCTGTAACTCATGTAGCCACGTCTTGCTGTTCTCGTCCACAGCTTCGAACGTGCCATCATCTTCATCGATCTCGATCAAGCCATCCCGCTGCATGCCGAGTAAGATAGCGAACACTTGGTCACTGACGTGTTTCATGTTACCTCCGCGGTAAGTCGGATCAATCGGCCAATGTCTGGCGTCTTTACGTGTTGATGGGCACAACTTCGCCATAGGGGAACCCTCGCTTGGTATCGGCCACCGACGCCCACACGATTGGATAGTTGGGCTTCGCCGGGAATGAGAACTCGCCATCGGTCATCCCAATGAACATGTCGGGCGGGCCGTCTCGGTTCTCTGCGATCCAGTCGAACACCGGCTCAATGGCTGTATCGCCACGTCCGCCGACGCCACGCGACTTGACCAGTTCCAGGTCCATCATGTCCGTGATATCATCGATATGGTGGATTTCCGCGTCACACCAGATCACCGTCAGCCGACGGGGCTTGGCGTCTTCGATCATGCCTCGCATTTCGCCAAGGTACCGATTGATCTCGGTCGCCGATATGGAGCCAGAGGTATCGCCCCAGATCACCAGCCAGCCAGCGCCCTTGCCACCCTTGCCAGGAAGCCACAGGTCCCGGCCAATGAAGCGCCGATCCGGCTTTTTCCAGTTGTAGCTGCCAGACCCCATGACGCGCTTGCATATGGTGTCAATATGGTCGGTCCACAGCACCTTCGGATCGAGGATTTCATCGAACATGTGGAGCAACGAGCCGGGCGTCTTACCTTGCGACCTTTGCTGCTCCAAGTGCTTGGCCTGCGCTACCTCCATGACCCACTGCTGGCCATTGCGCTGCTGCGCCGCTTGGCCCGGCTGTTGCCCAGTCGAGATACCGGGCTGCTGCACCCCACCAGGATCGAACCCGTTCTTACCTTGCGCGTTCCCGTGGCCCGGCTTTTGGCCCGGCTCGCTAGGCCCCCCGTTTTGATCCTGCTTGTAGACCTTGCCGTAGATATCGAACACGCCTTCTTTGGCGGCGGCGATCTTAGGGTCATAGAGCGCGTCCGCCGGCATGGCGCCGATCCGGCTGTCGACTAAAAGAGCATTGATACGATAATCCATGGCCTTCTGCATAGTCTCGCTGGTGTACGGAAAGGTCTTGCCGTCCGTTGTGGTGATATGCGTCTCATTGCGCATGCGCCACAACAGGCCCGGATCGTCGTATACGTTGTGCATCACTTCATGGGCGGCAATGAACACCCGCTCATTCAGCGAGTATTCGAAATAGGTATCCGGGTTGACGATGACGTTCTTGCCATCGGTACACGCGACGCCACCGGGACACTCCGGCGTCATCAGCGCTGTGTACTCGCCATCGTGGTTATGCAAGAGGCGGTACCACAGGTGGCGGAAGCCCGGGGCCATCCAGGCCATGAGCGCCATCGTGTCGCTCCACTTCTTCTTGTGCTCAGGCAATAGCGGAACATTCTTGAAGTTGAGGTTGGGTTTCGGGTCATCCATGGGTCTTAGTTTCCTCTACAAAAGCGTTTAGCAGTTTCTACTCCCCGTATAATATGCGTGGAGTTTGTCACCACCCATCGGCGAATTATAGGGTGTTTAATTACTCTATAATAATCTTTTCGTAGAAGATATATAATCCGCTGAAATTCAACATTAAAATTTGGGTTAGTGGCCGGAGGTAAAGGTAAAGTTTGTTCCACGTAATTCCACCATCCTTTAAGCTCCTTACCGGGTGGACGTTTAAACGTGAAATAAAATCCAAAAGTCCACCGCCCTACGTTGATATAGCGGAACCCTTTCCATCTTGTAAAAATAGTCATGGTGTCACCTTCCTTTCATAAGGGCTTGAGGTTGATATTGGATGGTATCTCCCTAAAAAGTTTATATATCGAGCCATCTTGCTCCGCCCGGCAGACAGATTCCGCGTTCCGCGCAATCCACCGCTGAATTACGCGGCGCTTCATAGTCCAGTAATAATCTCGGCGAAGCAGTGTAATGACGCGCCGAACCTCAGCTTCCAATTGCGGGTCCATGTATGTTACTTTACCGCGGCGAGCAATTCGTCGCTCGGCGCCTCCTCGGTTACCGTGGCGGTATCGCCGGTCGCCGCCTGCCCCTGCCCGATCAGGTCAGCGTAGATGTTGATCTTCTCCGGGCCGCTCATGAAGTCGTCGGTGAACACGACGCATTCCGGCTTGGTCACCGGCCCCAGCAACGAGACATTGGCGACCAACGTCCGCGCCATGGAGCACGCGATCTTGGTCAACTCCGGGATTTTGTCTTTGTCCGCGAAATCCATCTTACACTCGATCGTGATTATGTTCTGCATAGTATTGCCCTCTTTTGCTTTGGCTTTTGCCTCGGCGTACTTGTTAAGCTTCCAGTCCAGAAGCGCATTGATCTCCTCCAAGCTCATTTGGCTATGGTTCATGTCGCGCCCCAGTTTGCAGGATAGGCGGGCGATGGCCCGCCTATATTCGTATGGCTTCCGCCAAAGTTCAGGCACTGGCGAGGCTCGACACGATCGCAACGAGGCTGTTGTTGCGCTGTATCCACGCCTGCATCGCCGGCTGATTGATCATGCTCCTGTAGTCGCGCCGGAGCAAGGCCGAAATAAACGTGATGCCCATATCCTTCGGCAAGCGATCGACGTAGGTCAGCACCTCGGTCAGCACAGACGCCTGCACTTGGTTCGCAAGCTCGTACGAGAGTAGCATCTGCAAGTCGCCCTTCACCGGGACCGGCGTGCCCACCGGGTCTTTCACGATATCCGTCAGTTGCAGAAGTTGCGTGCGGAATTGCAGGAAGCTTGTGGCCGCCTGCGTTGCCGGCATACCAATGGTACCGGCGAACAGTTCAAGCAGGATCGGGTCCATCGGGTCCGGGTCTTTGCCTCCGTTGTCGGCGACGATTTCCTGGTAGATGCGATCGGCGGCGCTCATGGTCCGCGGGTTACACCACGGGCCGTCTTCCTTGGGCTCGGGCTCAAAGATGACACTCGATCCGGCCGTCTTGACCCACGCCTTCCAGATCGGCGAAGTCATCCACTGCCGGCCCTGGAACGTGTAGGGCTTGTCCCAGTGATCCACCAGCACATCGTGGTCCTGGGCGATATCAATCACCGTCCGCCGGGCCATGGCGAACAGGAAGTCCTTAGTGACGCCGTATCGGCTTCCCGAGTTGGTACAGGCCCACCTTGCCGACCCCTGGGGCAGGTAGAACGGCGCTGTCCCTCCGTTCAGGAAGATTTCCGCCATCGCCCGCTTCGTCTCCGGCTCGCCTTGGCCATACTCCTCGATGATCAGGACGAACTGATCGAACATGACCGCCGGCTTGCCGGTGAACACGTCCAGCATCCAGAGCGGATAGCTAGGGTCCGTTACCGTGTAGGTAACCGAAGTAGCTCCGGTCACGGGGTGCGGCGCCGGCAGTGGGAATGTTCGTTCGCCTTTCCACGGCAAACCGATCAGGTCCGGCGGGGTTTGGGTCGCCGCGAAGATTATTCCTAAGCCGGTCGTCCGCCCTTTGCTGGCGTTCTTGGAGCGCAGCTTTTCGTACGCTTGCATGAGCATGCTGCTCTTGCCGAACCCCGAAGCGCTGCGGAGCAAGGTGGCGTTGCCGGCCGCCGTGTTCAGAAGCATTGCCTTTTCCGCGTTTACAAGATTGAGAGCCATGTTATTTATTCTCCTGGTTGCACGTGTACACGTCTCCGTTTGCCACGATCTTCGTGTCCTCGTACGGCGCCGCGATCCGCCGGTACAGTTCCAGCTTGGCGCATTCGAGAACGCCGATCGCTTCGTTGATGTTGCCATAACGAACGCCATGGAACCTAAGGTAGCCATCGACCAACCTTGTCACCATGTAGTTCAGTTCACCGGCGTTGTCAGGAACACGCCGATAGGTATCCAGCAACAACCGCTTGTTTTCGTCGATATACGGCATATTACCGCTCCGGTAACCTGTTTATGAACGATAGGAACCGGGGGCAGGGTAAACGAGGCAAACCCCTGCCTCCGGCGAGCGCTCCCAGTTTCATTATCTCGGAGCACTCACAGGTGCGGCAACACCCGTCCTATACCGGCGCGCCCGCCTTAGCCTGTTGGTCCGCCGCCTGAGTGATGGCGTCCGCCGCGGCCTGATTGACCACGTTCCGCTTGGCGTCAGCGATGGCCTTCAATTCGGCGCTCGCGGCCTTGATGATCATGTCCACGTTCGGCGTGTTGCACGCTCCCGCCGGATGCTTGCCCTGAGATAGCTTCGTGGCGACCTTCCGCATCGCGTCCAGCACGTCCTCGACCGTGGCTTGGTCTGGCACGTTCTTGAACGCCAACTCGCGAAGCTCTTGCTCGTCCAGCACGGTATCGCGTGTATTCTTTCCACGCGGGTTCATGCGCCGGGCGATAGTGATCAGGTAGTTAGCCGGATCGACCAAGCGCTTGGACGTGGCCGGGTCTTTCCGCATGTCGCGGTACAACGTCATGGCCTTGTTGACCATGCCAATGGGCTCACCCGGTCCACCTTTCGACCAGCCGCCGAGCGTGATGCACTGCCGCATGCATGAAATGGTCTTGCGCTGGTTATCCGCCTTCGGATTGAAGATCACGTTCTTGTTGCGGACCTTCCAGTATTTCTCCGCAAGGAAAGTGGCATCATCCACGTTGTTGCCGTGCTTGTTGATCGTGTTATCGATCACTCCCTCGAACGCGTTCTGCGTGATCAACAGCAGGTATGTGACCTGCACGTCCGCGCCTTGGCCAGCCACGACAGCAAGCTGCTCCACCGTGCCAGTCAGTTGCTCGAACCGAGTGTCATTCTTGGCTGCATGCGCCAGATTACCCCCTGCGCCGGGGCTTGTGCCTGTCTGTGTCATCGTTTGCTCCTCTGTTGCGGGCGGCTCGCCGGCCGCCGATTTTGGCCAAGTGGCCGTGGTTAATTTCGCGAAGTCGTTACCGTTGCGGTAACCCCCGCGCGCTCCAAGAACAGCTTGCGCGCCATGCCCGTCAGTTCAAATGCATCACACAGCGCCTTAGCGATGTGCCCCCGCGTCTCTAGGGCTGCACCATGGGCAGCGCCCGGTGCCCAGTTCCACGCAACTTCGCCACTGCGCTTGAGCACGCGGCAGATTAGCTCATATTCCCGTCTCGTCATCGTTATCCTCTTTCGTGAATAGACCCATCAAACTGGGTCGGGGTGCATTCGCCTGCCCAGAGGGCTCCACAGGGTCGCCCATAGGGCTATGCTGCTTCTCGGCATCCGCCAATGCCGGCAAAGGCGGATATGTCTGGGCAGGCGAATGAACCCTTACACCACGTGACACCGTGCGTTCCTTTGGTGCACGCTCGATCGCTTCGAGCGCAGCCACCACAGGATCAGCATGAACCTCGCTATGACCACGCCCCCATGAACTGGCGGGCGAGAACGACGCAACGAACCCGCCATTACTGGCGAGGATGGACAGGTGCGAGAAGTTCCCCGCACCTGCCAACTCCCGGAGCATGTCGTCCAGGGCGCTTGCGCTACTATCGTCGCGCTTCGCCATCAGTCCACCAGCGCCTGGGTTGAACGCGCCAAGGCGAAATTGGACAGGATCAGGGCGGCCTTCAACCGTCCCACCTTGTCACCGGCCCGTTGCAGCCGATCGCGTTGGCCACGAATGATCGGAACATCGTGCTCGGCCTGACAGCGGTGGCCAGTGCGATGGCCCAACGTGTACCCCAGGTTATAGGCGTGCCGCACGATCCATCTGAAAAACATCATGCACCTCCCAGCCAAGCGATAGCCGCGCTATCGCGGTGATTTGCCAAGTACAGGTCCAGGGGCGCATAGATACGCTCCATGGGGCCATGGCCGCCGCCGTACGCGCGCTTAAGCCGTGTGTGGCACGACCAGCACACAAGCAGCTTAGCCTTAGCATCCTTCGCGCCAAAGCACCGCGGGCACCAATTCAGTGCCCGCACACGATTATATTGCGGAGTTTGCGTTGCAAGTGTCCAAGGTGCACTGAGGTCACTCCCGCTTGTGATCTCTTGCACCGTGAAACCATGTGCACGGGCGTAAGATCGCAGTAAATCTGCTTTGCTCATGTGCGATACCCCGCCGCTTCAAGAAAACGGGAGTGTGAGAATTGGGCATTGTCGCGGGCAAAACGCGTTGCAAACAGCACATTCCGGAGCCCGTCGAACGAGCGCTCCATTTTGACGACTGGCACTGCGTTCTCTGCTTTCTTAGTCATCCTGGTTCTCCTTTTCACCGCCCCACCAATGCGGCGTGTTACCAGCGCGGTAACAGCCAAATACCGCCGCATCAGTCGATCGGGCCTAGGTCAGGGTGCCATGACGTATCGGGTCAATCTCCGATCCGTGCTCATGATCTTCGGGGCCGCGTCGAACGTGGTCCGTGCGTGTCGTGAACTCCGCTTCCAGTGCATCGAACATGTCCTGCACGGTATCACTCTCACCTTCCAACCTTCCATTCATGCCAGGATGGTAAGGTGACGTGCTGAGCACGCTGTAGAGGTTACTCGACTGGCCGCCATGCCAGTACATGGCGAACCAATAGATGGCGACTTCGATCTCGTCGCTCATGTCCTCGCCACACGTTTGCGTGGCCAGGAACTCGGTCATTTCCTCACGGGTCGGGTCACACATTAGTTATTCTCCCATGATAATTTATTCTCCCATGATAAGTTTTCTCCCATGATAAGTTATTCTCCCATGATAAACCACGGATGGCGGATAAATCCCACAGGTACGCCAATATCGTATGGGTTTCATCTGCTAAGGCGCCACTCCCGATCGGGCGAGTGGTGGTCCAGTGCGCAATAGCTTCATCCCAAGTGAAGTTCCGGCAACCGGCTTTTACCCTGACACCTTCATTGGTGAAGTTGGTCAACATGAACTGGTAACCATCCGCCCGCGTGCCACCTTGAATAATCCATTGGTTACCAAGGTCGGCACCGCGAAGGTTGGCACCGCTAAGGTCGGCACCGCTAAGGTAGGCACCGCGAAGGTCGGCACCGCGAAGGTTGGCACCGCTAAGGTCGGCACCGTAAAGGTAGGCACCGCGAAGGTTGGCACCGCGAAGGTTGGCACCGCGAAGGTTGGCACCGCTAAGGTAGGCACCGCGAAAGTCCCGTGTGCCAGTTGTGTATTCTGCTATGATATCACGCATGTTCAGCATCCTCCTCGGTGGTCAGAGCGCGCAGCGTCTTTAGACTGGGTTTGCCCTTCCCGCCAATTGCGCGCCATGCGGCGGTAACCGCTTCCCCTTCATGTGTCCAGGTCGCAACCGAACCACTCAGGGTGCTTGCCACGCTGTGCATGAAACGGTCCAGCTTCCCTGGGGCTTGCTTGGTCCAATCGTATCGCTCGCTCAACTCTTGGCGATATCGATCGAGGAACTGTTGTTTTGTGGCCATCACGCATCCTCCCCAGTCGAGAGGGCACAGAGCCAGTAGCGACGCGACCGGCCATGATCCTGGGTCATTTGGAGCGCGAGACTGTCCTGGTCATAGTAAGTCTCGCCTTTGATCTCGCTCTGGGTCACATCGTCGATATGGGCGATGCGGCCTTGGAACCTTCCGACCTTTCGGGCGGTAGCCTGAGTGGTTGCCATCGTTTGTACTCCTATGGGGCGCCTTGCCGGGCGCATTGGGGAACGGCGCGGCGGCCGCGGCGACGCTTTCGGCCGCGTGGCGATGGTTAACGCGCCAGGGGCTCGCCAGTTTCAGGGTCAATGTCAATCTCACAGGCTTCCTCTATCGCATCCTGCTCACGAACTTCCTGTATGTAATAATGCGGGTCTTCCAGTGGCCCTGGCATGCCAGTCAAAGGATATTTGTCTGTGTCGAGGATTACCGGCACGGTAAGTGGCGCCTGCACAGTCCAGCCCTTGCCGCGCAGCGCCGTAATGGCGTCTATCAGTACGGGTGTGAGCACATCGAATTTCAGATGGCTCGACAAAGCGTGCTCTTGATAGACTGAGCCACCTCTGGTCTTGAGCGTGATTGACGGCATAACACGCTCGGCTCGACTGAGCACACCGATCATACGTGCAAGACCAACCATCTGCACGTAATAATACGGGCCTTGGGTCTCAAGGTGATCCGGTTGCCCTTGGTTCACAACCCGAATGAAATAGTTGCGCCGACCAAAATCATAAAACAACTCCCGATAGGGGATAAGACGTTTCAGGTGCCGATTGATGCGGGCAAGGAAGGCTTCGAGCGGAAGCTCATAAGTATTCCCCTGATTTTCTGTCGTAGACATGGTAACCTCCGTTAAGTGGCTATACTTGAGTATTAATAGTTAGCACGACTATATTTCTTTGGCAAGGGGTGTTTTTTCTATAATGAAAATGGGGGGTGCGACAAAGTATCGTCCAATCGCCAAATTGAAATAAAGTTGCGGGGAATTGAGGGTACCATTGAAATCATTATACCTTTTCACCTTGCGGGCAATCCCCGAATATTTTAGGATATCTCCCTAGGAGTATGAGCTAAATGGGACTTTTGTAATCGTGTAGTTTAACAAACGCTAACAGGTCTATTTCCTTTTTATAAGAATTTTTGGTTATGGTTAATGCCGGTGATAGCATCGCATGCTGTTTATAAACATCATTTCAAGGTGAAAATCATGTAATTCCTTTCTCTAGGTGATTTTGCCGATTTTCGTGCGCGATTGCCCGTAGAGGTGAAAAGGTGTGCGCAAACAACGGTGTTTTATATTCCCCAGGACTATGGTCCTATTTGGCGATTGGCCGATAAGTTGTTGCATTAACGATTGCCACCGCGCCAAGGTCACGGCGCCGCGTCAAGCGCCGCTTTCCGTAGGAGTTTCAACATGCTCAATGGTAACAAGGTGACAATCATCACGCCGCGCTCTGCACACTTACCTCAGGTTGTGCATTTGCATGACCAGGGCCGTGCAAGGTTCTATGTGCGGCACGTGTTCGCCTCTATCGCGATGGCGCTCCACATGCTAGGACTGGGCCGCTG
>Ga0209415_10008116_pt1 | contig 18232 bp, 19 predicted proteins | sample PeaSoiSIISIP2007_FD_187696 | JGI IMG/M metagenome (GOLD analysis project Ga0209415, IMG submission 187696) | Peat soil microbial communities from Weissenstadt, Germany - SII-SIP-2007 (SPAdes) (version 2) | ecosystem: Environmental > Terrestrial > Soil > Wetlands > Peat | place: Germany...
CTCCGCTGTTTGGGCTGCTGGTCGACCGCGTGGGTAAACGTGCCTGGTTCATGATGTTTGGGTCGTTGTTGCTGATGCCCGTCTACCTGATGATGGCCTACACCAACATTTCGCTCTTTGTGCCAGTGACCTTGATGGGAATCGCGTTTTCTTTGATCCCGGCAGTCATGTGGCCTTCGGTGGCATACATTGTGGATCAATCTCGCCTGGGCACGGCTTACGCCTTGATGACGCTGATCCAGCAGATTGGGTTTTTCCTCCTGAATTTGCTCATCGGCAAGGCGAACGACTACGCCGGCGCGGGCCTGCAGAATCCCGGCGGTTACGCCTTGGGAATGTGGATTTTTTCGATCCTGGGATTCGTGGGGATGGGGTTGGCGATTTTTCTCCGAATCCGCGAAACTGGGCCGCACGGGCACGGGCTGGAGACGATTACCGCGTCCGGCAAGAATGCTTAGAGCGGTTCAAGAATACCGATTTTCGAAGATTTCTACTCTAAAATCGGGAGGCCGTTCGGGACAGAGAAAAGCGTGAGCGCAAGCCTCAAGGGGCAAAGGGGTTTCGAGGACGAGCCGGGATGTGGGCACATCCCAAGATCGGTAGATGTGCTCTGATATTCTGAAGGTGGCGGTTACTTTGGTGCTAGCCGGAAACCGCGCAAGCCATACAACGTAAAGATACTTATGCCGCATCTGATTAGGTGCGGCCGGAAAAGGTAGCTTGACCGACCCCAGGCAACGGCAGGGCAATGAACTCGTTGAAAGCGAGGCGATCGAACGAGCCAAGCAAGGGGACGCGGAAGCGTTCCAGGCTCTGTACGATCGCCACAAGCGGCGTGTGTACTCACTCTGTTTGCGTATGACGGCGAACACGGCCGAGGCCGAAGACCTGACCCAGGAAGCGTTCCTGCAGCTCTATCGCAAGATCGCAACCTTTCGCGGCGAGTCGGCGTTTTCGACCTGGCTGCATCGCCTGTCGGTGAACGTGGTGCTGATGCACCTGAGAAAGAAAGGCTTGCCGGTGGTTTCGCTGGAAGAAACCACGCAGGGCGGCGAGGAAGACTCGCCGAAAAAGGATTTCGGGGCCGATGATGTGGCGTTATCCGGATCAATCGACCGGTTGCAGTTACAGAGAGCGGTGGACGAACTGCCTCCGGGGTATCGCACGATTTTCGTTCTGCACGATGTGCAGGGATATGAGCACAATGAAATCGCCGGACTCGTGGGATGTTCCATCGGTAACAGCAAGTCGCAGTTGCATAAAGCACGGATGAAATTGCGGGACCTGCTCAAGATGAACAGAGCCGAAAAGGCCGGGAAGTCCTGAGCGGAGAGTCAAAATCCCCACCCTTCGGCTTCGCTCAGGGCAGGCTTTCTCGCAAAAGACGCGAGAAATGGGGCACCCGGGCGATCTGGGGCACCCGAAGTTGAGACACTGAACACTGGTAACTACGGCAGAGGCGCAAGCGCTGCGGACGGCATGGAAATCGCAGTAGACTGAATGCAGGCTTGGGGAGAAGTAACATGAATTGCGTTGATCTGCAGCGGAACCTGGCTGAGGGCGAGGGTGTCGGCGCCGCGGAACAGATTCGCGAACAGCAGGCTCACCTGAAAGCTTGCCCGGCGTGCTCGGCGCTGGTCGCGGAATTGAAACTCATCGTCTCCTCAGCGTCAGAATTACGCGCCAGCGAAGAACCCAGCCCTCGGGTCTGGAATTCGCTTGAAATTGCATTGCGGCAGGAAGGGCTGATTCGTCCGCAGACGAATCAGCCTTTTCTTGTGCCACAGTTGGCCGCGTCGGCTTCGCCGCGCAGTCTTTCTTCATTTGCTGCCGGTTGGGGATGGCGAGGATGGCTGGTGCCCGCGGCCGCGGCTTTGCTGATCGCAGTGGGAATCTTCCTCAACCAGACTTCCCTGGTGCATCGTCTTTCCAGAAACATCACGCCCGTGGCCGCCACACCCGCAGTCGAGACTGTCGCTGATCTGAATCTCTCGAGTCCAAATCTGCCGAATACAAACCTGACTACTGCAGGCCTGACGGGACTCAACGACGACGACCTGCTGCAGGAAATCCAGAACCAGACACCCGCGATGCGCGCGCAGTATGTGGACAATCTTCGCCTCGCGAACGACTACATCCGGGACGCACAAAACCTTGTGGCCACCAACCCGAACGACGAAGAATCCCGCCGCTCGCTGTTGGAGGCCTATCAGCAGAAAGCCATGCTTTTTGAAATGGCCATGGACCGTTCTCTGCCATAATGGACAGCGATCGGCCCGCATCCAACGAACTCGGGAACAGGAATTCGGGGAATCTTATGAGCAGCCGAACGATTCAACTGGTCGCCATCGGAGCGCTGGTGGCGGGAACTCTGGTCGCGGAAGCCCGCAAAGAATACCACTTCAACGTGGGGCCCAAGGCCGGGGTATCGGTAAACAATCCCTACGGCTCGATCTCGGTCCGGCCGTCGTTGAGCAACACCGTTGTCATCAATGCGGTGCTGCATTCCGACAAGGTCGAGGTCGACAACACGCAGACCGGCAACCGGGTCGACGTACAATCGCATCTGCTGCCGGGCGCGGATGCGCAGTCGGGACGCGTGGACTATGAAGTCTTCGTCCCCGCCGATGCCAGCGTCACGTTGCATTCCTCCACGGGCCCGTTGTCGGCCCAGAAACTGCACGGCGATCTCACCATGGAAGGCTCCGGAGCCAGCGTGGATGTGCGCGATGTTTCCGACGCGCATGTGCATGTTCGCACCCTGAACGGCGCCGTCACCCTCAGTAACGTGCAGGATGGCCACGTGGAAATCGATTCGCTGAGCGGTGAAGTCACCCTCAATGGAGTGAGCGGGCAGTTGGTCAACGTGGTTTCGACCAGCGGCAACATCCGTTACAGCGGAGATTTTGGCGGCAGCGGCGAATACCGCCTGACCAGCCATAGCGGCAACATCGAGGCCACCGTTCCCGAATCCACTTCGGCGGACGTGAGCGCCCGCTCGGTAAAGGGCGACGTGCAGGACGAAATCCCTCTCCAACCCAAATCTCACAACTGGTTCATCCCTGAGAAGGGACGTGCCTTCGTAGGTACCATGGGCCGGGCGGCGGCGTCATCGACCGTCGTGCTGCGCACCTTCAGTGGTAAAATTCACCTCAAGAAACGCTCAGAAAAATAGCAACGAAAAAGAAATCGCCGCGTTCCGGGAAGCTTCCTGCCAGAAAAGCAGATGCGGGAAAGCTTTCGGTCGGGCGGCGCGTCTCTCTGTCTACCATCACGAATCAGGCGCAGGCGGTGTTCCTGGTCGGTTTCATGGGGGCGGGCAAGAGCAGCGTGGGCCGGGCCCTGGGGCAGTTGCTGGGCTGGGTCTTCGAAGATCTGGATGTCCGCATTGAGCGGGAGGCGGGGAGTACCATCGCTGAGATGTTCCAGGCTTTTGGGGAACAGCATTTCCGGCGAGTGGAGCGGATCATCCTGCAGGATGTTTTGCTGGAATTGCGGGGCGGAGCGAACAGAGTGATCGCACTCGGAGGCGGAACGTTCGCGCAGGAGGAGAATCATAAGATTCTCCAGGCTAGCGGCGTGCCAACGGTTTTTCTGGCGGCACCGCTCGAAGAACTGTGGCAGCGCTGCCAGGCGGACCCGCGGGCCGAGCGGCCGCTACGGACGAGCGCGGACAAGTTCCGGGAAACTTACAAGGCCCGCGAAAAATTTTATCGAAACGCCTCGGTGCGAGTCGAGACCGAGGGTAAGGCGGTCGAGGCCATCGCGGCCGAGATCGCGGGAGTTTTGAAAAGCCTGCGCACGGAACAAGGAGAAGTCGAGTGAAGTTCGAGAAACTAATGCGCCGTGCCCTGGCCTTCATTTTGGCCGCTTTCCTTCCGGGCTTCTTTGCGGGATTCGCTCACGCCGTAGACAAGAAAGAGAAGACGAAGCCGGCGGCCGCAAAGGCCATCGACTCCGGCTCGTTTGGCATCTTCATCAAAGGTGAGCGGGTGGCGACTGAGACCTTCCGCATCGAGCAGTTAAACGGAGTCACCATCGTCAAGTCGCAACTCAAAGAAACGGCCGGAGGAGATTCGACCAGCCAGAAGTCGGACCTCGAGATGACGGCCAATAGCGAGTTGCTGAGCTACGTATGGAGCCAGGCTTCCGGCGGTTCGCTGAGCGTGTTCCCCGAAAACGAATTCATAAAAGAGAGGATCACGACCTCGGCTACGGCAAAGCCCGCGGAGCAGGCTTTCCTGCTGCCCGCGAGCGCACCTATTCTCGACAACAATTTCTTCGTGCAACGGGAAGTTTTGGCCTGGAAATATTTGCAGATCGCGCCCTGCAAAGACGAGAACGGTCAACGCCGTTGCCAACCATCGGACTTTGGAGCGTTTGTTCCCCAGGACCATATGTCGATGCCCGTGCGCATGGCGCTGGTGGGGAAAGAAAAAATCACCGTCCGCGGCGCCGAGCGCGAACTGCTGCGGCTGAACTTGACCGGAGAAGGCTTCGACTGGTCCTTGTGGCTCGACGACCACGACAACTATAAACTCGTGAAGGTGGCGATTCCGGCCAATAATAGTGAGGTTGTTCGCGACTAGCGCCGTGGGGCGCTAGAATTCTCGCGGTTCAGGACATTTCTTGCTGCTGACTGACTCACGCACGGCTCGCGTCATCATCACGGTGCTCCTGTTTGCGGTGGGCCTGGGTTTTCTCTACGCGATACGCCAAACGCTCATCGCCTTCCTTTTCGCCATCTTCTTTGCCTACCTGGTAAGTCCGATGGTGAACCACCTCGACAAGGTGCTGCGAGGACGAGGGCGCGCTATTGCGGTGATCTACGTGCTCTTGTTCGCGCTGGTGGTGGTTTTTTTTGTGCTGGTAGGTCCGAAGGTCACGCGCGAGGGTGCGCGCCTGGGGCAAGCGCTGCCCGCCCTGATCTCGCAGCTCAGTTCCGGCCAGCTCGCCACGCAACTGGGTGAGGAGCACGGCTGGAACGTGAAGAGCACGGAGCTGGTGCAATCGTTTCTGGCCAACCACAGCGACGAAATCGCGCAATTGGCGCAGCGCGCCGGGCTGCGCATCGCGGACGTGGCTAGACAAGCGTGGCTGTTTCTGATCGTTCCGGTCCTCTCGATTTTTTTCCTGCGGGACGGCCGGGTGTTCAGCGATTTCCTGTTGACCACCGTCCAATCCCGGCCGCAGCGTGAATTTCTGGAAGGCGTGCTCAACGATCTCAATCAGATGCTGGCTCACTTCATTCGCGCCCAGCTGACTCTGGCCGCGCTCACCTTGGTGATGTACTCGGTGTTCCTGGGGGCGATGCGGGCTCCTTACGCCCTGGTGCTGGGGATGCTGGGCGGGGTTCTTGAGTTCATTCCGGTCGTCGGACCGCTGGTAGGCGCGCTGGTAATCGTAAGCGTTTCCTTGTTGCTCGGCTACCAGCACTGGCTGGTGCTCATTATTTTTCTGGGGATCTGGCGGCTTATCCAGGATTACATTTCTTCCCCGCGCATCATGGGGAGGAGCATGGAACTGCATCCTCTAGCGGCGATTTTCGGGGTGATGGCCGGAGGCGAAGTCGCCGGCATTCTTGGCATCTACCTTTCCATTCCCGTCATGGCGAGCCTGCGCATCGTGTTCCGACGTTGGCGCCTGTACGCCGAGAAACGAAAATTTGGCCCACTGAGCGAGTATCGTTTGGGCAGCGAAGCCACGCCTAGACAATAAATGCCTGCACACCCGCGCGTGCGCTGCGGCACGCCTTCCTGGTCCTCACCGACCCGTGTTGTAGAATCCGAAGTACTTCGTTATGAACCGCGAATTCTCTATCGCTACGCGTAACATCGGCGGCCTCGGCCCCACTCGCCGCATCTCGCCTTCCAGGAAGCTCCGCCCATGATCGTGATGAAGTTTGGCGGCACTTCGGTAGAGGATGCGAAGGCGATCGAGCGCGTGGCCTCGATCGTGGAAGGACGGCTGGCGCAGAAACCGGTGGTCGTAGTCAGCGCCATGGCCAAAGTCACCGACACTTTGCTGACCATGGCCAAGGCAGCCGGCGCGGGTGAGCGCAAGACCGCTCTCAAGCTGTGCCGATCGCTCCAGGAGCGCCATTACAACACGGCCAGCGAACTTCTGGGAACCGCGCTGTTCACCGAGTTTCATTCCGAACTGGGCGCGGACTTCGAAGCGCTCGACGAACTGTTGCGCGGCATTTCCGCCGTTGGGGAAATCACGCCGCGCACCACGGACCACGTGGCTTCGTTCGGCGAGGCGCTTTCCAGCCGCATCGTGGCCGCCGCTTTCACCGCCCGCGGACTGAACGGCGCCCACGTGGACTCCCGCGAAGTGCTGGTGACCGACAGCGACTACATGCAGGCGGTTCCGCAGTTTGAAGAAACCAACGGCCGCCTGGTGGAACGAGTGCAGCCGCTGCTCGACGCCGGCAAAGTTCCGGTGATGGGCGGATTCATTGGCTCGAACCGCGCGGGAATTACTACCACCATCGGCCGCGGCGGGTCGGATTTTTCCGCCGCGATTTTCGGTGCCGGATTGAACGCCGAGCGCATCGAGATCTGGACCGACGTTGACGGCATCCTCACCACTGATCCTAGAATCTGCCCCGACGCGCGGCGCATTAAAGTTATCAGTTTCGACGAGGCGGCCGAGTTGGCTTATTTTGGGGCGAAGGTATTGCATCCGGCTACTGTGCTGCCCGCTATCCAGAAAAATATTCCCGTCTACGTGTTGAACTCGCGCAACCCATCGTGTGAGGGCACACGCATTACAACCCGCGCGCCCCAGGGACGAAACCTGTTCAAAGCCATTGCCGCCAAGAAACGCATCACGATTGTGGAAGTCGCCGCTCCGCGCATGCTGCTGGCGCATGGCTTTCTGAAGTCCATCTTCGAGGCATTCGACCGGCACAAGGTGTCCGTGGATGTGGTTTCCACTTCGGAAGTCAGCGTTTCGCTGACCGTGGATTCGAATCAGGCGATACCCGCGCTGGCCGCCGACTTGTCGAAGCTGGCGGACGTAAAATACGAGGGCCGGAAGGCTATTGTGTGCCTGGTGGGCGAGAACCTGCGTGAGAAACCGGGCGTAGCGGCACAAGTGTTTCGCGAACTTGCTGACAAGAAGATTCGCATGATTTCGCAGGGAGCTTCCGAGATCAATTTGACTTTTGTGATTGAAGAGGACGAAGTGCCCGACGTGGTGCAGCGGCTGCACAAGACTTTTTTTGCTGATCCGGATCCGGAAGTGTTTGCGTAAGAAAAGTTTGCATCGCGGAGTTCGCGGAGAACGGCCGCGGAGAGCGCGGAGAAGAGAGCGGGCAGGGTTGAAGTTTTCTCCGCGAGCTCTACGGCATTTCTCCGCGCTCTCTGCGCTATGGCCCTCATGAAACTTCTCCTCCTAGGGCGCGGCAAGACGGGATCGCTGGTCGCGGACTTCGCACGCGAGCGCCAGCACGAGATCATAACGGCTGGGGCCGCAGACAACGCTGCCTGCGCTGCCCTCACGCCTGAGAAGCTGCGCGACGTCGACGGGGTCATCGACTTTACTGCTCCGGATTGCGTGCTCGCCAATATCGAGGCCTGCCTGCGCGCCGGCAAGAACTTGGTGGTCGGGACTACGGGTTGGTACTCCGAACTGGCCCGCGTTCGCCATTGGGTTGAGCAAGCTGGCACGGGGCTTCTCTACGGCTCGAATTTTTCCATTGGCGTCAATCTGTTTTACGACGCAGCCCGCGCCGCCGCTGGCGCCCTGCAACACGGTTATTCAGGACAAATCTTCGAGCGCCACCACGCGCAGAAGAAAGACGCTCCTTCCGGCACGGCCATCGTTTTGCAGCAGCTAATGCGGGAGTGCAGCGGAAAGCATGACGAGGTTGAAATCACTTCGTTTCGGGAAGGCGAGGTCGTGGGCATGCACGAAGTGGTGCTCGAATCCTCGGCGGATAGAATTTATCTGTGCCACGACGCCAAGTCCCGACGCGGGTTTGCCGAAGGGGCGGTGCGCGCGGCGGAGTGGCTCGCGGGCAAGAAGGGCTTTTACGACTTCAAGGATGTTTGGCGGGAAATGTAGGCTTATCCAAGTCGAAAATTCCAGGCACTAGGAGGTCCGCGATGCGGCGAACGTTTTTTCTTATCGTTTTGGTTTTCGGAATACCCGCGGCGAGTTTAGGCCAAGTGGCTTCATCCGACCAGCAGACTTTACAGGCTCTATTAGCCGAAGTCCGCGAGCTTCGTAAGGACCTGCGTACTTCACTGACAAGAATGCAAAGTGCCCAGATTCTGCTAGCTCAGTTGCAGACGCAACAGCTGGCCGTTACGCGCGCATCGGAGCACCTAGACGACGCTCGTTCGAGGCTAGCCGGCGCGCAGGACCATCAGAAGCATGTGGCGGCCGACATGAAGAGGTTGGAGGACGCGCTCAGCGCCGAAGAGAACCTTGTGCAGCAAAAAGCACTCCGCGATGAGATCAACCACGTGAAATCCGAACTCGAGGGCTCGATGGACATAGAGCAACAATCGCAAGCGACAGAAATCGAAGCCGAGCAGCGATTACGAGCCGAACAGGACAAATTCACCGCGCTCGAAGCCCAGTTAGACGAACTCGTCAGAAAAATGGGCAACGCCGAACAGTCTGGTCGCATTCCTCGCTGATCTGTTATCGAGGAATCGGACGAAAGCGAATGCTGGCCTGGACAGCAGTCCCACGTCTCGCAAAGGACGCGAGACATGGGGCACCCGTTCGCACCGTTCCAACGCGAATTCTCCGAACCTGTTTTCCATCCACTCCTCATTCGCGTTATCTTATTCGTATGCAACTCCGGGGTTGTGGTACTGCGCTGGTAACTCCGTTTCATCAGGATGGGTCGATCGACGACGTTGCGTTTCGCAACCTGGTGGCTTGGCAGCTGGAATCGGGTATTGATTTTCTGGTTCCCTGCGGCACCACCGGCGAGACTCCCACGCTTACGCACGACGAATGGCTTTTCGTAATCGATACCGCCATCGAAGTCGTTGCCGGACGTGTGCCCATCGTCGCGGGGGCGACCTCGAACTCCACGCACGACGCGGTCGAAAAGGCGAAGGAGGTCGCGGCGCGTCCCGGCGTCGACGCTATCCTCACGGCTTCGCCCTACTATAACAAGCCCACGCAGGAGGGCCAGTACCGGCATTTCAAGGCCATCGCCGAGGCGGTGGGCGAGAAGCCCGTGATTCTCTACAACGTGCCGGGCCGCACCGGAGCAAATCTTGAGCCCGCCACTTTGGCGCGGCTGGCGGAGATTCCCAATATCGTTGGCGTGAAGGAAGCCAGCGGCAGCATGACTCAGGTCGCTGAAGCCATCCACAACGTGCCGGAAACTTTTCTGGTTCTTTCCGGAGACGACGCTGTGACCCTGCCCGTGATCGCTTTGGGCGGAGTGGGAGTAATCTCGGTTGTGGCCAATGAAATCCCGCACGAAATGGCGGCCATGACTCGCGCCGCGCTCAACAACGACTGGGTCATCGCGCGCGCCCTTCAGCGTAAGTATCTGCCGCTGATGACGGCGAATTTCATCGAGTCGAGCCCACTGCCGGTGAAGGCCGTGCTGGCCATGATGGGCAAAATTGAAGAAGTCTACCGCCTGCCGCTTCTTCCTATGCGACGCGACACGCGCTCGCGATTGCAGAAAGTCGCCACCGAAGTTGGCCTGATCACCAAGCCCGCCGGGCCGGCGGCCGAAGCCGTGGAGTTCTTCATCTATGAAAACTGGGTAGCCGGCCCCCACAAGATCGTGCTGCACCGGGGATCGTGCGGACAGTGCAGCCACGGCAAAGGACGTCCCGCCGGCCACGACACCAACCACGCTCGGTGGCACGGCCCGTATGCGGCGTTGGTGGAGGCTCGCGAAGCGGCACACGCTATGACTGGGATTTTGATTCGCAGTGAGTGCAAGTGCGTGTAGTGGACGTCGGACCTCGGACCTCGGACGCCAGACCTCGGGCGCCAGACCACAGTCCGTTCGATCCTGCTATCCTTTCCGCACTGAAACCAGATCTGCATTCGCGGTCCGAAGTCTGACGTCTGACGTCGAGGTCGATACTCAACATGCCTTCCTTGCAATCCTCCATCGAACGTTTCGCCGCGCAAGGCGAGGTCGAACATGACCCTCATGCGCGGAAAACGTTCCTCGAATTCCGCGACCAGCTTACCCAAGGCAAAATCCGCGCCGCCGAGCGAATCGATGGGCGCTGGGTTGTCAACGCCTGGGTCAAGCAAGGCATTCTGCTGGGCTTTCGCCTCGGCGAACTCGCGGAGATGGGCAGCGGCGCCTGCCTGTCATTCGTCGATAAGGATACGTTCCCTGCCCGCAAGTTTTCCGTGGCTGACCGCGTGCGCGTGGTGCCGGGCGGGTCTTCGGTGCGGGTGGGAGCTTATGTCGCGCCGTCGGTCATCTGCATGCCACCCATGTTCATCAACGTGGGAGCTTACGTCGACGATGGCACCATGATCGATTCGCATGCGCTGGTGGGATCGTGCGCGCAGATCGGCAAGCGCGTGCATCTCAGCGCCGCCGCGCAGATTGGAGGCGTGCTCGAACCGGTGAACGCCGCTCCCGTCGTGATTGAGGATGACGTGCTGGTCGGCGGCAACTGCGGCGTCTACGAAGGTACGCTGGTGCGGGCGCGGGCTGTGCTGGGCGCAGGGACGATTCTGACGCGCTCGACTCCGCTGTACGACCTGGTGCGCGGCGAAGTCTACCGCGGGACGGCGGACGCGCCGCTCGAAGTTCCTGAAGGCGCTGTCGTCGTGCCCGGATCGCGGGCAGTGACGAGAGGCGCCGCGGCAGAATGGAATTTGTCGCTCTATACGCCGGTGATCGTGAAGTATCGCGACGAAAAAACCGACCGGGGGATTGAATTGGAAGACTGGCTGAGGTAGCGTATCGCCCCGTGAAGAAGATCTCCAAGGCTGGCTTAATTTGCGGCATTCAACGGCTCTCACCACTGTTACCATAGCGAGTTGCGAGTTCCGATTTCTGCCTAATTCAAAATGCTAAGAAGCGCTCTCCTAGTACTTTCGTTCCTGCTCCCTTCGGCACTGTGGGCGCAGTACGAGAGCGGGACTGTGGTAGTCGTGGAAGCGGGCGGCGATTACATCGCGATCGCCGCAGATAGCTTTCGCCTGGGCCCAGGCCGGGGCGAGGTATCTCACGCAGCGTGCAAGATCGTGAGGCTGAGCGACCAGCTTGTCTTCGCTGCCTCCGGTATCTCCTCGCGCCAGGGCAGCGCGGGGGCTCCGTTCACCGACACCTGGAACGCGAGCGACATCGCCAGGCACGAGCACGCCGCCCTTGCGAACAAACCCACGGACCACTTAATCCAAAAATTGGCCGCAGCTTATGGCGAAAGCCTCGCTGCTCGAATCAATCACGATTTGACGCTGGAACCTGAGGGACCGCTAATGTCCTACGTGACAAGACAGGGAGGAGGAGGCGCCGCGATCTTCGCAGGCTTCGACGATCGACATGAGCGTGTCATTGTCGAAGTCACGGTGCGCACGTTAGTTGCCGGTGCTCGCACAGTTGGATACACCACCAAGCTTCTCCCCGGTAACGACACGGAGGAGACGGAGGTCGTCGGCGATACAACAATTGCGCAGGAGCTTGCTGCAGGTAGAACGGAACGGTCGCGCAACTGGCACAGCGCGATGCTATTGCAGACAGGGCTCGGCCTGAAAGATCGCCTATTAGCCGGAGCCGAAAGTGTCGCTGAATGGACGGCACAATATGATCCCGAGCATGTAGGTGCGCCGATTGACGTAATCCTAGTGACGAGAAGGCGTGGGGTAACCTGGGTGCGTCGAAAACCGGAATGCACCGTGAAACAGCAGGCTGGAAAAGAGCACGCCTATCAACGCTAGCTCCCCCGGCGCGGCCCGCCTACGATTCAACTACCGAACCTCGACTGCCAGCTTTCCCGCCCCTTTCAACGTGACTTGAATCTCCGCGAGGTTCCCGATTACCGCATCGGCGTGCCCCAGAGCTTCCGCGGGATAGGTGCTCGTAATCCCCACGACTTTCATCCCGCCCGCGCGCGCCGACTGAATTCCTGCGGGGGCGTCTTCAATCACCAGAGAATCCGCGGGACTCACGGCCAGTAACTCCGCGCCCTTCAAATATGGCTCGGGATGCGGCTTTCCGTTGGCCACGTCATCGGCGGTGACCAGAACTTTTGGGACTGGCAAGCCCATCAGACGGAGGCGTCCGCTGGCCAAATGCCGCGTGCCTGACGTGACCACGCCCCACTGCTCCTCAGGAATCGAGGCGAGGAGCGCAGCTGCGCCCGGCATGGCAACTACGCCGTCGCGATCGGTGACTTCGCGGGCCTCGATCTCGCGCACTTCGGCTGCGGCATCGAGATGCGGGGCCACGCGCTGGATGACTTCCAACGCGCGCACGCCGTGGGCGATGGCCATGATTCTTTCTGGGTCCAGGCCTTTTTGTTGCGCCCAGGCGCGCCAGTGACGCTCGACCGAGCGGGTGGAATCGACGAGAACTCCGTCGAGATCGAAGAGGATGGCTGAGCAGAGGAAAATTGGCATCCTGCTCTTTTCTATCACAGGGTTGGTCGCACAGGGTTGTTGCCTTGGCATAGGGTGTTGGCTTGGCATAGGAAGAGGCCGAGCTGCGCTCGGCGGACGGGCAGGAGTGCCCCGTCCCCACACGAGGGCCGTCTCCACACTTCGTCGTCCCCACATGACTCGCTAACTCGCTGTCGTCGGAAGACGCGCCTGATCTAGCGGGGCCGCGATAGCCTGCTGTGCCTTCTGCCGTAACTGCAAATGCCGCTGGCGGAAGTGGGCTTTGGCGCGCTCGCCCCACGCGCGCACGAACCAATAGTTCAGCGCAGCACCGATCGCGGAGCTCAGCAGCGGGATCACCCGACCCGCCCACTTTTCCACGATCTCTCCGCTGGCGCTGGCGGCAATCCGCTGAATCACTTTCGGGACGAACTTGTTGACTACTTCTTTCTCCAGCAGTTCCCTGCCCACGTCGACCCCGGCAGCGCTGGCAGCCGCGATCCACAACTCGGCGATTTCCGCGTCGGTATTGAATTCGAATCCGTACACCAGGCTCAACTTCTGGATGGTGCGCATGGTGATTGCGGAAAGTATTCCGAGGTCGGGGACGATCGTGATCAGCCCACCGAGTCCGAAGCCTGCGCCTTCGATGCCGGCGACCTTCATTCCGCTGCGGATGATCTCGTCGGCGACCACGTCGATCTCGCCTATATCCAGCGAATACACGCCGTGATATCCGCTGATCGGCATGCGGTAGGCGGTGCGCAGCTGCAACAAAAACTTGTCGGGATTGACCTGCACCGTGGAATAAGCGCGCGTGAGTCCCTTGACCAGAGCAGTCTCCACGCGCCGCCGCAGCCACGATTTGCGCTCGTCTGGCATTGCTTCCACGTTACCCCAGCGACGCGGGAAAGACCAGAACTGAACTGGTCCGGCAGTGGTTAGGTAAGCCCCTCAGCGTAGGCTGGACTCTCGCGAGATCCTTCGCTCCGCCTGAAGAACGGCTGCGCTCAGGATGACGCCCCACCTACCATCGGGCGGCGAAAATCCAAACTGCACCTCGCACACACTGCTCGCCGTTCGGCACGCCGCGCCTGTGCTAGCATCATGCTTACTCAATGGCAACTGGAAAATTACAGATTATTCCCCTCGGCGGCCTGGGCGAGTTCGGCATGAACTGCATGGCCGTCCGCTGGGGTGACGACATTATCGTGATCGACGCGGGCCTCATGTTCCCCGAGGCCGAACTCCTGGGCGTCGATATCGTTGTACCTGACATTTCTTATCTCGTGGAAAACCGCCAGAAGGTGCGGGGAATCATTCTCACGCACGGCCATGAAGATCACATTGGCGCGCTGCCCTGGTTTCTTGCCGAGCTCAAAGTTCCGGTGTGGGGCACCGAGTTCACGCTGGCTTACGTCGAAGACAAACTCGACGAACACGGTTTGCTCGACGATGCCGACCTGCGGGAGATGCGGCCCAACGAGCGGTTCAAGGTGGGCGCGTTCACGATCCATCCTATTCACGTGACCCACAGCCTGGTGGATTGCGTTGCGCTTGCCATTCATACTCCGCTCGGCGTGATCATCCACACTGGCGACTTCAAAGTCGACCCGACTCCCACCGACAATAAACTTTTCGACCTGCACTCCTTCGCGGAATACGGCAAGAACGGAGTGCTGGCGCTGTTTCAGGATTCCACCAACGTCGAGCGCAAGGGCTACACCCCCAGCGAGTGCGCCGTGCGCCGAAAGTTCGACGAAATTTTCGCGCACACGCAGCGGCGGCTGTTCATCTCCTGTTTTTCTTCATCGATTCATCGCATCAAGCTGGCCGTCGAACTGGCCCACTCCCACGGACGCAAGATCGCCTTTATCGGCCGCTCCATGAACAATTCCTCGGAGATCGCTGAAGACCTCGGTTACATCGAGATCCCAGAGGGCTTGGTCATCAATCCCGGCGAGATGAAGAACTTCCCTCCGGAAAAAGTCTGCGTGATGATCAGCGGCACGCAGGGCGAGCCTATGTCCGCGCTGTCGCGGGCCGCGGTTGACAATCACAAGCACGCCAAAATCGAGAAGGGCGACACGGTCGTGCTTTCCTCGCGCATCATTCCGGGCAACGAGAAAACGATTTATCGCATGATCGATCACCTTTTCCGGCGCGAGGCGCACGTGATCTATGACGATGGCACCTATCCGCCCGTGCACGTCAGTGGACACGGCAGCCAGGACGAGTTGAAGCTGATTATTAATCTGGTCAAGCCGCGCTATTTCATTCCCATCCACGGGGAATATCGCCAGCTAAAGTTGCACGCCGAAATGGCGGGAGCCATGCACGGATCAGTCGGCAAGGTCATGCTGATGGAGAGCGGTGACGTCCTCGAGTTCGACGAACTCGGCGCTCGCAAGGCCGGACGGGTGAACGTGGGCCGCGTGTGCATCGACTCCGGCAACCGCACTGATGTAGTCGAGGACTTGATCATCAAAGACCGCCGCCACTTGAGCGAAGACGGCATTGTGCTTCCCATCATCGCTATCAACAAGCACACCGGAGAGGTCGAACCGTCCCTGGAAATCGTGACCCGCGGGTTCAACGTCGGCGAAGACGGCTTCATGGACGGTGCCAAGCGCATCGTCGAAGACACCCTCGCGCATTCCAGCGAGGAAGAAAAAGCCGACTACGGCGTGATCAAAGAAAAAATCCGCGCCGACCTGAAGCGCTACATCTCGAAACAAACCCAGAGACGGCCGCTGATCATGCCTGTGATATTGGAGATCTAGGCCACGTAGAGACAGCCGCCACGGCTGTCCGGCTAGGGCGAAGCCCGGCCGCTGGAAGCCTGGTGTTCACCGCTTAGCGCGGTCGCGTGGTGTGCCCCACCTGTTTCCATAGCTTGTTCCACAGCCAGATCCCGCCCCACGCTGCATCCGGCAAGCGATACCCGAGTTGATGCGCCAGCATGATGATCTGTCCCCGGTGATGCGCTTCGTGCGAAAACATGTAAGCGAACATAGTTCCTCCGGCAGGCCAGATCGGAGTCCAACTGCCGCGCGAAAATTTCGGGACCCGGCGCTTCGGATCAGCCGACAAAGCGTCGGTGAGCATGCGCAGGCACTGGGCCGCGCTTTTCTTGTGCGCGGTCGCGGCTTGCTTCATCGTGCAACGGGCCGGATCGAGCGGCGCCAGGCACTTCAGATGCGGCGCAGAATGCTTCAGCCACACCAGGCGGCTGTTATGCAGGTGGGCAAACATCGCTGCGATCGTCCGCCCGCCCCTTGTGGGGCCTGGCAGCGCCGCGCGCCAGGCGCGCGGGTCCAGATGCGCGAGCAAGAGCTGGTTCATCGCGTCGTTGACGGAATAGGTTTCCAGCAGGCTCGTCCGGAGCGTAGTCGAAAGAATTTCGGGACCGGCCGTCGAGACTTTCCCGGATCGTGATGGCATAAGGCCTCCGTCCTCTCTTACCGCACTTCTTCATCCGAGCACAGCAGTCGAAGGGTCCGAAAAGGACCCTTGGGGGTGACCCGCCATGCGATACTCTATGCCGTAGGTATGGCTGAAACAACACGCGAAGATGTCATATTTCAAAGATCTTTCTGACTACGCTTACCTGCCCGATAGCCGGCCTGAAATCACGAGAATCGCGTGGTTCGGCCTGAATCCTGAAACCTCCTTTTCGCCGCCGAGAGTAAAAAACGTTGGCTGGCTTGGACGCGGGCATCAATTTCCGACTCAGGCTCCGCCCGAGGAAACATTAGAGCTGCTCTGGGATTACTGTGCGATCTCGGTTAACCAAACGCGAGGAGTTCATCCTTGTGATTTTTGCCTCGATCACGAAAGATACCTTCACAGACACGCAGAGAGAAACGGGCAAAGAAAACTTCTCGGATCAGCGGAGATACGCGTCTTCGGCGCGAACGGCGATGTCTATGCTGCCCCAACGCTCGTCTATCACTATGTATCCGTGCACAGCTACAGCCCGCCCCATGAGTTTGTCCTGGCCATGAAGGAAGGATCGAAGCCGGCAACTCCGGAATATTTCCGCAAACTGGAAAAGCTAGGATTGGAATGGAATAAGGCTGCGTTACCGAAATCGCATGATTAAACTCTCCGACATTGCTGAGGCCCAATCCCGCCTCAGCGGCATCATCACCCGCACGCGCCTTGTCGACTTCGATCACCGAGGTCTTGGCCGCCTTTTTCTCAAGCCGGAAAACCAGCAGCCCATCGGCGCATTCAAGCTCCGCGGAGCCTACAACAAGATTGCATCTTTGCCGGAAGAGGACCGCAAGCGTGGTGTCATCTCCTACTCCAGCGGCAACCATGCGCAGGGCGTGGCCTACGCGGCGCGTGCACTCGGCGTGAAGGCGGTCATCGTCATGCCCAACAACGCTCCCGCCATCAAGCGGGAGGCAACGGCTAAACTCGGCGCCGAAATCGTCCTCGTCGGCCCCGGCAGCGACGAACGCAAAATCAAAGCCGAAGAACTAGCCGCCCAGCACGGCTACGTGATCGTGCCTCCCTACAATGACGAGCAGATCATTGCCGGCCAGGGCACCATCGGACTCGAAATTCTCGAAGACCTGGCGGAAGTCGAAGCCGTCTTCTCGCCGGTCGGCGGCGGAGGCCTCATCAGCGGCGTGGCCACTGCCATCAAGCTGACCAAACCGTCGGTGAAAGTGATCGGTGTCGAGCCGGAATTGGCTGCTGACGCGCAAGCCAGCCTGCGCGCTGGGAAAATCGTTCAGTTCCCCGCCGAACAGGTTTCCCGCACTCTCGCCGATGGATTACGCACCCAGAGCATTGGCCCCATCAATTTCGAACACATCTGCCGGTTTGTCGACGAGATCATCACCGTCACCGAGGACGAGATTCGCCGGGCCATGAAACTGCTTGCCGTCAATCCTGAAACCGTGGCCGAGCCCAGCGGCGCCGTCGCGGTTGCCGGATTCCTTTTCCACCGCGACCAGTTGCCTCAGACAAATTTGAACGTGGCCATCATCTCGGGGGGGAACATCGAACCCAAGATGCTGGAAGAGATTCGCCGTTGACGGCTTTGTTGGTCGCACAGGTGAGAGCGCATCGTCCTGGGCTGCGAGAGTTGTTGCAACCAGGGTTCATCCAGCCAATAATCTAAGTATGAGACTGCAGCCCCTCCTTTTCGCCGCGACTTTGCTTCTTGTGACCCCGATTGGACTGCCGAATGTCGCGTTCGCCGCCGCGACCCGTGCCACGCTGGTCCACGAAGAGGCCATCCGGGTCTCGCCCGCATCTGACGCCGCCAAACTCGGCGAAGCCGGTCGCGGCCACGAACTGGTCATCCTCGACACCAGCCGCGATTGGACTCACGTGGAAGCGATCCTCGCCGAGCCCAAACGAGACGCTGATACCGAGGAAGAAGCCGAAGGCAAGACCATCACCGGCTGGGTGCCCAGTAAAGCGTTGGTATCACAATCGACTCCCAACGGGGACAAGATCATCTTCGGCGAGGCTGCCGATTCCGAAGATCAGGCCAGCCGCCGCCTCGGGCGCCGCAATGCCGCGCAGGACGCCATGCGCCTCTACTATCGCGTCTACGATCTGTTCCCCAGTTCGTCGCTGGCGGCCGAGGGACTCTACCGCGCCGCTGACATTCGCTGGCAGGTCGAGCGCAGCGACGTGATGACCCGCC
>Ga0209415_10008118_pt1 | contig 18230 bp, 21 predicted proteins | sample PeaSoiSIISIP2007_FD_187696 | JGI IMG/M metagenome (GOLD analysis project Ga0209415, IMG submission 187696) | Peat soil microbial communities from Weissenstadt, Germany - SII-SIP-2007 (SPAdes) (version 2) | ecosystem: Environmental > Terrestrial > Soil > Wetlands > Peat | place: Germany...
CTGCACAACGAATCCGTGAGGTATCCGCTATGAAGATTTTTTGCCGCGTGTGCAAGCAACTGGACTGCAAGTGTCCCGCCCCGAAGGCGAGGCGGGCCGCGTCGCTGGGTCGCATGACCCCGGTCGGATTGATCGTGGAGCAGGGGAGCCTGGTGGCGGCGCTGTCGCCCCGCCCGCTTAACAGCAACCAGCGGACGGTGATTTGGGCCGTGCTGCCCAAGAGCGCGATAATGGCGCCGGCGCTCGCGGCACGATGGGAGTTGGCGCTGGTGTTTTGCACTCCGGAATGGGAGGCGCAGCAATTGGCGCGGGTGCCCATGCTGCCGCCCAAGGGGAAGAAGGTCTGCTTTGTGTAAGCGACAAGACCATGGAGAACTTCCGTGAGCGTTACTTTTTCTTCGAGGGCGTGGACCCGGCTCCTTCCGAGTCACACAAGAGCGATGACGGGGCGCTCGTGGTCGGGGTGGCGTCGCCGCGCTCAAGCGGACAGGAACTCCCCGAGGCGGCGGCCGACTGGTTCTTCGACTTCATCTACGGCCGACGACTGACCTGGAAGCAGAAGGCGACGGCGCGGCAATGGTCGGGCATCATCCACCAGCATCACCGGCTGTTTCGGTTCACGCGCATCTGCATGGACCCGAACGGCGGCGGCGTGCTCATCAAGCGCGAGTTGGTGGCGACGAAGCAATTGCTCAACGGCATCGAGACGGAGGTGACGCCGATCGGCGACCTGGTGGACGCGCCGCGGTTGCTGGCCCGGGCGGACTTCATTCTGCACCTGTTCAAGCGCGGCGACCCGGGAGTGGAATCCCTGTGGCCGGAACTGGCCGGGGACGACCTGCTCAACGACGCGCTTTACGGGGAGTGCAAGAGCGCGCTGGACCACGGGCTGTGGGCGCTGCCGCCGGGGGTGGCAGACTGGATGATCGAGCGCCGGACCGAGCTGGAGCGGTGGCCGGAAGAACGGCTGTGGGCGTTGAAGAACCTCGACGCGCTGGCGACGCAGTTGACCAGGATCATCGTGGCGACCAAGCCCGATGGCGGCTTTGTCTTTACCAAACGGAATGCGCGGCAGTTTTCGAGCCTCGGAAAGAAGGACTTCGTAAGCGCCGCGATGTATTGCTACGCGGCGTTCCTGATGTGGCTCAAGAGCGGGGACTTGCGGTCGAGCATGGCCCCGGAAGACGCGGCGGGCTTCAGCGGGTGGGCGGGTGCGGGTGCGACCCGGACGGCGCCGATGTCGGGCTTTGGAGGCTTGGGCGGGTAGCGTGCAGACGCCTGCAGGACCCTATGAAGAAAGTTCACTTTGCCGTTGACGGTCCGCGCCAAAGATGCGTGAAGGGGAACAGACGCCTACGAAGGCGTCTTTTTTTATGAGCAAAGCCGCAACGAGCAAACGGTCGCAACGGTTGGCGACCCTGAAAGAGATGGCCCTGGCCAAATGCTCCCTCGACATCGTGACGGGGGCGCAGAACCTGGCCACTCTTTCCCCGGCAGAACTGTTCGACCGGGAGCGGCCCGACGACCTGCAAGCCATGTTCAAGCTGGCGCGGAACTGGGACAAACAGAACTGGTTCGTCGAGCAGGTGAACAAGCTGAAGCTGGCCTTTTACAATTTCGGCTTCCGGCTGGCGACGCCAACCGAGAAGGACAAGAAGAAGCTGGCGGCCTGGCTGGACGCGGATGAGGACCGGCGGGACATGCTGGAGCGGTATATCGCGGCGGTGTGGTCGGAGTGGCTGCTGCTGGACAACGTGGTGAGCTTCTGGCGGGAAGAGAAAGAAATCACGCCGTTCCTGCTGCTGCCGGAGCAATGCCGTTACACCGACGCAATGGGCCTGGAAAAGCTGACGGTGAACCTGGGCTACCGCAAGGAACAGTTCATGGACGGCGAGGGCAACCCGTTGCCGGGCTGGACGCTGGAAGAAATCCGCCGCTACACCGGCTCGGGCCACCAGATCATCCTGTCCGAGGAGTTTGACGAGTACTTCCGCGTGCTGACGCGGGGGCTGCGCGGCACCGGCTTTGGGGTGCCGCGGCTCTACCGGATGTTCCGCACGCTGAGCCAGTGCGAGAGCATGGAGGTGGGCGAATCCATGCTGGCCTATGCCGGCCGGCTGGTTATCCGGGCGCACTCGCTGGGCTTCGAGGTGCGCAGCGCCAGCAACGCGGCCAAGCAGGCGGAGTACCTCTGGAAGGCAAACCGCGCCAAGCCGATTGAAGACTTTTTCAAGGGGCGCCAGGGCTTCGCCGAAACCACCAAGCAATTCGATCATCGCATCGAGTACATCTGGGTGGACCCGAAGCTGTATGACGCCCGGAAGTGGGAGACGATTGTGTCGCGGCTGCTGTGGTGGGCCGGGCCGGTGGGCTACATGCTGATGACCAAACAACTTCAGCCGTTCCTCCTGCCCATGTTGCGGGCCGATGCGCTGGCCGACCGCGCCCGGGTGGGGGCGCATCTGGACGTGGTGCTCAACAAGGGTTTCCGGCTGCCGGTGAAGGTAAAAGCCAAATGGGGCGACCGGTGCTTCAACGATTTGCGACTGGCCTGGGAGATGACCAAGACGCTGATGCAGCAAGGGCCGGTCAGCCTGACCTCGGCGCTGGAAGTGGCGGACTTCGACCCGGCGGTCGAAGCGGAGCGGAAGCGCGAGGAAGCGCCCGTGGAGCGGGATGACGAGCTGCTGCCCAAGTTCGACCCGAATCATGGCAACCGGCCCGGGCAACCACAAAAAGAGGGACTACGAGAGCGGGCCGGGCGGCCGGTCGGAAAGCCGGACCCCAAGTGATTTGCGATTTGCGATTTCTGATTTTGGATTTGCCATGGCACAACTCAACAGCACCTCGGTAACAGGGAAAGTATCGGCCACCGTGGCCGCCTCCAACCCCATGGACCTCATGCGCAAACAGGAGGTGGACGCGAGCCTGGCCGGGAAGGCGTCTTTGTCGCATACGCACGCGACCGGGGACATTCCAGCGCTGGCCTCGGCGATCCTGGAGGCAGTCGGTTCGTGGGTGGGCCAGCTCGTCGGCGATTTGGACTGGCAGGGGCTGAGCGGAGTGCTGATACGGCTGGACCCGGCCGGGGGCCTCCTGCACGCGGCGGGCGGCTTGGCGGTGGATGCCGGTATGGTATCGCTGCCGGGGCACCATCATGCAGCGTCGGATGTGGATGACTTGAGCAATGTCGTCACGGCGCTGCTGCTCGATGTGCTGGTGGATAGCGACACGTTCCAATGGGTCCGCGACAGCGGCGTGGCGGGCCAGGTGCGAGTCAAGTCCCAAGCGGGACTCACGTCGAGCCTGGCGGGCTTGGCGGTGGATTTCGGGATCGGCCCGGCGCAGGCGGCGACGGGAGACCATACGCACACCCAGTTGCATGACCCGCTGACCCTGGGCGAAAGCAGGAGCCTGCGGTTCAACCTCGCCGGCCAGGTGCTCTCGGCAGAGGTGATGCTGGCCGAAGGCGGCGGGCTGCTGGCAGGCGATTCCGGGGTGGCGGTGGATTTTGGGCCGGGCGCGACGCAGGCGGCTGCGGGCAACCATACGCACTCGCCGAGCTCGATCTTTGCCGATCCCACCGAATGGGCCTCCGATTGGCTCGGCGACTCGGCAACCGTGGCTTGGTCGCGGCCAGCGCCCGGGGTGCTGACGCCGAGCGTCAAGCTGGACCTGTCCACTGGCTCAGGCCATGCGCCGCTGGGGCAGTCGGGCAGCGGACTCTACGTGGCGCTGGGGTCGGGCGTGGCGCAGGCGGCGCCCGGCAACCATAGCCACTCGGCGGCCACGCCCACCACGGCGGGGTTCATGAGTGCGGCGGACAAGGCGAAGTTGGACCTGCTGGCGTGGAGCGGAGTCATCAATCAGACGATGGAATTTACGGCGGGGCTGAATCCGGCCCTTCAGTTCGACACCAACGGCTCGCCGTGGAATGTGTCGGCCACGGACTCCCTTTGGACGGTGGGGCTTGGCGCTCCCATTCTCACCGTGAACAACAACAACGGGATTGTCGTGGCGGCTGACGTGAAGATGGGAGGCAGTCTCTACATTAGCGGCACCAAGGTCGTGGGGAACCGACAGGGCGCCGTGGCGAATGCGGCGGTGCTGAGTCCCTGGGCCAGCTCTGGCAATCCCTACTACCCAACCAACAACGGTTGGGGATTCAGCTCGTCGCAGCACATGACGGACTTCCTGGGCCAGGTGCAGGGGGCGATTGCCCAATTGAACTCGCTGCTCGCGGCGGTGCGGGCGCACGGGCTGATTGCGAGTTAGACGCGAGTTGGACCGGCTTTTTATTGATCAATCACAAAACACTATGAAAATCATCCGAAACACAATTGTATTGGCGGCAGCTCTATTCCTTGCAGACGTCTGCACGGGGCAAACGGTGCTGGGGAAGCATCCGAAGGACGTGGTGGTGCCGGGTTTCCTGGGTCAGAACGGGAACGCGAACACGATCCTGAACGGGCTGAACACCTACAGCACGGTCCCGTTGGCGTTGCCGGGGGGAATCACGCTGGGCGGGGTGACGCGCACGACTTGGCCGGACGGGGGCGGCGGCACGAGCGGCGGGCCGCTGACGGCCAGCAGCCTCTCCCTGCCGGGGGACATGACGAGTTGGACGTTGTTCAGCAGCGCGGGAAACCTGGTCGTTCAAAGCGACAACCAAGGCGCTTGCAGTATCGACCTGCGCAACGCCGGGCCCGTCAGGGCGGCGACTGTGGAATTGCGCGATTCAGGCAACAACGGCGGATATATCCACTTGCCGGACGTTTTGAACCCGGACCTGTTTGCGCCGATGTGGTCCGTGGCGAACCAGGGAGGGAACCTGGTGCTCGACAATGGACACGGCGGCGTCGTGCAGGCGCCCCGTTTTAGCGGCAGCGGCGACCTGCTGAATAATCTGAATGCCTCGGCGCTGTCGAGCGGGACGGTGCCGAAGGCACGGCTCCCGGCGCTCACGGTGTCGGACATGCAGACGGCCTTGAGCAATGGCGGTATTCTATATTTCCCGGCCGGTTATCCACTGGTCTTCCCCTCATACAACGGTGGGTACACCTGGCTCGTCCAGAATACGTCCGGCAATTTTCAGTTCCAGCCCCTCGGTTACGCGATGGCCGCCGTTCAGGCGCCGGAGTTTGAAACGATGCCTGATATGAACGGGCACCCAGGGAGTTTCATTGGTGATGGCAGCCGGCTTACAGACCTGAATGGCGCGGCGCTCCAGCCGGGGACGGTCAACAGCAGCGCCCTCGACGGGCCGACGGCGGCGCAGTTGGCGCTGGCAGGCAGCCCGGCGGCGAGCGTGGCGGCCGGCGTCACCAACCAATGGCGCCGGGATGCGACCAATGCCGTCACCGCAACCGTGGGGGTGGTGGCTTCGGGAGTGGCGACCCTGAACGCGGGCCAGACCTCCGTGACGCTGAGCATCCCGAGCTTCACCTGCCCGCCGGTGGTGCTGGTGACGCTGATAGGTCCCCCGGCGCTCCCGATTCACTATGCCGCATCCGGCGCGGTGCAGGGGCAGCTCACCATTTATGCCAGCTCCAGCACGAATTTCCAGGTGGCCCTGTATTGGCTGGCCATTGACCAGGTCCATGATGGGAAAAACTGCGCGTGGCCTTGAGGCTTATGGAACGAACCAACGAAGTGGCCAAGGGACTGGTGGCGCTGGTGGCCGGGCCGGGCTCGGTGGCGCTGAGTTTCGAGGAGCGGATCGCGCTGGGGCTTCGCCTGGCCGGCATGGCTCTGGGGTGCGCGGTGAGCTTGGCCATGCTCTGGAGCATCGTCATGGGCCGGCTGGACAAGCGGCGGCTCACCCGGGCGACGGTGGCCCGGGAAGAGGAAGAACGGCGGGTGCAGGCCATTCATTGGCAGCGGGAGGCGGCCAAGCTGTGCCATGGGTGCAGCGTCGAGGGGCAGGAGCCGCCACAGTGCCCTGTCCCGGAGCCGATGCGGCCGAGTTGGTGCCTGAAGAAGCGACCGCGCAAACACTGAAAAAGGCGGCAACCCGCAGAGGTCTGCACGCGATGTGGCATGTTGCAACATTTTCACTATTTGGCTTGACCGGGGCCGTGGAATAGTTGAAAACGCAGATACCGAGGAGCCGGCCTTCGCAAGTTCCATATCCTATGAAGATTAAGAGTCGTTTCAGTTCGCTGCTCCTCATTGCCGTCGCGGGCCTGTCGGTTGCCGCCCCGGCTTTGGCGCAAACCCAAACCATCACCAACACACCGCCCCCCATGCCGGCCAACCTGCAGGACGGGCTGAGTTATGTGTTCGGCCTGCACAAGGCCGGGCTGGAGCTGTTCACCAACTCCTGGGAATTCGAGTTCAGCGCCGGGGCCTCAGTGCCCACGTCGGGCAGCGTCCAGCAGGAAAACCAATTCGCGCTTTGGAAGCGCGTGGACAGCTTCACCGAAATGGGCGGCGACTTCGAGGTCCTCTCGCTGGGCATGGCCGGTCAGGAGGTGCAGCAATTGGGCGGGCATGCCGATCTGCGCGTGGACTGGGACAACCTGGCGGGCGTCGTCGGCGTCGGTCCTTTCCGCAATATGGTGGATGACCGATGGGGCGGTGAACTGGAGTTGGCGGCGGAGTACCGTCTTACACAAGGGGTGGGCGGCAAGATCGCCTACTATCCCGGCTACGAGGGAGGCAAGGGCTTTGTCTCGCGCATCTTCGCCGGGATTACGATCGCCATCGGCAAGTAACCTCACGCGGCGCAGGCAGGGCATGAACCCTGCCTGCGCCCCCTTTTCCCCGAAGACCCATGACTGTTCAAAGTCTCTACGAACGGTATCGCGGGCAGTGCCGGCGCTGGGCGCTGGGCTGCTGGAGCGGGTGCCTCCAGGGCGGGGCGCTTTCGGTCAAAGCCTTCTTTGGCACGGCGGGCTTGAGCGCGCTGGGCCTGCCGCTGCAGCCGATGGACTGGCGCCAGGGCCTGGCCGTGTTTGCCTCGGGCGCCCTCTGGCATGCGGTGGACTACCTGGCGAAGAATCCTTTCCCGGTGGAGGCAGAACCGCCGCCGCCGGAACAACCCCATACCCCCTGAATGAACTGGGCCGGCGCGTGCAGACGCCTGCACACGCCGGCCCGCTATCTATGAAAACCTCCCAGTATTCTTTTCTACCGGCACTGGCGGCGGACCTGGCAGCACGGGTGCCCGCGCTCGCCGAGGATTCGGCGCTTAACCGGGCGACCTTCATCGAGAACACCCTGTTGGCGGCGCTGAACGGGCAGGAGCGGCCGGTGCCGCGGCGGCTCTACTGTTTCATCAACGGGATTCTGACCTTTCCGGGCGATGCCAGGAACTGGACGGGCCGGGCAGTGACGTGGACCAACGTGCACGAGGGATTCGACGTGGACCCGCTGCGGGTGCGGGCCGAGAAAGTCGAGTATTGGGCCGGGCCCATTGACCGGGTCTTTGGCCAGAAGGGGCGGGCGGAAAAGCTCCTCCATACGCTGCTCCAGTATTGCGGCTGGGAGATCGTGCTGGCGGGGCACAGCAACGGGGCGGACGTGATCGTGGACATGCTGCGGGATTTCCCGCAGTGCCTGCCCATCCACCACCTGCATTTGGTCTGCGGCGCGACCGAGGGTGACTTCCAGCAGAACGGCCTCAATGGGGCGTTACTTCAGAATCGCGTGGGCGACGTGACGGTGTATTGCGCGGGGAAAGACCGGGCGCTGGCGCTGGCGCATACGCTGCCGGGCAAAGTGCTCGGTTACGGGGTCATCGGCCTGACCGGGGCGCTCAACGTGCTGCCCTCGGTGCAGAGCCGGGTGCGGCGGGTGGACTGGCCGGACTATGGCCACTCGGATTGCTGGGCGGACGGCAACTTCAACTCGACCATGGAAGGCTTCCTGTGAACGACCAACAACTGCGGACGCGGATCTTCTCCAACCTCGGCGTGAGCCTGTGCGCCAACGCCATTGACATCGCGGGGCAGCGGCTCATGCCCGACCCCTCGAAGGCATACGCCGAGTTCTCGATTGCCCACGCCTGGCCGGTGGTGACGGCCTGGGGCACGGCGATGCACCCGGGAACCGTCGCCAACTCGTGGCCCTCGATGCTGCACCAGGTGTTCAACCTGGCGCACCTGATGAAGTCCTACGACACCTCGAAGGAGAAGAACGAGATTCCCCGCGACCATATCCTGGGGAGCATTGTGGCGGTGGAGTATCCGGCGACGCCGGCGGGCGGGTGGCGGCTGAGCAATCACACGGCAGCGCCGGGGATTCGGGCGGCGGCGGTGATCCATAAGCACGCGGAGCGGGTGCCGAAGATTCTGGGCGAGCACCTGGGCGGGCGGCACAAGTGGACGGTGTCCATGGAAGTGGATTACTCGCTGTTGCAGTCGGGCTTCGTGATCGGGCAGCGGGCCGAGGCGAAGAAGGCGCAAGCGGCGCTGCTCGCTGAGACGACGCCGGAAGAGTTCGCGGCGCTGGGGCTGGGCTACGTGGGGATGGAACAGGCGCCCGAATCGCTGCTCGATACCTACGACTTCGAGGCGCGGAAGCTGCGGCGCAATGTGACGTGGGAAGGGCTGCCCGTGACGATGCTCAAGGGCGGCGTGAACGGCCGGGTGCATTTCCGGGGTGTCGGGCTGGTGCGCTACGGTGCGGAGCGGGAGGCGCAGATCGCGCAAATCCTCGCGACGGACCCGGACCGGCTGACGGAGAGTGACGAACTGGAGGCGGGGCTCGTGGTGCTAAAGGAATACTTCGCCGGGGTGTTCTTCGGCGGAATAGGGAGACTCTAGTCGAGAAGCGGGGGCGGTCCCCGTCCGCTACACGCAGTTAGCGATGATCTTGTGGAGCGTTCTTCCGAATCTGGACCTTGGCAGTCTGAAACGCGTCTGCTTTCGCTTCGAAGTCAACACGTCCGAAACCGAGGACAGCATCAGGTGATGTGTCGAGAGTGGAGGGCTCAATGACAACGAGGGCGGCAATCAAGCCCGAGTCGCGGACCGGCTGACACCGGATGAACCGAATCCTCCGGTTGGCGAATTGGATCATGTCAGGCTGGATAGCTGGTATATCGCTCATAACTGGAAGGGAGCGTATGCCCGACAGTCAGACCCGCCAACAGAAAAAGACGGTCCGTCTGCAGACGCCTGCACGCCCGCGTGTTTGGGGCCGGAAATGCCCCCTGAAGATTTTTCAGTTTGCCGTTGACGGTTCGCGCCAAAGATGCGTGAACGGGAATTACGAACAACGGTTCGAGGTAGCCCACCCGCGATTCATTTGCATTGCACGATCTTATGAGAATCACCAACAACATCGAGCTGCGCGCCTTTCTCAAAGGCTTCTATGACCAGCACGTCACCGCGCTCAACGGCATCCTGGACAAGCTGCCGGAAAGTCTGAAGGGGGAGCTGACCAAGCTGCGGGACGGGCTCAACGAGCAGTTAAGCAAGCTGCCGCCGCTGGAGCAGGTCCCGGCCGCGCAGGACGCCGCGTGGGCCTTCAACTCGTTTGCCTCGGCGCTGGAGCGCATGACCGAGTATTCGCAGGGCCTTCTGAACCGCCTGACGGCGATGAAGGACGACCTGACGGCCAAGGCCACGGCGCTCAACTCCTTGCAGGAGCAGATCACCAAGGGCGACTACCTCTCCAAGGACAAGGTGACCGAAGCCTGCGACCTGGCCCGGGCCGAGGGAATCAAGAGCGTGCAGCCGGAACTCCGGGCCACACGCAAGAGCGCCTTGGAGCTCGCGGGCCTGCCGGTGCCCGGCGAGAGCATCCTCGACCTGCCGAGCAAGGACTACGAGCCTCGCGTGACGGCGGCCAAGGACCAGGTCAGCAAACTCAATGCCCGGGGCATGAAGCTGGGCGGCAAGGGCGATGCCTGGGTGAAGCAGTTGGCGTGGCTCGGCGCGACCGAGTTCGCCGGCCAGATGACGGCCTTGGAAGAGGTGCTGGGCAGCGCCCCGGCCAAGCCGGCGGGCGACCCGCTATTGGGCAGCCCGGGCACCGACACCCAGCCCCAAGCGCAAGCGCCGCGCATCACCCTCATCTAGGCGCGTCCTGAACCAAAACGAACGAGCCAAACCCATCTTCATAATATTGCATATAGCACCATTTACAATATGAATCCCACAAGCCCTTTTGAGATCACGCGGCGCGACCCCAGCGTCAACGCCAGCGCCGCCTTCACGCCCGCCGCCGGGTTCGACCCCGTGCCGCGCGGCTTCGCCCTGGGCGCACACGCGACCGACCCGACGGCTTTCGACGTGGCGCAGCACAACACGTTCATCGGCCACCTGACGCGGCAGGTCAAGGTGGGCGGCCTGCAGATCACGGACCGCTTCTTCGGCCTGACCAGCGAGACGCCGGTGGGCGTCGAGTCGCCGTTCGTGGCCGGGCAGGAGGTCACCCTCCAGAAGGCCAAGGAAATCGAGGCCGAAGGCTCGGCCTACCTGGTGCTGAGCGGCACCGGGGCGATTGCGGCGAACACCGCCGTCGGCACCAAGCTCTCGTTCTACAACGGCTATCTGCGGCAGACCCAGGCCAACGAGACGCCCAACTACATCCTCACGGCCATTCTCCCGCCGATGACGCCAGGCGGTATCCGGGTTCGGGCCGAGGCGGCATAAGCAACCCAAGGCGCAACCACCAAACATCCCGAAACACACGCAACGAACACGAATATGAAGCCCCAATTACGCCACACGCTGGAGAACCTCAGATACAAGGTCACAGCGCTACACGGCCTGACCGCGCACCCTGATACACTGGCGGGCCTCGACAAGACCTTCGAGGCGGCGCTGGCCGCGCCGGTCCCGGAGAACGTGCAGAAGCTCCGCAAGCTGATGGAGCGGGCACGCAACAAGGACGCCGAGGCGGTCAGCGAACTCTGCGCCCTGCGGACCACAACCATTGACCTGTATGTGCGGGCGATGTCGAACTTCACGGCCTTCTTCCGCTCGGTGAACCTGAAGCCGGACGAGCAGGCCTGTTTCATCCACACGTTCCGCAACCCGGTGGCGGTGCGTTACATGGGCCAGGACGGCGGGGTCAAGCAGGTGAAGGCGGTCCGCGCGCAACGCCCGATGTTCATCGACATGCGCGAGATCACCACCGATGCGGTGGGCTACCAAATCCGCGACATCAATCTCGGCCCGGACGTGGCCGCCGCCGCGCAGGCGACGGTAGACCTGAGCTGGGACATGACCAACAAGGTGGACTACGAAGCCTACCTGATGATGACCGCCGGCAAGAGCATGGCCAAGAACGGCGTCTTCGGCGCGTTCAACGCCACCGGAGCGCCGCTGGACCAGACCTACATCCCCAACGACCGCATCGTCACGGCCAACCTGCCGACGACCAACGACGTGGTGCTGACCGACAACGGGACCGGGGCCAACCAGAGCAACAAGTTCCGGCTCAACGTCTGCAAGGCGATCATTCGCTACTGCGAGAAGTGGGGCAACATCTGGGGCGCTCCGCTGCGGCCGACGGGCTTGATCCTCGTGCCGTCGATTGACGCCACCGACCTGGCCGACGAGATCACTCCCACCAGCCTGATCTTCCCGAACGCGCTGGCCGAGGGATTGCTCCAGAACTACAGCCAGTTCACGTACCTGGGCGTCAAGTGGACGCTGGTGCCGGACGTGACGCTGGCGTCGGGAGCCTGCTACCCCGTCCTCAACCGGCCGGTGGGCGAGGTGTATTACAAGCCGGCCTTCGACGACGAATTCGTCGAGACTGACCGGCGTAACAACTGGGAGAGCCGCTCGGCGCAGAAGGTGCTCAACTTTGCCATCCCCGAGCCGTGGCGCGTGAACGCGCTGCGCATCACCTACAAGGCGTCGTCCTAATCCATCCGGGCGGGCGGCTCCTGCCGCCTGCCTCATCCCCAGAAAAACAGACTGAAACTTATGTTGCGACCCAAAGACATTGCGGCCACGGACTTCCCGATGGCCGTCAAACCCACGCTGGGGTACGAACTCCAGTTGTATGTGTCCACACAGTTGGGCGTCGAGCCCGGCATGCTGGCCATTCAAGCCGCCAACAGCGGCGTTTACACGCCCAGCGCGGCGGACAATGCGGCCCTGGCGGCGGCGCCCATGGAACTAGTGGCGGAACTGGAAGGCGACGTCAACTGCGGCGCCTCGGACATGGTGATGACCGTTACCGGAACGGATGCCAACGGCCAGCCGTTGACCGGGACGGCGACGTTCAAGGTGCCGTCCTACAGCTCGTTCACCGAGCGGGTGTTCCCGAAGGGCTACGCGGTGGAAGTCACCACTGCGAGCGGCAATCCGTTCAAGACGGTGACGGCGGTGACGGTGCAGAACGACGCGGTGGCGGCGGGGGTGAACATCGCCCTGTTCGGCGTGCCGGCGCTGGGCACGTTCCGGAAGATCGGCTGCAAGACGCAGTTGAACTTCGACCCGAAGGTGCCCCTGCCGCACTCGGTGCAGTGTGGGCGCGACCTCTCGGCGTTCATCAAGGCGGGTGAGATTCCCGAGGGGACGCTGGACATCACCGCCAAAATCCCAACGTTCTCGGACGGCCTGGCCCGCGTGAACGGGCGGCGGGTGACCGGCATGATCAAAGAGGTCAAAGAGGACAAGCTGGACACAATGCACGTGTTCATGTTCGGCCTCATCATGACCTCGAAGGTCAGCAACGGCGAGAGCGTGGACCCCTCGACGTTGTCGGCGACGGCCAAGTACGAGGACATCGGCATCGTCCTCGCCCAGGGCGCGAGTTAATCACGGCTCACAGCCGGCGGCAGTCGGAGCAAAACGACTGCCGCCGGTTTCCCCTTTCCCTGCGAACGACCGATGACACCGATTGACATGACCTACGTGCCCCTGCGGCTCATGCTGGGGGACCTGGACCCGAGCGTGCAGCGCTACCCGGACGGGACGCTGCGGGACGCCGTCAAGACGGTGCTGCTGCTGAATAAGCTGCCCGGCTACGCCGTGGGCCTCGACGGCGTCAGCGTGGACCCGGACCTTGTCGGGCCGGGCCTGGACCCGAACAAGTTTGCGCTGCTGTGCTACCACACGGTGAAGCTGTTCGTGGACCCGGAGCATGACCGGTATGCGTTTCGGACGCGGGCCTTCAGCGAGAGCTTTGGGAGTCGGAACCGGTTTCTGCAAACGTTGGAGATGGAAATCCACAAGCTGGAGAACGGGGACATGTTCTCCGGCTGGCAGAACTACTTTAGCTGGCTGTCGGGCATGGCGGGCCTGCCGCTGGCGGAAGTGCTGACCGACATGCACGTCAACGCGCCGCTGTGGAACGCGACCCTGACCCGCGAGGGGATGCGGACCATTCCGGACGTGCGGAGCGGGCCGGCGGGCGACCGATAGCGTGCAGACGTCTGCAAGGCCATGAGCGACCTGATTCCGTTCTTCCTGCACGAGGCGGTGTTGAGTCTCTACCCGCTGAGCGAGGAAGGCATCCCACTGGATGGCCAACCGGTCTGGCTGGGGGCCGTGGCCAACTCGCTCCGGCTGGGACTCGAGTACGACGAGCTGTTGCAGGCGTCCAGCGGCGACCGTTACCAGACGGCCCACCATCTGGACGAGCGCCATACGCTGGAGATTGAGCGGACGTGGTTGCTGCGAAAGCCGGTGCTGGCCCAAGGCTACGGGCAACTCGGCGACGCCAGCGGGCAATCGCCGACGGCAATGCCGCTCGACGCGATACCGGCGCGGAACCAGCGATTTGCGCTGGAACTGGTCTGGTGGAGCGCCGGGTATTGGTATCGGCGCTGGTACTGGGGGGTGACGGCGCGGTCGGCGGGCTGGGACTCGCTGCGGACTCTGCATTTTGGCGCCAGGCAGAGCTGGCGGGCGGAGCGGTTCACGGAAGAAGGTGGCTACGTGCCGCAGCCGATTTATGTCCCGCCCGCATCGCCCGGATCAGGCGGGTCCAGCGGGTCCGGCGGGTCGAGCGGAGGCACGGTGCCCCCGCCGGTTACGACGCCGCTGCCGGACAAGGAGCAGTCCATCGGCTTCTTCCACGAAGCGCCGCTGTTGGCGGGGGCTTACTTGCTGGGGAGGTATCGCTGGCCAATGGCGGTGCGGTTGACGGGGGCGCAGGCGGCGGCGCTGGCGCCGCAGAGCGCCCCGGTGGTTCTGGGCCTGGAAGTGGGCGGCCTCCTGACGGGGGACACGCTGACGATTCCGGTAGGGACGCCCAACACGGAAGTCAGCGCGGAATGCACGCTGGCGTTGACGGTCCCCGCGCTGGCCGATGTGCGGTGGAAGATCGTCTCGGCTCCCGAGGCAGTGGATACGGCTTGGGTGGCGGCGGTGGGGGTGCAGGCGGACCCGGCATGATATGGCCACCCTGATTTACCAACGGGGCGGGGTGGTGTTGGACGGGAGTTATTTGCCCGGGGTCCACCGCTTTAGCCGAGCCAAGCGGCTGCTCTCGGCGCAGTTGACCTGCCAACCGCCTACAGCGGGAGTGCTGCGGTTGGAACTGGAGGTCGCCGGGATGCTGATGGGCTGGGCTTTCACGGTCGGGGCCGGGCAGGGCGAAGTCCGGCAATCGCTGGCGCTGGGGGTGCCGGTGGATGCCGGGGCGAAAATCCGGTGGCGCGCCTCATTCGACGGGAGCACCGAGCAGGCGGCAACAGATGTGGCGGTGACGGTAGCGTCCGGCTCGGCAGTGACTACGCCCGCAGTGACGGGCCAGGTGGTGTGGACGGATGGGTCGGCGACGGTGCCACTATATGCGTTTCTGAACGGCGGGTATGTGGCGCTGACTTCGGGCCGGGCCACGGTGATGCCGGACGGGGAGACGATTTGGCTGGACGGGGCGCTGGCGTTGAACGCGACGGGCGGCGCGCTGCTGGCGCGGAGCTGGCGCGAGGGCGGACTGGCCGCGAGGGGTTCGCGGCTGGAGTTCTGGCTGGCGTCCGAGCGGGTGGGGGTTTTGAACAGCGAAGGGATGTGGGTGCGGCGGCTGACCGAGGGCACGCCCGGCGGGGAGGGTTTCACTTTTTCCAGCGGCGGCACGGTGGCCGCCATGCTGGACGCCACGGGCCTGACGGCCACGGCGCTGACGGAAAACTGACCTATGACACAGACCATCACTTACGAAGACGCCGCGTTGCCGATTGGCCGCGGGACCAAGGGCGGCACCTTGAAAGACCTCAAGGCGAGCCTAAACCGGTATCTGAAACGGCAAGGGCTGAGCCGGTCGCCCTGGCATAAGCGCCGGAGGAAAGCCCGCGCGTGACCAACCTGTCCTTCATCAAGCACCGGATGGCGCTTCGGCTATCTGGTACGGTGGACATTGCCGGGGGAACCGAGGTGCCGGTGACGTGGGTGGATACTTCCGGGGGCACATTGGACACCGTGACCGGAGCGCTGGTGGGCGGCGTGCAGACGCCTGCAAGCGGGGTCATCCGGGCGTTGGGTGTTGAGGAGCCGGCGCGCTCGGTGGTCCGGCAGTTTGCGGAGATTCAGACGGGCGATGTGCTGCTGGAAGTCGATGCGGCGGGCCTGGTGACCAAGGGCGACGGCTCGACCGTGGCGCTCGACGACCTCGATGAGCCGCGCTTCCAATGGGGCGGGTCCTGGTACGTGCAAAAGGAGGTCGGCGCGGCGCTCGCGGCTACGTGGAATGCCGTCGTGGCGGGGCAGAAGCTCTACCGGACGTTGCTGCTGCGGCGGGCCACATGACGATCAGCCATAACATCGAGGCCGTGCAGGAGCGGATTCGATTGCTTCAAAGCGAATTGCCGAAGGCGCTCTTGACCGCGCTCGACCCGGACTATTGGTATGAGCGCCTGAAGGCATCAGCGACGGCGACACTGCGCAAGGCGTGGGAGGGGGAGACCGACTTGGCCCTCCATCAGTTGTACGAGCAGTTAACTCCGCAGATCGTGGATACCATCGTAGGGGCCTACCACGACAGCGGGATGTGGTTTCTGATGACGGTGCCGCACGCCGCCATGGAGACCACGGCGATGTGGCCCGACCTGGCCCGGGCGGCCGAGTTCAACCAGGCCACCGGTTTCACGCCCACCGGTCGGGCCAAAAAAGGCGGCACGTTCGGGTCGGCTGAGGACCACGCGAACTTGGACCGGGTGCGGCAGGTGATCCTGGATTGGTGCACGTATGAGAAGGAGTTGAAGTTTCCCCGCGACTACCATGCGGATGGGACACCGAAGTCGCCTGAAGAACTGGCCAACCGTATTGGGGAGATTTTAGGGGTGCAACCTTGGGCGAAGGAGCGCAGCCCGCTGATGGATGAAAAAGCCGAGGGGCTGGCGGCGGCAATTGAGGGCTGGTTGTCCATGGAGGCTGACCGGGTTTCTGGTGAAGACAGCGGGAAAGCGGCGCTGGAGCATCGCAATCCCCCGATATTAACCCCCGAGGTCGCCCACGAATGGCTGGTAAAGGTGCTGGCGGGGTGGGTGACACTGGTGCGGCGCGACCTGCCCGGGAGGATTGAGCGGGAACTGGATAAGCTGCGGGCCAAGCTGAGAACGCCCAGCCTGCCCGGCCTGGCCAATCCCCTATAGTATATATGCAGGCGTTACTCTCCCCGGCGATCACGGAACTTACCACCGAATCCGGCGCCTACCGGCTGCTGGATGAATGGCTGGGGCGTTGGTTCGACGGCGGGGTCCGGTCGCTGGGCAGTCAACCGGCGGTGCTTTGGCCCGCAGCCTCGCGCCGTTTCGGCCAGGGGCTCATTACCCGCCAACCCTTGCAGGGTGGCGTGGAGATCCGCGTGGTGTTGCATCCCCGGGCGGAAGGGGCGGCGGTGGTGGATACGGCGCTGTATCAGGGGAAGCTCATCACCGACTTCGTGACCTTGAACTTCTGGATACGGAGCAAAGCGCCCGGGACCGGCCAGGCGCAACTGGCGGCCCAGCAAGTCGCGGAATTGCTCAAGGCGTTGCTGACCCACCCGGACTCGCGGGTGCTGCTGGCGCAAAAGGGCATTTGCCAACTGCGGCCGCAGGGACCGGCGACGCCCATGCCGAGCGCGGACTATGCCATGCGGCTGCTCAGTTGTTCGGCCCAGCTCCAGTACACGGTGTCCTTTGGGGATGAACTGCCGACCGAGGACAATCCGGGCACGGTAGCGGGTGCGGTGCACGAAGTGGATTTCCGGGAGAGTCATCCCGTGCTGACCGGCGAGTACTTGCTGGGGACTTACCGCTGGACGGCGCCGGTCCGCCTGAGCGGTGCGCGGGCGGTGGCTTGGGCCTCGCAGGATGAACCGGTGGTGCTGGGGCTAGAAGTCAACGGCGTGCTGACGGGCGATCAACTGACCTTGCCTGTGGGGCCGCCTAATACGGAGGTGACCGCGAGCGTGGTGCTGGACCGCACGCTGGACCCGAACGCGATCGTACGGTGGCGGGTGGCCTCGGCCCCGGACGCGCCGCAGACGGCCTGGCACGTGACGCTGGCGCTGTCGGTATCGGCCTCGAAGGTGGCGGCCTCCATCCCGCTGCGGGACGGGGTAACGGGCCGGTTGGTCGAGCTGCAGATCAATGACGGCGAGTTGGACGTAGTGGATACGGGAACGGGGGATGAAGCGGATTTCACAATATGATTATGAGAAACAGATTCCTAGGCTTGCTGGCGGGCCTGGCGCTGACGGCGCGGGCGGCCACAACGCACGTAGTACAAACCGACGATAGCGGGGCGGTGGTGAAGCCGGGCAATTTCTGGTCCGGCAACCAGGCGGCCCTGTTGCAGGTGCTTCCCCCCTTGCCGTCATCCGCAGTGCAGACGGATGACAGCGGCGCGGTGGTGACTCCCGGGAACTTCTGGCAGGCGAACCAGGCGGCGCTATTGCAGGCGCTGGCCTTGCCGCCCTACGTCCAGACGGATAGCGGCGGGGCGGTCGTGAGTCCATACAACTTCTGGCAGATCAACAGGACGGCGTTGCTGGATGCGCTGGCGCTGCCACCCTATGTGCAAACGGACACCGGCGGTGCGGTGGTGAACCCCAACAACTTCTGGCAGGTGAACAAGCCTGCGCTATTGCAGGCGCTGGCGCTGCCGCCGTACGTGCAGACGGACAGCGGCGGGGTGATTGTAAGCCCGGCCAATTTCTGGCAGGTAAACCAGACGGCGCTGTTGCAGGCGCTGCCGCCTTACGTGCAAACGGATGCCAGCGGCGTGATCGTGAAGCCCAGCAACTTTTGGCAGGCGAACAAGACGGCTTTGTTGCAGGACTTGCCCCCTTATGTGCAAACGGACGCCAACGGGGCGGTAGTGAGCCCGGCC
>Ga0209415_10008119_pt1 | contig 18230 bp, 10 predicted proteins | sample PeaSoiSIISIP2007_FD_187696 | JGI IMG/M metagenome (GOLD analysis project Ga0209415, IMG submission 187696) | Peat soil microbial communities from Weissenstadt, Germany - SII-SIP-2007 (SPAdes) (version 2) | ecosystem: Environmental > Terrestrial > Soil > Wetlands > Peat | place: Germany...
CTGGAGCCGATGATCGCCGCGCATGGACGCGGCTTCTGCTTCGGCGACGCGCCGGGCCTCGCTGACTGCTGCCTGATTCCCCAGGTCTACTCGGCCGAGCGCTACGGCCTGGACCTGGCGCCATACCCGGCGATCCGGGCGGTGGCCGAGCGGGCCGCGGCGCACCCCGCGTTTGCGGCGGCGCACCCGGACAAGCAGCCGGATGCGGTGACCTGATCTGGGGCCAGTAAGCGCGCCGCAGGCGACCTAAAGCATAACCGCAGAGGGCGCGGAGAAGGCGCAAAGGACGCAGAGGACCTCCGCGAACTCAGCGTCTCCTCTGCGATCTCTGCGGTTATACCTTGCTGCGCCTGCGGCACGCCCCACTTGGCAAGGTAAGCTCAGCCCCCCATCACCCTGACGTGCGCCTCGACCGATTTACCGGCCTCGTCCACCACGCTCACCCTGTAGAACCCCGGCCCTGAAGGCCGCCAGATCGGCTTGCCGCTGACCGGGTCGAGCCCCACCGGCGATCCGTCGACGTACCAGCTCAGCCCCGAGCCGCCTGCCGCGAGCACGAAGCCGCGGCCGGCGGGGCCGAAGCCGTCGGCGACCACCGTCGCGCCGTCGGGCGGGAAGATCAGGCGCGGGCCGCCGCCCGGACGCTCGAGCGTGCGCAGCGCCGATGGCGGCGCTTTCGGCCCCACCGGCGGCGGGGCGTGGGCCGATCCGCCCACCTGGTCGGCAACGTCGAACAGCAGCGGCAACGCGGCGTCGCGGCCGGTGAGGTCGGGGCGGGCGCCGCCGTCGGCGCGGCCGGTCCAGACCGCGATCACGTAGCCGCCGGCGACACCCACGGCCACCGCGTCGCGGAAGCCGTAGGAGGTGCCGGTCTTGAACGCCATCGGCTCGGTGCGGGTCAGCGCGTCGGGGGCGCGGCCCTTAGGCGGCGGGCCATCGCGCAGGATGTCGAGGATGGTGCGGGCCGAGGCCGGGCGCATCAGCCGCTGGCCGGACTCGCCAAGGCGCGCCGTGGCGTCGGCCTCGGTCCAGGCCAACGGCTTGGCCAGGCCGTCGTCGGCCAGCGCCGCGTAGAGCATGGTGACGTCGCGCAGCGAGACGCCCTCGCCGCCCAGCGCCAGCGCCAGCCCCGGATCGTGGGCCTGTGCGTAGGGTCGCACGAGGTGCGCGCCCGCGGCGGTCAGCCTGGCCTCGAAGATCTGCGGGCCCAGCCGGTCCAGGGTCGCCACCGCCGGCACGTTCAGCGAGTGCACCAGCGCCTCGCGCATGGTCACCGGGCCGTGGAACGTGCGGTCGAAGTCCTCCGGCTGGTAGTCGGCGAAGCGGCGCGGCGCGTCGTCGAGCTGGGTGTCGGGCGCGACGATGCCGTCGTCGAGCGCCAGGCCGTAGATGAACGGCTTCAGCGCCGAACCTGGCGAGCGCAGGGCGCGGGTCATGTCCATCCAGCCGCCGGGGGCGGTCAGCCCGGCCGAGCCGACCGAGGCGCGCACCGCCCGGTTCCTCGCCTCCACCACCAGGATCGCCACCTCGGCGTCGGGGCCTTGCCCGCGAGCGACGGCGGCCGCGAGCGGCTCCAGCCGGCGCTGCAGGTCGGCGTCGATGGTGGTGACCACCGAGGCGGTGGTCGGCGCGGCGGCGCGCGCGGCCTGGCCGGCGGCGTGCCAGGCCAGCGCCGGGAACGGCTGCCGGCCCGGCAGCGGTTCGGCGGCGGCTTCCTGCGCGGTCGCCTCGGGGATCAGGCCGGCGCGGACCATCCGCTGCAGCACCCGGTCGCGCGCCTCCCGCGCCTTGGCCGGCCGCCGGTCGGGCCGGCGCGCCTCGGGCGATTGCGGCAGGGCGATCAGCAGCGCCTGCTCGCCGATCGTCAAGCTCTCCGGCCCGTGGCCGAAGTAGGCGAGGCTGGCGGCCCGCACGCCCTCGAGGTTGCCGCCGTAAGGCGCCAGCGTCAGATACAGCGCCAGGGTCTCGCGCTTGGAGAGCCGGGCCTGCAGCTGCAGTGCGCGGACCATCTGGTAGAGCTTGGCGCCGAAGGTGCGCCGGCGCGGCTCCAGCAGGCGCGCGGTCTGCATCGTCAGGGTCGAGGCGCCGGAGGTGATGCGGCCATGCAGCGCCGCCGAGATCGCCGCGCGCAGCGTCGAGATCGGATCGACGCCGGGGTGCAGGTAGAAACGCCCGTCCTCCAGGACGACGACGCGCTTCAGGAAGGTCGGGTCGGTGCGACTCAGGTCGGCGCGTATGCGCCAGCGGCCCTGCTCCACCGGCAACGCCCGCAGCCAGGCCCCGCGCCGGTCCAGCGCCACCGGCGAGGAGCGGTAGGCCTTGGAGAGGTCGGGTGGAAACGCCGCGTCGAGGCCGACCAGCGCGGTTTCAAGCGCCACCAGGGCGATGAGGGCGATGGTCAGGCGGGGTACGAATGACCCTTCCTTCTCCCCTTGCGGGAGAAGGTGTCGGCGGAGCCGACGGATGAGGGGTATCCGCGCCGTTGTTTCAGACATCGGCAACTGGCCAACCGGCGACGTAGCGCCGCCACCCCTCATCCGACCCGCTTCGCGGGCCACCTTCTCCCGCAGGGGGAGAAGGACGCTGTGAAATCACTGCAGCCGTCTCATCCCCCCGGCGCGATCTGGGCGCGGCCGCCGGCGGATCTGGCGTTCACGCCGGCGTGGTACATGTCGAGGATCTCCGCGCCCGGCGCATAGAAGTCGCCCGGCGTCACCGCCCGCACCACATAGGCCAGCGCGAAGGTCTTGTTCCCCGCCAGGTCGAGCGCGGCGACATAGCGGTCGTCGCGGCTCTCCTGCACCTTCGGCGTGGTGAGGGAGCCCAGGAACTTGAACGGCCCCTTGTCGGCGTCGTCCGGGCCCAGCACTGTCTCGATCTCGAAGCCGGCCGGCAGCGCGTCGTCGACCGCCAGCGCCACGGTGCGGCCCTGCTGCGAGCCGCCGGCGATGCGCACGATCACCCGGTCGCCCTGCTTCAGCTGGGCCAGGTTCGCCGGCCCGCCGGAGAAGGCGAAGTAGGTCTTCTCCACCGAGACGCCGTGCTGCTCGTCGCCGGGCGGCGTGATCGGCGTGCCGCGCACCGTCACCGTGCGCCAGATCGGCCGGCCGCCGGCGTTGACGAAGCGTGCGTCAGCCAGCTTGCCGCTCACCGCCCAGCGCGGCGTCAGCCCCGCCGCCGCCATCGGCGCCGTAGCGCCGCTGGCCTGGATGTTGATCGGTCCGGCGGCGGCGATCATGAAGTGCGCCGCGCGCAGCAGCTGCGCCTTCTCCTGGGTGTTGAGCTGATCGGGGTCCTGCACCGCGCCGTCGAGCCGGCCCTCGAGGCCGTGGGCGATGTCGGGCGCGCCCGCCTCGTAGGCCAGGGCGATGACGCCGGCGAGGTCGCGCAGCGGGCTCTGGTACCAGTCCTCGTCGTCGGTGAAGACCAGCGGGCCGATCTGCAGCAGCGGACGCTTGTAGCCGACCGCGGCGGCGGCGTGCTGCAGCGCGTCTCTAGCCCTTGCCGTGTCGCCCATCATCGCCAGGCCCGCGCCGACCTGGGCCATCGCCAGCGGCGAGCCCTCCGACTTCATCTGCACGTCGTGCCACCAGCGCAGCCGGGCGATGTCGCCCTTGCCGCCCTTGGCCATCACGTAGAGCGCATAGGCCGAGGCGCGCGAGCGCATCCGGGCGGTCGCGGCCTTGGAGGCGTCGGCGTTGGCGGCCCACCAGTCGGGATACTCCAGCCGGTAGGAGACCGAGCTGGCGCCGTCGGGGCGGCTGACCTGGCGCATCGCGTTCAGCGCCGCGTCGATCGCGCTTTGCGGCACCGCGGCGCCTTCCGCCTTAGCTTCCAGCAGGAAATCGGTGGCGTAGGCGCCGAGCCAGGGGTCCGCCTCGCCGTCGCCGACGCGCCAGAGCCCGAACGCGCCGTCCATGCTCTGGCGGTCGAGCAGCTGGCCAACCGCGTTATTCAGCGCCGCCGGCGCGGTGCGCAGCTTCGGATCGGACGAGACCGCCTGGGCGTAGAGCAGCGGATAGGCGGTCGAGACCAGTTGTTCGGTGCAGCCGTACGGGTAGCCGTAGAGCGAGACGGCGATCGGCCCTGGATCGAAACCCTTGAACGGCGAGTAGCTGACCTGCACCTGCAAGGTGCCGGCGCTGCCGGCCGCCAGCCCGCTGACGAGTTCGTTGGGCGGGGTATAGGTCTCGCCCGGCTGCTGCAGCGCGGTGGTGGAGCGGGTGATCGGGCCCCAGCCCAGCCGGGTCTCGATCGGATAGTCCTTCGAGGTGGTGAAGTCGGGTCCGCTGACGGTGAAGCCTATCGAGCCGACGCCGGTGTGGCTGGGGGCCATGAACGGGATGTGCTCGGCGATGCGCTGGCCGAGGATCAGCTGGAAGGCTTTCTGGAACACCGCGACGATCCCGTTCGTGCCGCGCATCACCGCGTTGTAGAGCCCCGGCTTGCCCTCCATGTTCTGCAGCTCGAGCGTCGCGTCGGCCTGGTCGCCGGGCGAGAGGAAGCGCGGCAGGCTGAGGTCGGCGACCACTGGCTGGCGCACCGTGAGTTCCTTGTCGCCGGCGCCGACCTGGGTGTCGGTCCAGGCGACGGCCATGATGCGCAGCTGGCCGTTGAAGTCCGCCGCTGGCAGCTTGACCGTCGCTCGCCCGTCGATGCCGGTCGTCACCACGCCCGACCACAGCGCCACCGACTTGGTCGGGGTGACGGTGAGGCCCTCGCCGCCCAGCTCGTCGCCGCCGAAGTTGACGTTGGCCGGCGCCCCGAGGTTGGCGTCGAGAAGGCGGCCGTAGTCGTCGCGGTAGTCGACCGAGAAGGCGCGCTTGCCGAAATACCAGCCGACCGGGTCGGGACTGCTGGCCTTGGTCAGGCGCAGGATGCCCTCGTCCACCGCCGCGACCGTGACGTGGGCGCTCTGGCCGAAGCCCAGGCCCTGCACCTGCAGCGGCACGTCGACCTCGGCCTTGGAGTCGATCTTGTCAGGCGTGGCGATAGCGACCGTCAGCTTGCGGCCCTTGGGGTCGAGCGGGACGTAGACCAGCCCGAGCGCCCGCCTGGGCGTCGGCGTCTGCACTGGATCGCGTGGCTGGATCACCGTCACCAGCACATAGGCGCCGCCGCCCCACGCGGCGGAGGTCTTCAGCCGCACCGTGCCGCCATCCTTGCCGACGGTGAAGGTCTTGAAGTCGATCAGCCGGTCGGTGGCGACGGCGACCTGCGCCTCGCCGCCGTAGGGCGCCTTGACCGCGATCTCGACGGTGTCGCCCTGGCCGTAGCTCTTCTTGGTCGGCGCGACGCGGACCAGGTCCGGCGACTCGGCGGCGTCGGCCGGCGCGCCCCAGCCAACGGTGAAGCGGGTGATGGTCTTGGCGCCGCCGGGGCCGTTCAGCTCCAGCCGGTAGTCGCCCCAGCCCAGCTTGCGCGGCCGGATGCGAGCCGGATCGCCGGCGCCGACATCGATCGCGCCTTGCGTGACCACCGTGTCGCGGCTGGTGCGCCGCCACTGCCACTTGCCGTCCTGCTGGTACCAGTCGTAGCTCCAGTTCTCGCTGATCAGGCTGTAGCTGACGCCCGGCGCGGCGGTGCGCGCGCCGGCGTCGTTCACGGCGATGATGTCGAGGGTGACCGGCGGCGCCTGGTCGCCCGAGGCGTCGCCCTGGTCGACCTTGACGCCGAGATAAAGCGGCTTGGGCCGCAGCTTCAGGCTGACGCTCTCGCGCACCGGCCGCCCGCCCGGCTCGAACACCGAGGCGGTGACCAGAGCCAGCACCGGATCGACCGTGTCGCCCGCGGCGCTGCCGGCCAGCGCCAGGCTGGCGTGGCCCGAGCCGTCGGTGACGGTGGTGCCGAGATCGACCTGCTTCTCGTCGAACGGCGTGGTCTCGTCGCCCCACTGGTAGCCGGCAAAGGCCGGGAACGGGTTGGGATCCTGGCGCAGCCGGGCCTCGCCCTGCGTCTGCAGGCCGGCGCCGATCGCGCCGTACAGGAAGCGGGCGTTGACGTTGACGGTGCGGGTGTCGGTCCCGCCGACCGGGACGGCGGCCTGGCCGTCGGTGGTCACCGCCAGGCGCTGCGGCACGAAGTCCTCGACCTGGAAGTCGAGGTTGCCGGCGGCGTCCTTCAGCCCGTCCACCTGCAGCTCGGCGGTCCAGTGGCCGCGTGGCGCGGTCGACGGCAGCATCACCGTGGTCTCGATCGCACCGCCCGGCGAGGCGGTAAAGGCGAAGCGCTTGAACTCCAGTCCCGAAGGCCGCTTGACCACGATCGCGCCCTTGCGGTCGGCGATCGCCTTGGCCTCGCGGTCGCGCACCAGCGCCATCAGGTGCACCGTCTCGCCCGGCCGGTAGATGCCGCGGTCGGCATAGAGGTAGCCATCGACTCCGTCGGTCACCGCGCGGCCGGCCAGCAGGTCGGCCGGCGCGGCGCCGGGCTGGGTCGAGCCCGCGCCCTGCTTCGAGAGGTCGGTTGGCGAGCGCTCGAGGTCGAGCACCGCCAGGTCGCCCTGGTCGCCGTAAGCCATCAGCATCTTCGGCGTCATCCCGCCGGTGCCGTCGAGCAGGGTGTGGGCGAAGGTGGCCCGGCCCATCGCGTCGGTCTTGCCGCTGGCCAGCGTCTCGCCGTCCTTGGCCATCAGGCTCACCGGAATCCCGCCGAGGGTCTTGGCGCTCTTCAGCGAGCGGACCACCACGTCGAGTGCATCCGAGCCGGTGTAGGCGGTCAGCGCCATGTCGGTGAACATCACCCAGCGACGCGCTTGCGCCGGCGACGTGCCTTCGTCGCTGCTACCGGCGAGGTCGCGGCCTCCGGAAGCGTCGCGCGCCTTGATCACGTAGCCGCCGGGCTTCATTTCCTTCAGCACGGCGCCAAGCGGGAAGACGGTCGTGGTGTGCTGGCCGGGATCGCCCTTCACGTCGACGTAGCCCTTCCAGACCATCTGGCCTTCGTCGTCCGGGCTGTCGTCGCCCTCGTCATCGAAATAGCTGCCCTCGGCCCCCGGATCGGGCGCGCTGATCGACTTGCGCACCAGGTTGCGGTCGACTACCCGCCAGACCTCGACGTGCAGCTTGGTGACATTGACGGTCTCGATGCCGACGCCGTCGCTGTCTTCGCGCGGCAGGATCACGCCGGAGCCGGCGAAGCCGACGTAGGGCGGCTTGTCGCCATTGGTGAAGTCGGTGTCGGCGTTGGCGTCGAGGGTTTCGCCGTCCTTCGCCGGCAGCCCCTTCAGCAGTGTCACATGGCGGTCGGTGAAGCCGACGCCGCCGATGCACAACTCGTCGCCCTGCGCCTTCACCGCCGGCGCGTGGCCGAGGTCGGGGGAGACCAGCACGAAGTCGCCATAGGACTTCGCCGGGTCGAGCTCGCGGGTCATCTTGATGCAGGCGAGCGGGTCGGGGTTGGTGGTGTCGAGCCGGGTCTTCCAGATCGCGAAACCGTCAGGCTTCACCTCGCCGGCTCTGGGCGCATTGGCGTCGCGCGGATGGCCGAACATCGACCAGATCGACGCGCCTTTCTCGCCGGGCGCGCCATGGCCGAACAGGGTCCCGTCGACGCCCTTGGCGAACAGGAATCCACCGCCGAAGGCCACGATCACCGCGCCAATGACGGCCGCCCATCTGCGGTTCATCGAAATGCCCCCACCCGACGAGCCCGGGTGAAGTGATGGAAGCGCAACCGTGTCGGGCGGTCAATCTGACTCACTTTGCCGTCACCCCGGGCGGGGCGCAGCGGAGACCCGGGGCCGGACTCACCGGTTCCTGGCTGTCGTTCGTTTTGGCGGCTGCACGTCCTGCCCCGGCTCGGCCTTCGGCCGTCCGCGGTAGGAAGTTAGGCGAGGGTAAACGGCTCTTAACCTTCCCTGCGCTCTACTGCCTGAAGATTTCCGGCATCGGAGGGAGCATGGCCGCAGCGGCGCGCAAGACCGCCTCTCAGATCGCTTTCGAGGCGATGCTGGGCGCCTGGCGCCATGCGGCGAGCGCGCGCTTCCGCGGCGGCCTGACCGCGGCGCTGGGCGGGGCGCTGGCGCTGGCGCTGGCGAGCTGGCGCGCGTCCGATCCGAGCCTCGACGCCTCGTCGGCGGGCGCGCCGGGCAACCTGCTGGGCGCGGCCGGGGCCGACATCGCCGACATCGCCATGCAGACCCTCGGCCTCGCCGCCTGGCCGGTCGCGGCGCTGCTGCTGGCGCTCGGCATCGCCCGGGCGGCCGAACCGAACCCCGATGCGACCCGCAAGCCCTTGCGCTGGCGCGCTCTGGCCGGCGCGGCGGGCCTGCTGCTGCTGGCCGGCGGGCTGGGCGCGGTCGCGCCGCCGGCGGTCTGGCCGCTGGCGTCGGGCCTCGGCGGCCTGGTGGGGGACTTGGAAGCCAACGGCCTGGCAAGCTTCGCCGGCGCGATCGGCGTCCCCGTCGTCGCCACGATCGCCGACGTGGTCATCGCGGCGATCGGCGCCTGGCTGACCGCCCTGGCGCTTGGCGTGAAGTGGTCGCATGTGACCGGACTGTTCCATCGCCGCCCCGCCACGGCCGTGCGCCGCACGACCGTGCGGACGCCCGCCGCGCCCCGCGCCAGGCCCGAACCTGCGGCCGCGCCGTTCATCGAGGAAGAGTCGGACCTGGACGCCGCGCCGCTGGCGATCCGGACCCCCAAGGCCGCGCCCAAGCCGTCTGGCCGCGAAGCCCGCGAGAGCCAGCCGACCCTGTTCGCCACGGAAGAAGCCGGCTTCAAGCTGCCCGAGCTGGCGCTGCTGGCCAAGTCCAAGCCGCGCGCCGCCACCTTCGACGAAGGCGCGCTGCGCCAGAACGCCCGGGTGCTCGAAGGCGTGCTGGCTGAGTTCGGCGTGCGCGGCCAGATCGACCAGATCCGTCCCGGCCCCGTCGTCACCCTCTACGAGCTGGTGCCGGCGGCCGGGGTGAAGTCGGCCCGGGTGGTCGCGTTGTGCGACGACATCGCCCGCTCCATGAGCGTCGCCGCTTGCCGCGTCAGCGTGGTCTCCGGGCGCAACGCCATCGGCATCGAGCTGCCCAATCCCAAACGCGAGACCGTCTATCTGCGCGATCTGCTGGCCTCGGCCGAGTACGAGAAGCACGGCTCGATCCTGCCGCTGGCGCTGGGCGAGACCATCGGCGGCGAGCCCTACATCGTCGACCTCTCGCGCATGCCCCACCTGCTGATCGCCGGCACCACCGGCTCGGGCAAGTCGGTGGGAGTCAACGCGATGATCCTCTCGATCCTCTACCGGCTGCCGCCCAGCCAGTGCCGCTTCATCATGGTCGACCCGAAGATGCTGGAGCTGTCGGCCTACGACGGTATCCCGCACCTGCTGGCGCCGGTGGTGACCGATCCGAAGAAGGCGATCGTGGCGCTGAAGTGGACCGTGCGCGAGATGGAGGACCGCTATCGGCGCATGTCCAAGATCAGCGTGCGCAACATCGCCGGCTACAACGAGCGGGCCAGGGAGGCGATCGCCAAGGGCGAGCACTTCGTGCGCACGGTGCAGACCGGCTTCGACGAGCAGGGCCGCCCGGTCTACGAGGAAGAGCGGCTCAACCCCGAGCCGATGCCCTACCTGGTGGTGGTGATCGACGAGGTCGCCGACCTGATGATGGTGGCGGGCAAGGACATCGAGGTCGCCGTGCAGCGCCTGGCGCAGATGGCCCGCGCCGCCGGCATCCACCTGATCATGGCCACCCAGCGGCCGTCGGTCGACGTGATCACCGGCACGATCAAGGCCAACTTCCCGACCCGGATCAGCTTCCAGGTCACCTCCAAGATCGACGCACGCACCATCCTGGGCGAGCAGGGCGCCGAGCAGCTGCTGGGTCAGGGCGACATGCTCTACATGGCCGGCGGCGGGCGCATCACCCGCCTGCACGGCCCGTTCGTCTCCGACGGCGAGGTCGAGGCGGTGGCCAAACAGCTGCGCGAGCAGGGCCAGCCGCAGTACCTCGAGGAAGTCACCGCCATCGCCGAGGACGACGAGGACGGCAGCGGCGACCTGCTGGGCGGCGAGGGCGGCGGCGGCAACGAGCTCTACGACCAGGCCGTCGCGGTGGTGACGCGCGATCGCAAGGCCTCGACCAGCTACATCCAGCGCCGTCTGCAGATCGGCTACAACCGCGCCGCCTCGCTGATGGAGCGGATGGAACGCGAAGGCGTCGTCGGCGCCGCCAACCACGCCGGCAAACGCGAAATCCTGGCCGGCCCGCCGCCGCATTGAGGTTTCTCGGCTGGCGGCGTAACCCCTCACCTTCCCATTCGCTTCGCTCTGGGCCCCTCCCTCTCCCTCCGGGAGAGGTGAAAATGCAGCACCGGCAACAAGTTACACTTCTCCCGGAGGGAGAAGGAGGGGCCCGCGACACGAAGTGGCGTGGGAGGATGAGGGGTTACGGCGACGGCCGTTCAACTCCGGTTCACTCACCAGAGCGCTTGGCTTGGCCGGGGGTGCGATCGTAAGGACGCGGCATGATCGCCTTTCTCTCCCGACGCCTGACCCTGCTCGCCCTCACCGTTTTCCTGGCCATCCCGGCGGTGACCCGCGCCGATCCACAGGACGACGCCCTGGTCGCGCAGGCCGTCGCCTATCTCGAGGGGCTGACCGCGGCGAAGGGGATGTTTCAGCAGACCGACCCGAGAGGCGTCACCGTCACCGGCGCTTTCTATCTCGCCAGACCCGGGCGGGCGCGCTTCCAGTACGATCCGCCGTCCGGATTGCTGATCACGTCGGACGGCAAGACCGTGATCATGTCCGACAGCCGGCTGAAGACCTTCCAGCACTTCGCCCTGAGTTCGACGCCGCTGGCGCTGTTCCTGGCCGATCACATCCGCCTCGACAAGGGTGCGAAGGTGACCCGCGTCGAGCACAACGCGGACAGCTTTTCGATCACCGCGCGCGACAGCCACGGCCTCTCGCAGGGCCAGGTCACGCTCTATTTCGCCGAAGCGCCGGTGCGGCTCTCCGGCTGGGCGCTGATCGATGCGCAGGGCCGCGCGACCCAGGTGGCGCTCGGCCCACTTTCGCCGATGAGCGATCCCGATCCGGGGTTGTTCACACAGACCCAATAGCACAAGCGACGCGCGATTGTGACAACTAGGTCACGATCAAGCGTCGCGATGTCGCACCTTGACTTTCCGCGGTCGCAGTTGCATTTACGCAACTACGTGACGGATCATCCGACCTGAACCGTCGCAACCGTGCCGGAACCAATCCCCTCCCGGCCGCGGCATGAGAGACGACTTTAAAACGCCCGGGCGCCCGCGTCCGGGCGACTTTTTTGCGCTGGATCCTGCGCATGCACCTGCGACTCGCCACCTGGAACGTCAATTCCGTACGCCTGCGGGCCGAGCAGGTGGTTCGCTTCGCCCTTGAGGCGGCGCCCGACGTGCTGTGTCTGCAGGAGATCAAGTGCCGCCAGGGCGAGTTTCCGACTGCGGCCTTCGTCGACGCCGGGCTGCCGCACCTGAAGATCGCCGGCCAGAAGGGCTGGCACGGCGTCGCCATCGCCTCGCGCCTGCCGATCGAGGACGCGCCGACGCTGGACGTCTGCCGCGAGGGCCACGCACGAGCGGTCTCAGGGACGGTCGCCGGAGTCGAGGTGCACAATTTCTACATTCCGGCCGGCGGTGATGAGGCGGATCGGACGAGCAATCCGAAATTCGACCATAAGCTCGACTTCTTCGAGCGACTGACCGCCGAGATGTCCCGCCGCGACTCCGGCCGCGCCGCTGGCCATCCTCGGCGACCTCAACGTGGCGCCGGGCGAGAACGATGTCTGGAACCACAGGTTCATGTCGCGCGTGGTCAGCCACACGCCGGTCGAGGTGGCGGCGATGGCGGCGCTGAAGGCCAGCCTCGGCTTCATCGATCTCGCCCGCGAGATGATCCCCGAACCGGTGAAGCTGGCGTCGTGGTGGAGCTACCGCGCCCGCGACTACCGGCTCTCCAAGCGTGGCCTGCGGCTCGATCACATCTGGGTCTCGCCCGGCCTGCGCGACGCCGCGTTCCGCAAAGGCAGCGCCGCCTGCCGCATCCACGACGACGTCCGGGGCTGGGAAAGACCCAGCGACCATGCGCCGGTGTCGGCGGATCTAGTGCTGTAGGTCGTCGAGTGCGGGGCGCGCCGCAGGCAAGAAGACTTAGCGCAGAGGACGCAGAGGAGGCGCGGAGTTCGCAGAGGGGCTGAGCAGCTCCGCGTCCTCTGCGCTTCTCTGCGTCCTCCGCGTTGAATCTTGAGTGCGCCTGCGGCGCGCGCACTAGCGGGGCTGATTAAGCGGCCGCTTCGTCGTCGCGCGCGGCTTTGCGCACCTTGGCCACCGCGCGTTCGCGCTTCAGGCGCGAGAGGTGGTCGAGGAAAAGGACGCCCTCGAGGTGGTCCATCTCGTGCTGGATGCAGACGGCGAACAAGCCCTCGGCGTCCTCCTCAACCGGCTTGCCGTCATAGCCGAGGTAGCGGATGCGCACGGCCGCCGGACGTTCGACCTCGTCGTAGATCTCCGGCACCGAGAGGCAGCCCTCCTCGTAGACCGCGAGGTCTTCCGAGGCCCAGAGGATTTCCGGGTTGACGAAGTAGCGTGGCTGCTTGGGTTCCTCGCCGCGCGAGATGTCCATGACGATGACGCGCTTGGGCACGCCGACCTGGATCGCGGCCAGGCCGATGCCGGGGGCGGCGTACATCGTCTCCAGCATGTCATCCATCAGCGCGCGCAGATCATCGTCGACGACGGCGACACGGGCCGACTTCTTCTTCAGCGTCGCCAAGTCGGCGTCGACGGTCAGGATAGGCCGCAGGCTCATGCCGCCGAGGTAGGCGCCGCGGACTTGAGCGTCAAGATGGGCGCATCGACGCGCTCGGGATTGCGCATCTCGCTGGCCAGCTTGGTCAATTCGCGCACGCCGGTCTCGATCGGGGTCAGTTCGGGGACGCTGCGGCCCTCGTGGTCGACCGAGAGCTCCTCGAAGCGCCGCGCCTGGGTCAGCACCTGGGTCTCCAGCGAGCCGGCGAACTGGTTGTAGCGCTTGACCGAGTCCTCCAGCGACTTGCCGAGCCGGTGGGCGTGCTCGCCCATCACGGCGATGCGCTTGTAGAGCTCGCGGCCGAGGTCGGCGATCTGCTGCGCGCCCTTGGCCTGCTCCTCCACCCGCCAGCCGTAGGCCACCGCCTTGCACAGCGCGAACAAGGTCGTCGGCGTCACTACCAGCACGCGGCGGTCCATCGCCTCGGTCATCAGATCGGGCGCACGATCGAGCGCGGCGGCGAGGAAGCCGTCGCCGGGCACGAACATGGCGACGAAGTCCGGCGAGCCCTCGGCCTTGAACTGGTCCCAATAGGCCTTGGCCGAGAGGCCGGCGATGTGGGCGCGCACCGACTGGGCGTGGCGCGTCATGGCCGCCTCGCGCAACGCCTCGTCGGCGGCGTCCTGGGCTTCGAGGAAGGCGTTCAGCGAGCACTTGGCGTCGATCACGAACACCGCGCCGCCGGGCAGACGCACCTTAACGTCCGGGCGGCGCCGGCCTTCCTCACTGTCGACGCTGAACTGCTCCTCGAAGTCGAACCGGCGCGCGAGGCCCGCGGCCTCCAGCACGTTGCGCAGCGTCTGCTCGCCCCAGCGGCCCTGCACCCCCGCGCCGCGCCGCAGCGCCGCCGACAGCTTGCGCGCCTCCGCCTGGGTGGCGGTCGAGGCCGTGAGCATCTGGGCGATCTGGGCCTTGAGGTTGCCGGTCTCCTCGACGCGGATCTTCTCGGCCGCCGCGGCTTGCTCCTGGAACTTGGCCAGGGTCTCGGCGACCGGCTTCAGCTGCGCTTCCAGCTTGGCCTGCGCCAGCCGCTCCTGCGCCTCGAACGTCTCGCCGGCGCGCTTGACCAGCACGTCGGCCACCGCCTGCGCCGACTGCGCTGCCTGGGCGCGCAGCGTCTCGCCATTGGCCTCCAGCAGCCGAGCGCGCTCCTCGGCCCGGGCCGCGCGACTGCGCTCGATGGCGGCCCAGGCCGCGGCGGCGAGCGCGGTGACGGCGAAAAGGATGACCAGAACGATGTTCATGGTCCGTTCGTAGCAAGAGTCGCGGCCCGCGCCAAACCCGAGCAGCGAGCGCGCCGCAGGCGCATTCAAAGATTGAACGCGGAGGACGCAGAGAAGCGGGAGGACGCAGAGCCGCACAGTCCCTCAGCGAACTCCGCGTCCCCTCCGCGTCCTCCGCGTTCAATCGTTCTTGCCTGCGGCGCCAATTACGCCGGACGCCTGGCCCTCAAAGCCTGTGCGATCGTGCCGTCGTCGAGCCAGTCGAGGTCGCCGCCGACCGGCACCCCCCGGGCCAGCATCGTCACCGCGACCTCGCAGCCGGCCAGGCGGTCGGCGAGGTAGTGGGCGGTGGTCTGGCCGTCGACGGTGGCGGGCAAGGCGAGGATCACCTCCTTCACCGTCCCCTCGTGTGCGCGGCTGACCAGGCCGCCGACGCGCAGCGCCTCCGGGCCGACGCCATCGAGCGCCGAGAGCAGGCCGCCCAGCACGTGGTAGCGCCCGCGGTAGGCGCCGGCGCGCTCCATCGCCCACAGCGAACCCACCTCCTCCACCACGCAGATCAGTGCGCCGTCGCGGGTGTGATCGGCGCAGATCGAGCAGGGATCGCGGGTGTCGAGCGAGCCGCAGACGGCGCAGGTCTTCACCCGCTCGGCGGCCTCCGCCATCGCCTCGGCCAGCGGGGTGAGCAGCTGGTCGCGCCGCTTGAGCAGGCTCAGCGCCGCGCGCCGGGCCGAGCGCGGGCCAAGACCCGGCAACTTGGCCAGCAGCGCGATCAGGCGCTCGATCTCGGGTCCGGCGGCGGCCGCCATCAGGCGCTAACGCCGGCGGGCGTCCCCCCTCCGTCGCGCATCGCAAGGCTGCCGCCTTGCTCGCTTGCGACACCTCCCCCCACCTTCGTGGGGTGAGGAGCATCTGCTCTTCCCCCCGCCAGCGGGGGGAAGTGTCGCAAGCGGGCGAGCGCCAGCGAGCAAAGCGCGACGATGGGGGGTCTGCGCCGCATCAGAATTTCGGCATGCCGGGCATGCCGGCGAAGGGGCCGGCGACGTCGGCCATCAGCTCGCCCTGCTTGATATCGAGCTTGCGCCGGGCGTCGGCGTGGGCGGCGATGATCAGGTCGGAGAGGATCTCGGCCTCGCCGGGGGCCATCAGCGTGGGATCGATGTCGAGGCGGGTGAGCTCGCCGATGCCCCTCAGCGTCACCGTGACCATGCCGCCGCCCGACGTTCCCTGCACCTGCGTCTCCGCCAGGCGCGCCTGGGCCTCCTGCAGCTTCTCCTGCATCGCCTGGGCCTGCTTCATCAGGTCGCCCAAGTTCTTCATGCGTCGCGCTTCTTCATTCGTCGTTCTCGTTCACAACGGCATCCTCGGCCGGCGCGGCCTCGGCCTCGAGCGGGGCGAGCTGGCGAATCTCTGTCAGCTCGGCGCCCGGAAACACCTGCATCACCGATTGCACGAACGGATCGGCCAGCGCCTCGGCGCGGATCGCCGCGTCTTCCTTGGCCTGGCGCTCGGCCAGGGTCTCGGCCCCACCGCCGCCCTCGGCCGCCACCAGCCAGGGCTGACCGGTCCATTCCTTCAGGCGCGCCGAGAGCCGTTGCGAGAGGTTGTTCGGCGCGCCGGGGGCCGGCTCGAACGAGATCGCACCGACACGGAAGCTGATCAGGCGCACGTACTTCTGCACGTCGAGGCGAAGCGCGATGTCGCGGCGCTGGTCGATCAGCGCCACCACGTCGTCGAAGCTCTGCAGCGCAGGCTCGTGCGAGTGCGCCGGCGCCGGCTGCATCGCCATCCGCGGCGACGCGCCGCCGCGGGCGGTCGATCCGCCGCCGCCGCCCCCACCGCCGGACGGCGCCGGCGAGCCACGTCCGCCGCTCAGGTCGCCGCCCTCGCGCAGGGCTTTCAGCGCTTCCTCGGGACCCGGCAGGTCCGCGGCGTAGCAGAGCCGGATCAGCGCCATCTCCACGGCCGCGGCGGGATCAGGCGAGCGGCGCACCTCGTCGTGGGCCCTGAGCAGCATCTGCCATAGCCGCGAGAGGCTGGGGCCGGAAACGGCCGCGCCGATGGCGGCCAGGCGCTGGATCTGGTCCTTCGGCAACACCAGGGCCTGCGGCCCGATCGCCTTGGCGAGGCTCGCGCCATGGCAGTGCTCGAGTAGGTCGGCCACGACCGTCGCCGGATCGGCGCCAAAGCCGTAAAGGCCCCGGAACACTTCGATCGCGAGCCCAGCTTCGCCGCGCACCACCTTCTCGAACAGCTCGATGGTCTGAGCCCGGTCGGCCAGGCCCAGCATGTCGCGCACGATGGTCTGGGTGACCAGGCCGCCGGCGTCGACCTGCACCAGCGCCTGGTCGAGCAGCGACTGGGCGTCGCGCACCGAGCCCTCGGCGGCCCGCGCGATCAGCGCCAGCGCATCGGCCTCGACGCGCATACCCTCCGCCTCGGCGATGCGCGAGAGGTTGGCGGCGATCACCTCCGGCTCGACCCGGCGCAGGTCGAAGCGCTGGCAGCGCGAGAGGATGGTCACCGGCACCTTGCGGATCTCGGTGGTGGCGAAGATGAACTTGGCGTGCGGCGGCGGCTCTTCCAGCGTCTTCAGCAGCGCGTTGAACGCCTGCGTCGAGAGCATGTGCACTTCGTCGATGATGTAGACCTTGTAGCGGGCCTCCACCGGCGCGTAGCGCACGCCGTCCAGCAGTTCGCGCATCTCGTCGACCTTGGAGCGGCTGGCCGCGTCCAGCTCCAGCACGTCCATGTGCCGGCCGTCGAGAATGGCGCGGCAGGAGCGGCCTTCCTCGGCCAGCGCGGTGACGCTGGGCTCGTGGATGGTCTCGCTCTCGTAGTTGAGCGCGCGGGCCAGCAGGCGGGCGGTGGTGGTCTTGCCGACGCCGCGCACGCCGGTGAGCATGAAAGCGTGGGCGATGCGGCCGGTGGCGAACGCGTTCTTCAGCGTGCGGACCATGGCCTCCTGGCCGATCAGGTCCTCGAAGCTCTTCGGCCGGTACTTGCGGGCGATGACGGTGTAGGCGGCGCTGGCGACCGGCGCGGGCGCGCCCCCGAACATGTCGGCCGTCAGGTCGTCTCTTGGCGCCTCGTCGCGCTCGACCGGCGGGGGGTCCGCGTCGGGGTCAAGCGTGAAGTCGGAGTCAGCCATTCACTCGCGGGTATTGGGGGCAAAGGTGGAGACCGGCAGACGACCCGGAGTAAACTTCGTTACGGCTGCTTCCTTCCGGACCTGACCGGGTTGGCGAGGCCTCCGCCCATCGCCGATCTCCACCTCCTATATCGCGTGGCGGCGGGGTGGGCGCAAGCTTGGCGAGGGACATGACGGGCGCGGCAAGAGTCGCTAGGAACTCACACCATGCCGCTCACCGCCTTCCAGAACGTCTTCGCCGGGAACCCGCTCGACCGGTCGAGCTACCAGCGCTCCAATCCCGAGTGGATCGCCGAGAAGCTGGCCGATCCGGACAGCATCGCCATGGTGCTGTGGAACGGCAAGCCGATGGTGGAGAGCCGCAAGGACGCGCCCCCCAAGGCCTGCCAGATCGCCTATGTTCGGGCCGACCTGGCCGGCGAGCTGTCGGGCGACGGCGAGCGGCTGCTGTTCATGGGGCTGTGGCAGAAAACCGCCGTCTTCGCCGTCGACATGGAGGGTCCGGCCGACCCCGCCGACGGGCCGATGGAGGGCTTCGGCCGGTTCGAGGACCTGCGGATGGTCGCGCTCGACCTGCCGGCGACCGACGCGGCGATGCTGGCCACCGCCAAGGCTATGTTCGAGTGGCGCCGCCGCCACCGCCACTGCGCGAACTGCGGTCAGCCCAGCCAGCCGATGGACGGCGGCTGGAAGCGCTTTTGCCCGTCGTGCAAGGTCGAACACTTTCCGCGCACCGATCCGGTGGTGATCATGCTGGCGGTGCGCGGCGAGCGTTGCCTGCTCGGCCGTCAGGCCGCGTGGCCGAAGGGCACGTTCTCGGCGCTGGCAGGGTTCCTGGAGCCGGGCGAGAGCATCGAGGAGGCCTGCGCGCGGGAGCTATTCGAGGAAGCCGGCCTTCGCACCGAGAGCGTGCGCTACCACTCCACCCAGCCCTGGCCCTATCCGTCGTCGCTGATGATCGGCCTGATCGCCAATGTCGAAGAGGGTGAAGCGACCCCGGACCAGACCGAGATCGAGGAAGTGCGCTGGTTCACCCGGGCCGAGGCGCGGGAGATGATGGCTGGCAG
>Ga0209415_10008120_pt1 | contig 18230 bp, 19 predicted proteins | sample PeaSoiSIISIP2007_FD_187696 | JGI IMG/M metagenome (GOLD analysis project Ga0209415, IMG submission 187696) | Peat soil microbial communities from Weissenstadt, Germany - SII-SIP-2007 (SPAdes) (version 2) | ecosystem: Environmental > Terrestrial > Soil > Wetlands > Peat | place: Germany...
ATCGCCGTAATATCCGATCGCAGAACTGCACACGAACACTTGCGGCTTCTGTTTCGCCTGCGCCAGAGCCTGTGCCAGGCTGCGCGTGGCCACAACGCGGCTGTCGCGAATCGCCGCCTTCTTTGCCGCGGTCCAGCGCCCCACGATGCTTTCCCCGGCTAAATGGATTACGGCATCGAAGCCCGAGACGGCCTCGGGTGACATCGCCGTCGCGGGATCCCAGGGAATACGTTCATCTCCGCCCGCGGACGAGCTACTCGTACCCGTGCGCGCCAGCCGGGTCACCGAGGTGCCGCTGGCTTTCAACGACGGAAGGAGAGCGGTCCCGATCAGCCCAGAACTGCCGCTGACCAACACGCGTGACATACGAAGGTCCACCATGGTTGCCCACTGTACCAGAGCCAGTGCAAGCTGAACATGTCCTCCGAATCTTCATCCGCGATGAATTCTTCGAGATGAAAATTTCCTCCAGAAAATTTGAAATCACGCCGAAGGACTCCCTCGTCCGCAGTCTGGAGCCGCCCTCGTCCGGGGAAGGGCGACACTAATCTCTTCCCGGAAAACTGTGCTTTCTCTGAACCTTAAAGGCTGTTCCGCTCCCAACGGCGGACGGGGGTCCGCCGCTCCACCTGTTCCATCGCTCCGCCCAGCTATAATTTACTGAGGAGCCCGTTCGCACGCCGGCCGTATCTCCCCCACGCATTCTCCGGGATGTTCGCGGGCTATAATCCTGAATGGCGAGCCTACGCCAACAGATCGCAACCACCGCTCTGACGCTGACCAAGTTCCGCGAGCTGATGAAGCGGCTGCAGGCCAACCGTCCGCAGGACGATCTGACCATCGTCAAGAAAGCCTACGATTTCTCCCTGAAATACCACGAAGGTCAGACCCGTGCCTCCGGCGAGCCCTATCTGGTTCATCCACTGGAAGTCGCTCTTGTTCTGGCGGAGATGAAGATGGACCCGATCGCTATCTCCGCCGGCCTGTTACACGATTCGGTGGAAGACACCTCGGTCACGATCGAGGACATCGGCAAAGAGTTCGGCGAGCAGGTCGCCCACATCGTCGAAGGCGTTACCAAGATCAGCAAGATTGATTTCGCCACCCGCGAAGAGCAGCAAGCCGAGAACCTGCGCAAGATGATGCTGGCCATGGTAGACGACATCCGCGTCGTCCTCATCAAGCTGGCCGACCGCCTGCATAACATGCGCACGCTCGAGCATCTTCCCGAGGACCGCCGCCACAAGATCGCCGAGGAAACGCTCGAAATCTATGCCCCGATCGCGCACCGCCTCGGCATGGGCAAGATTCGCGGCGAACTCGAGGATTTGGGGTTCCGCTTCCTCGATCCGGTCGGCTACGAGCAGGTCGAAAAGTCGGTCAACGCCCGCCGCAAGCAGGGTGAGGCCTTCCTCGGCAAAATGGAGCAGATCATCACCGGCAAGCTGAAAGAGGCCGGCATCCAGGCGCGGGTCGAGAGCCGCATCAAGCGCCTGTTCAGCATTCACAAGAAGCTGCAGCGCCAGCACATCGGCGCCGACCAGGTCTACGATCTCTGCGCCATGCGCGTCATCACGCGCTCGTTGCAGGACTGCTACGCCGTTCTGGGCATCATTCACAACCTGTGGCGGCCGGTGCCGGGGCGCATCAAGGATTTCATCGCCATGCCCCGCCCGAATTTTTACCAGTCGCTGCACACCTCGGTAATCACCGACGATGGCACGCCATTTGAAATCCAGATCCGCACCGAAGACATGCACAAGATGGCGGAAGAGGGCATCGCCGCCCATTGGAAATACAAAGACGGCCCGGTCTCGGCGCAGGACGAGCAGCGCCTGGCATGGCTGCGGCAGGTGGTGGAGTGGCAGCGCGACGTCAGCGACCCTAATGAATTCCTCTCGACCCTGAAGGTTGACCTGTATCCGGAAGAGGTCTACACCTTCACCCCCAAGGGCAAAGTGGTGGTGCTGCCGCGCGAGTCCACGCCGATTGATTTCGCCTATACCATTCACACCGAAGTGGGCCACACATGCGTGGGAGCGAAAGTCAACGGGCGCATGGTGCCGTTGCGCCACAAGCTGCACTCCGGCGACATTGTCGAAATTCTGACCCAGCCCGGCCACAAGCCCAGCCGCGACTGGCTCGGACTGGTGAAGTCGTCGCGCTCGCGCAACAAAATTAAGCACTGGCTCAACGTGCACCAGCGCGAGCGGGCGGTTGAGATCGGCCGCAAGCTGATCGAGAAAGAGGCGCGCAAGTACCGCATCGCGCTGAAAGAAATCAAAGACGAAGATTTCACCAAAGTGGCGTCAGGCTACGGGTTGGGCCGTAGCGACGACCTGATGGCCGGGATCGGCTACGGAAAATATTCCGCGCGCCAGGTGCTGGCCCGCCTGCTGCCGGCGGGAGCGACGCCCTCGATCGCGGGCGACATCGAAGCCGAGGGCCTGACCTCCGACCCCGGGGGCATCGCCAGCGTCGTGCGGCGAGTCTTTGGCGGTGACCACAATGCCATCACCGTCCGCGGCCAGGGAGACATGCTGGTCTACCGCGCCCGCTGTTGCAATCCCATTCGCGGCGAGGGCATCGTCGGCTACATCACCCGCGGCAAAGGTGTGGCTGTGCACTCGATCCAGTGCCCCAACGTGACCAATCTCCTCTATGAACCCGAACGCCGCATTGACGTGGAATGGGCCCGCGACGAGAGCACACCGACAGCCTATCCGGTGAAGCTCACGGTTTTCTGCGACGACCGCTTCGGCATGCTCAAGAACATCACTGGAGTCATCGGAGACGCCAAAAGCAATATCCGGAACATTGCCGCCCACACCTCCAACAGCCAGGCCAGCGTGGAAGTTGTCCTGGATATCGCCGACCTGAAGCATCTGGAGACCATCATTGCCGGCCTGCGAAAAATTCCTGGAGTGCACGAAGTGCAGCGGCTGCAGAAAATCTAAAACCAGTTCTCAGTTGTCAGTTCTCAGTTCTCAGTGAAAATCGCAAACGGCTATGACAATCTCCCTCTGTGGTACCCTGTGGCCTTTGTGGTTTGTTCTTACTGAGAACTGACAACTGAGAACCGAGAACTGGTCTTTATGCGCGAAATTATCTCCACCCAAGACGCCCCACAAGCCATCGGCCCTTATTCGCAAGCCATCAAGGTTAACGGATTCATCTTCACCTCCGGGCAAATCGCCATTGACCCGGCCACACAGCAGGTCCTCGCCGGAGACGTGGCTGCGCAAACCGACCGCGTCCTGCGGAATCTTTCGGCGGTCCTCGAAGCGGCGGGGAGCGGCCTGGCGAAAGTGGTGCGATCGACCGTGTTCCTCAAGAGCATGAACGACTTTGCCGCCATGAATGCCGTCTATGGCAAGTATTTCAGTACGGAGCCGCCGGCGCGTTCCACGGTCGAGGTCTCCCGCCTTCCGAAGGACGCGCTGGTGGAAATTGATGTAATCGCGCTGGGATAAAGCCTAAACCACAGAGGACACGGAGGTACATAGAGGAAGCTCAAAAATCTCTGTGTTCCTCAGTGCCCTCTGTGGTTAAGATTTGTGCGGAGAAGCGAAATGACAAGGGGACTGGCCCTGGCGGCAGTTCTGGTTCTGGTATGCGCAGTCGTCTCTGCCCAAACAGCGACCCACCGGCCGACTCCGGCAGCACGACCCAACACCAACGCTCCCACCAAGGTTACCGGCGACGGGGTTAAGACCGACTCCGGCCTGCAGTACTGGGACATCAAGGTCAGCACGGGCGATGTCGCCACCGAAGGCAGTAAGGTCAAAGTGCACTACACTGGGTGGTTCACCGACGGGAAGAAGTTCGACAGCTCCGTAGATGCGCACCAACCCTATGAATTCACGCTGGGCAAAGGCGAGGTCATCAAAGGCTGGGACGAAGGCGTGACCGGCATGAAAGTCGGCGGCAAGCGGCAATTGCGCATCCCGCCCGCACTCGCCTACGGAGAGGCGGGCTACAAGAAGATCATTCCGCCCAACGCCACCCTGATCTTCGACGTGCAGTTGCTCTCGACGAAGCCCGCGCCGGAACCGCCGGCGTCGCCTGCCGCGCCGCCGTCAAACTGATTGAGTGGATGAAGCCCCGGACGCCCTCGTCCGGGGAGGGTCCGGGCGGACGAGGCGTCCGCCGCTCCAGAAAGCCCGTGAGTTAACTCCTTACGCCTTAACGACTTTGCCGCTGCGCAGGCAGGACGTGCAGACGCGGATGCGCTTGCCCTGGCCGTTGACCTTGGCATGTACCGGACGCAGGTTGATGTTCCAGCGCCGTTTGGTCACGTTGTGGGCGTGGCTGATGCGGTTTCCAGCTTGCGGCTTCTTGCCGCAGATATCACATTGTTGAGCCATGACGGTTCCAGATCCTTTGAATGCTCTTGGGGCAAACGTATATTCTACAGGAGACGCGTTCTTTCCGACAACGCCGCCGGTTAAGTTGAACGAATTGCGGGATCAAACAGGGGACCTCCGATGAACAAGAGCTCTATTCTGGACAATGTGGCCATGTTAGCTCTGATTGGCATCCTCGCTGGAGTGCTCGGTGGCCTGGCCGTGGGGTTCATTACCGGGCGTTCTTCCTCGTCGACGTCCACATCGTCGCCAGCGCGCTAGTTGCGGCAATGTGCCGGCGGCCTTAAGTTGCCCTAGCTATGCGATACTGAATTTATGCAGTCCCCGCTCCAGTCGCCCACGGCGGCCACAGATCCCAAGTCGGTCAAGGTGAACCTCACCACCGGCACCGGCATGGACATCGAGTGGGCCGACGGTCACGTTTCGCATTACGGCTTTGTCTATCTGCGTGACGCCTGCCCCTGCGCCATGTGCGAAGAAGAACGCGCCAAGTCCGGACGCCGCCCCGGCCAACCGCCCAAACCCGCGCCCGGGGCGCTCCCCATGTTCAAGCCCGCCGCCAAGCCGCTTTCGGCCGAGGGTGTGGGAAAGTACGCCATCAAGTTCGCCTGGAACGATAGCCACGATCTGGGGATTTATTCGTGGAGATTCCTGCGGGAAATCTGCCCGTGCGCAGAATGTAAGTCCAAATGAAAACCGCAGAGTACGCCGGGGACGCAGAGGGATTACTGTAGCTCGGCGGTCGAACGGCCAGATTTTCCAAGTTCGCTCCGTGTCCTCGGCGTCCTCTGCGGTTTTGGTTACTCCACTGTAAAATCGAATCACGACCGGAGCCGCTTTCGCTTTGTCTTTTCTCGACCAACTCAACCCGCAGCAGCGCGAGGCCGTCGAAACCACCGAAGGGCCGGTGCTGATCCTGGCCGGCGCGGGCAGCGGCAAGACGCGGGTGATCACCTACCGCATCGCACATCTGATCGAAAACAAGGGCGTCATGCCCGAATCCATTCTGGCGATGACCTTCACCAACAAGGCCGCCGCCGAAATGGGTGCGCGCGTCGAGAAACTGGTCGGCGGGCTGAGCATCGCCAAACCGGTGATCTCGACGTTTCATTCCTTTTGCGTGCGCGTGCTGCGCCGCGACATTGAGGCTCTTCGTATTGCTTCGACCGTGCCCGGTCAACCTCCGATCGGCCACACGAAGAATTTCGTCATCTACGACGAGAGCGATCAGCAATCCGTGGTGAAGTCGGTCATGAAGCGCCTCGGGCTCGATGATAAGCAGCTTACTCCGCGCACGGTGCTGGGCCGCATCTCGTGGGCGAAAAACCACATGCTCGACCCGCAGGAACTCTATCTGCAATCGTCCGATCCCAAGACGGAGAAGATCGCTCACCTGTACGAGGAGTATCGGAAAGAGTTGCGCAAGGCTAACGCGCTCGATTTCGACGACCTGCTGCTCGAGGCCGTGCGCCTGCTGAAGTCGGCAGCGCCGGTGCGCGACTACTACAACCGCCGCTTCCAATATCTGCTGATTGACGAATATCAGGACACGAACCGCCCGCAATACGAACTGATGCGCATGCTGGCGGGCAGCAGTCACAACGTGTGCGCGGTTGGCGATGAAGACCAGTCCATTTACTCGTGGCGCGGCGCCGACATCCGCAACATTCTCGAGTTCGAGCAGGATTTTCCTGAGTCGAAGATCATCCGCCTGGAGCAGAACTACCGCTCGACGCAGAACATTCTGCAGGCCGCATCGGCGGTGGTCGCGAACAACGTGCGGCGAAAGGGCAAAAATCTGTGGACGTCGCGCCAGGGCGGCACGAAGATCGGCTACTACGAGGCGCCCGACGGCGAGAACGAAGCCCTCTTCGCCGCCGACCGGATCGCGCGCTACGTTCGCGAGGCGGTCGAGCGGGGAGAAGACCCGCGCGCGGCCGTGCTCTATCGCACCAATTCGCAGTCGCGCCTGTTTGAGGAAGCCATGCGCCGCTACGGCTTGAAATACCGCGTAGTGGGCGGGTTTTCGTTCTACGAGCGGGCCGAGATCAAAGACCTGATCTCGTACCTCAAGGTAATCCTGAACCCGGACGACTCGATTTCGTTGTTGCGCGTGGTCAACACGCCCACGCGCGGCATCGGCAAGGGAACCATCGATACCTTGGAACATCTCGCGCTGGAAACGGGTCTCTCGCTGTGGGGTGCCATTGGAGAAGCCATCCGGCGGCAGTTGCTTCCGCCTCGGGCGATCGCGTCGCTCAAGACCTTTCAGCAGCTCATTGAAGATGCCCGCGCGATGCAAGCGGGGACGTTCGCAGAGCAATTGGGCCAGAGGGTGGCGCGGGCGCCCTCGCCCGCGCAAGCTTCAGCAGGCACGGAATCGATCGGGGGAACCCGAGCGGAGCAAGCGGAGTCAAGATCGGTAGATTCGATCCCGGCAGATGCCACAGCGTTCGATCCCGCCGAATTTGGAAATTTCGCATTCGATTTTGGCGAGACTGGCTCTGGATCAGGAGATGCTGCAGGAAACACAGGGTCCCTCGATTCCGACGAAACGCTCGCGAGCGAGCCTTTCGTCTCCGCTGGGGATGACAAGGCGGTTGATACTTTTCCTGTCCCGACGGTCAGCACTGCCGACATTCTCAAATTCCTGATTGACCGCACCGGCTACATCAAGCTGCTCGAAGAAGAGGACACTCCCGAGGCTTACTCCCGCATCGAGAACCTGCGCGAATTGGTCAACGCCGCCATGGACTCGCGTGATCGCGCCGAGACTCTCGACCAGTTTCTCGATCATGCCGCTCTGATCAGCGATGCCGACGACTACGACGTGCGCGCGCAAATCTCGCTGATGAGCCTGCATGCTGCTAAGGGTCTGGAATTTCCACTGGTCTTTCTCAGCGGCCTGGAAGAGGAATTATTCCCGCACTCGCGCACCATGCTGGTTCCAGACGACATAGAGGAAGAGCGGCGGCTGTGTTACGTCGGCATGACTCGTGCGATGGATCAGTTGATTCTCACGCGTGCCGTGTACCGGCGACGCTACGGAACGGATCTACCCGAAGCGAGCGTGCCGTCGCGTTTTCTGGAGGAAGTGCCGGGAGCTTTGATCGAAGAGTTGGGAACAACCCGTGCGCATGTGGGGCGGACACTCATGTCCGCCAAGTCGCGGAGCGACGATACGGTCTCCACCCATTACTCCTACGAAGACGAAGATCAAAGCACTGCCTGGCATGGCCCTGGAGCGCCCGCCGCGCCTGGCCGCCCGAAGCCTACGCCACAGGCCCGTCCCTACAACTCGATCGAGAACATCGCCGAATTCTTCGCCAGCCGCGGCAGGAAGTTCAGCGTCCCAAAAGCGCCAGTCGAAGAGCCGACTGGCAAGCGTGGATTCCGCCCCGGACAGAAGGTCCGCCACCCCAAATACGGCGAGGGCACGGTCTATCAGCGAGAAGGAGAAGGCGAAGAAGCCAAGATTACGGTACAATTTCCACGCTTCGGCTTGAAGAAGCTGGTGGAGAAGTATGCCCAGCTGGAAAGAGCCTAACGACATTGAGTAATTGGGAAATTGAGTAATTGCGTAGTTTGGCGTGCGCGCGATTTTCAATTACCCAATTACTCAAATTACCAAATCGCACAATTCAAAAAGGAATCATGGCCAATACGACAAAGCTGTCCCGGGACGAACGCAAAAAAGTCAAACGCGCCGCGCGCAAGAAACGCAAGGCGGAAAAGCCGCTCAAGCCCCGCGACTATCCTCGCGGATCGAAGAAGCCCAAGGTCAAGAAGCTGGCCCGAGGCCAGGCGAAGCGGTAACGCCACAGGTTCGTGTGGGGCGGACACTCCTGTCCGCCCCGTCGCGAAGCGACGGATCAGCCGGCCAAAGTACAAGGCGTGAACGGCTAAGAGCTAAGTCCAGGAGATCACCACCGCTTGTCACAATCACCGACGGAACCCGCCACAGTGCGCACTTCCAGCAGCCAGCTGTTCTGCTGCAAATCCATTGACAAGCTGATCTCCGAGTCTGAAGCGCCCGGCCAACGGCTGCAGAAGACGCTTGGCCCGTGGTCGCTGACCGCGCTGGGCATCGGCGCCATTATCGGTTCCGGCATCTTTGTGCTAACTGGAACGGCGGCGGCCGGGGAATATTTCCAGGCGCCGTCCATCCTGCACGCGCAGGCCCTGGACGTAATAGTGAATTTTCTCCGTACCGGCAGCACGGCCGGAGCGCTGATGCATGGCCGTCCGCCGGCCGGGCCTTCCATCGCAATTTCTTTTTTGCTGGTCGCGATCGCATGCAGTTTTGCCGGATTGTGCTACGCCGAACTGGCATCAATGATCCCGATTGCCGGCAGCGCCTACACCTACTCCTACGCGACGCTCGGCGAAATCTTCGCCTGGATCATCGGCTGGGACTTAATTCTCGAATACGTGGTGTCGAACGTTGCAGTCGCGGTGGGCTTTGCCGGTTATACCAAGGCGCAACTGGCGGTCTTCGGCGTCAATTTGCCGGAGAAATTGGCCAGCCCGGTCTGGGCTGGCGGGCAATGGACCGGCGCCTATTTCAATCTCCCCGGCTTCTTGATCGTTTTTATTCTCACCCTGTTGTTGGTGCGCGGGGTCAAGGAATCGGCGGAGACCAACAACATCATGGTGACCGTAAAAATCGGCGCCATCCTGACCTTCCTGGTGGTCGGCGCGACACTGGTGAAGCCCTCGAACTGGTCGCCCTTCGCACCGTCAGGCTTTGCCGGGATCGTCACCGGCGGCGCGATCGTTTTCTTTACTTACATCGGATTCGATTCGGTTTCAACCGCAGCCGAGGAAGCGCGCAATCCGCAGAAAGATTTGCCCTTCGGCATCATCATGTCGCTGATTGTCTGCACCCTGCTGTATGTCGGTGTCGCCGTCGTGCTGCTGGGCATGATGAAGTACACGACCTTCGTTTCCGGAGAAGCTGCCGAAGCCCCCGTTGCTTACGCGATGAAGTATCTGGGCGTGCACCCGTTCTTTCGCTCGGTGATCGTGATCGGGGCGCTGACCGGGATGATCTCTTCGCTGCTGGTGTTTCAGTACGGGCAGGCGCGCATCTGGTACGCCATGTCGCGCGATGGCTTGCTGCCAAAGTTGTTCTCCGCGGTTCACCCGAAGTTCAAGACGCCGCACTGGTCCACCTGGATCGCCTGTTTCGCCGTTGGCATTCCTGCCGGACTGGTGGATATTGGCGACGCGGCCGATCTGGCCAACATTGGGACGCTGTTTGCGTTCGTGCTGGTGTCGCTGGGAGTGATTTTCCTGAGGCGCAAACAGCCGGACCGCAAGCGTGCCTTCCGCGTGCCGTTTGTGCCATGGTTCCCGCTGATTTCGGTGGTTCTGTGCGGTGGGTTGATGTTCGGGCTGACCCTGATTACCTGGCTGCGGTTTGTGATCTGGCTCGTCCTCGGGCTGCTGATCTACATCTTTTACAGCCGCCATCGCAGTGAGTTCGCAAAGAGCTAGCCGTCAGACCCATCGCCGCCGCCATCTGCCAGAACGCCGACTGATGACTGATGACTGATGACTGACAACTCCCTCGCAAATCCCTCCGTAAGAATCTACAATCAGACACATGACCGCTGCAGACCGCCTGCCCAACGCATTCATCCGTCAACTGCCCAAGGCGGAACTGCATCTGCACCTGGAGGGCGCGGTCGAACCGGCGACCCTGCTGGAACTGCGCGAGCGTCATGGCGAGAAGGCCACTCTGGCCGAAACCGAAGCGCTCTACCGCTATACCGACTTCCCCAGCTTTCTCATGGCTTTCAGAGATGTGAGCGCGCACCTGCGCGGACCCGACGACTACGAGTTTGCCACCTACCGGCTCATGCAGCGGCTGAAAGAAGAGAGCGTGCTGCATGCCGAGGTCTATGTTGCGGTGGGAGTCTGCCTGATTCGCAAGCAGGATTTCACCGCGATCTTCGAAGCGCTGGAACGCGGGCGCGCTCGTGGCGCGCGCGATTTTGGCATCTCGCTGTTGTGGATCTTCGACGCTACCCGCCATTTTGGAGTGGAAGAAGCCCAGAAGGTTTTCGAACTGGCCGCCCGCTACCGGGACCGTAATGTCATCGGTGTCGGCATTGGCGGGGACGAGCAGAAGGCTCCGCCGGAGCTGTTCCGCGGCGTCTACGACTATGCCATCGAGAACGGGCTGCGGCTGACCGCCCACGCCGGCGAGACCGGGCCTCCGGAATCTATCTGGGGAGCGCTCAACCTGCGGGCCGAGCGCATTGGCCACGGATTCACCGCGGCGGCCGATCCAGACCTGATCGAGGAGTTGGCGCAACGCCAGGTTCCGATCGAGCTGTGCATCACCAGCAACCTGCGCACGGGTGTGTGCAAATCAGTGGCAGAACATCCGGCAAAGACTTATTTCGATCAGGGCATGATGATCACGCTCAACACCGATGACCCGGCCCTGTTCGGCACCACGCTTTCGCGCGAATACCAGCTGGCGCAGGATACTTTCGGCTTCACCGACGAACACCTTCGCGAACTGGCGCGCAACTCGTTTGAAGCGGCGTTTCTGCCGGCGGAAAAGAAGGTCGAATTCCTGAGCATGTTCGATGCCGCCGCGGCGCGGTAGCGGCAACTGGCGCAGGAACCGCCGCCTCGGACCCCCGGCACACGTCCACTTGGAATGTTGTAAAATCACCCACGCGCCGGGCGGCTGGGCTGTCATCCCGCCATGAAGACCCTGAAGATCACCGTGGTGGCGACGATTGCGGCCATGCTGGCGTGGTGGCTGGGCTTTGCGCCAAGGATCTGGCCGGCCCATCCCCAGTTTGCCGTTTTTCTGCTGGCGCTGGTGATCTGTATCGTGCTGCAATTCACGTGGCCGAAGCCGGATAAGTCGTAAGACATCTCGAGGCTTCAACAATGTTGAATCCAAACTCAAAAGTGGTGTGTCGTCTTACTGAGTACTGAGAACTGAGAAACTGAACTGCTGTGCCCGTCCGCGATATCCTCCAACTCGGCGATCCCCTCCTGCGGCAGCGGTGCCTGCCGGTGCGGGACCCGCAGGCGCTCGAAGTCCAGGAACTGGTGCAGGATCTGGCCGACACGCTCGCCCACTGGCGCACCACAACCGGCTATGGACGCGGCATTGCCGCGCCTCAGCTGGGCGTGCCCCAGCGCGTGATCTTCCTCAAATTGCCGGGGATCGAGCCCTGGCCGCTGATCAACCCCGAGATCACCGCTCGGGGCGCAGAAAAAATTCTGGTCTGGGACGCCTGTCTGAGTTTTCTTTGCATCTTCATGCAGGTGGAGCGCTTCCGCAAGATCACCGTGCGATATCAGAATCTGTTCGGTGAAACGCTCGAGTTTGAGGCGGGCGACGATCGCAATCTTTCAGAACTCCTGCAGCACGAGATTGATCATCTTGACGGCATCCTGGCCATTGACCGGGTCGTTGACGTCAAGACGATCTGCACGCGCGAGGAATTCGAGAAGCGCTACCGGGACTCGAGCCCTTACGCCGTGCCCGCGGCTACAATCAAAATCTGATCCAGGTCTGAGGTCTTGGGTCTTAGGCTGGAATTTTCGAGTTTAGCGGAACGCACAACGGCCTTCTGTGCCCTAGGCCAGAAGACCCAAGACCCAAATCGACCCCTGATGTTACACATTGGCATTGTCGCCTGCAGCACCGAAGGAGCTGCGCTCTGCTACCGTACGATCTCGCTCGAAGGCGCGGAGCAGCTGGGGCGGCATGATCATCCGGAGGTCTCTCTGCATTCGCATTCGCTGGCCCGCTATATGAAGCGCGTTGATGCCGGGGACTGGGCGGGCGTGGCGGAGCTGATGCTTTCGTCCGCCGAAAAGCTGGCGCGAGCGGGCGCTGACTTCCTCATCTGCCCCGACAACACGATTCATCAGGCATTCGACCTGGTGGAGCACCGCTCGCCGCGTCCGTGGCTGCACATTGCGCGTGAGGTTGCGCGGGAAGCTCAGGCGCGGCAGTACAGGCGTCTGGCGGTGCTTGGGACGCGGTATCTCATGGAAGGTCCGGTCTATCGCGAAACACTGAAGGCGGCGGGGATCGAGCAGCGCATTCCGGGGCAGGAGCAGCGCGAGCGGATCAACCAGATCATTTTTGACGAACTGGTCAACGGCCAGTTCCAGCCGCGATCGCAGGCGTACTTTGTCGAAGTCATCCGCTCGCTGCAAGATGAAGGCTGCGACGCAGTCGCGCTCGCCTGCACGGAGATTCCGCTGCTGGTGACGCCGGAAGCGTCCCCGCTGCAGACCTTGGACTCGACACGGCTGCTGGCGCGGGCGGCGGTGCGCAAGGCGGTGGAAGGCTAGGTCGGTGGGAATTATGAGTTCTATGTGGGGACAGCCGCCCCCGGCTGTCCAGCCGAGCGAAGCTCGGCGTGCTGTCTCGCAAACATTGTCATTTCGAGCGAGCCGGAGCGAACGCGACGGCGAGTCGAGAAACCTTGTGTTCAGCTTTCGCAAACTATGACGACCCCAAAGCGAGGTGACGACCGCCGCCAACTCAAGTTCCGGCGGCTACCCGGACCCTATGCGATCATCCGCTTTGCCCCGGGTGCAGCCGTTCCCGGCTGGATCACGGAGGGTGACTTCACTTCAATCACACGCACCGCCGAGGAACTCTCCATCGTCTGCCCGGCTGAGAATCTTCCCGCAGACGTGCATTCGCCGCACCGCTGGGTCTGCTTGAAGCTTGAAGGCCCGATCCCTTTCTCGCAGACCGGGGTGTTGCTGTCGTTCATCGCGCCGCTCTCGAACGCAGGCGTGCCGATCTTCGCGATATCTACGTATGACACGGACTATGTCCTGGTCCAGGAAGAATTCGCCGGGCTGGCTTTCAGTGAACTGCAGCAGGCCGGTCATGAACTTTGGCCGAAAGATGATTCCTGGCGCAAGCTGATCGAATAGCCGACGCCGAGTGCCGTTCGCTGCCGAATTCGCGCCAACCGCTGCTCCCGCGCATGCACGCGGCCAGTATCTATGCTGTAATAACAACTTAGCTAACGCATGCCTTCAACCCTGACTACCTTGCGCCGACGCGCCCTCGCCCTGCACCGAAACCTGCGAGGGGCGAGCATGGCTGCGCGCGCGCTGGCTTCGACCGATCATCCGCTGCTGGCGCACATCATCCCGATGCGACGTTGCAATCTGGCCTGCACCTACTGCAACGAGTTCGACGATTTCTCGAAGCCGGTGCCGATGGAGGAGATGTACCGGCGCATTGACAAGCTGGGCGCGCTGGGGACGGCCGTGGTAACCATCTCCGGCGGCGAGCCGCTGATGCATCCTGAACTTGACGACGTGATCCGCCGCATCCGGGACAACGGCATGATCGCGGGCCTGATCACCAACGGCTATTTCCTTGTGGCCGAACGCATCCAGCGGCTCAACTGCGCCGGACTCGAGTGGCTGCAGATCTCGATTGATAACGTCAATCCCGACGAAGTCTCGAAGAAGAGTTTGAAAGTTCTCGACAAGAAACTCCAGCTTCTCGCCGAGCACGCTGATTTTCACGTGAATATCAATTCGGTGGTCGGGGGCGGCATTGCGCACCCGCAGGATGCGCTCGTGATCGGCAAGCGGGCGGTCGAACTCGGATTCACTTCAACCATCGGCATCATCCACGATGGCAGCGGGCAGTTGCAGCCGCTGGGCGACGAGGAACGGCGCATCTACCACGAAATGCAGGCGCTCGAAAAAAGCAGCTTCACCCGCGTGAATGCATTTCAGGACAACATTGCCAAGGGCCTGCCGAATGACTGGCGCTGCCGCGCCGGAGCGCGCTATCTCTACATCTGCGAGGACGGCCTGGTGCACTACTGCTCGCAGCAGCGCGGCTATCCGGGCGTTCCGCTGGCAACCTACACCCGCGACGACCTCCGCCGCGAATATTTGACCGAAAAATCCTGCGCGCCCCACTGCACGGTGTCCTGTGTGCACCAGGTTTCGATCTTCGATTCGTGGCGTGCGCCGCAGCATCCTGCGCTGACGATGCCAGCAACCGCCCCGTCGAACGAACTCGTGCAGATTAGGTAATTCCGGGATATCTACTTCTTCGGCTGCGCCGTGGGCGGAAGCATGCCGTTGAGCCGCAGGTAGATTGCGGCTGAACTGTAGTGGTCGGCCCAGTCGTTAGTGAGGGCGATCAGCGCGAAGGCGCGGGATCCCCTGCGCCCGCCGAATAGCTCCACTTCGTCGGAGAGCTTGGAATCGTCTACCTTGCCGAGTGCGGTCGAGCAGGATTCGAAGCTAGCTTTCAGCGCCGCCACAAGCTTTTCTTTCCCATCAGCTTCTTTCAGCGGCGCGGCGGCCTTGACCTCCGGGATGTCTCCAATCTTGGAACACAGGTAATTGTTCGATTCGACAATATGCAGGACAAGATGGCCGAAGGTCATCTGCTGCTCGGTGGGCTTGTATCCGAATTTGTCAGCGGGCATTTCCTCGACGGCGGCGACCAGGTTTTTCTGCTGCCGGGGAAGAATCTCCTTTACCACCGAGGTGACCGGGTTCTTGTCTTGGGCGAGAAGTGCGGTTGCAGAGAGAAAGAAAAGCAGAAGAAAACAGAGCGTGCGTTGCATTGTGTCCTCCCGAAATCGTGCTCTCGATGAGGCCTTTGATTCACCCCCATTCTACTCGCCGGGAGGGCAACGCAAGCTGCTGGCTGCTCACGCTATTTCTTTGGCTGCGCCGACGGCGGAAGGATGTTGTTCAAACGAAGATACATGGCAGCGGTGGCATAATGATCGGCCCAACCGCTGGCAATGCCCAGTGCGCCCATGGCGCGCGGGAACTGACGGCCTCCGAACAGTTCGACGCTGTCGCCCAGTTTGGAGTCGTCCATTTTGCCGAGGGCATCGCTGCAGAAGGCGAACGACGCTTTGACCGCAGCGAGGAGTTGATCTTTCGAGTCGCTTTCTTTGGATTCCTCAACCTTGGGGGCGGGAACGTCTGCGACCTTGGCGCAGAGGCCGTTGTTTGAACCGACGATATGAACGACCAGGTGAGCGAAGGTCATCTGATCGGCCGTGGGCTTGTAGGAGAACTTGTCGGCCGGCATGGCTTCGACGGCGCCGACAATGTTGTTTTGCGATCGCGGCAACAGCATGCGCAGCGAAGCGGCGACCGGATCTTTTGTAGGAGCGGCGGGCGCTGGAGTTTTCGCGGCCGGCGTTTGGGCCGCGGCTAGGGTGCAAAGAAAAAGACTGCCGAGAACGAGTTTCACGGGGAATCCTCCTGGGGTTTCAGGATATACCGGAGCTGCCGGATCGGTCATCTTCGCCCCCAAGAGCTTTAACCACAGAGGCCACAGGGGAACACAGGGGTTCGTGGGACAATGACGCGATGTCACTTTCGCCTCCCGCTTTTCTCTACGGCACTGCCTGGAAAGAAGATCGAACTGCTGCGCTTACGGAATTGGCGTTGCGCGCGGGTTTCCGCGGAATCGATACGGCGAACCAGCGGCGGCATTACTTCGAAGCTGGAGTCGGAGAAGGATTGGCTGCGGTTTATCGCGCGGGTGTCGTGACTCGCGCCGACTTGTTCCTGCAGACGAAGTTTACCTACCAGCGGGGGCAGGATCATCGGCTGCCGTATGATCCGGCGGCGCCGCCCGGGGTTCAGGTGGCGCAGTCGCTGGCCAGTTCACTGGAGCATCTGGGTACGGATTACATTGACAGCTTTGTGCTTCATGGGCCGGTGTCAGGGTATGAGTGGACCGAGACTGACAGGTCTGGGAAGCGATGCGGAGAGAGCGCGACGCGGGGCGCACGCGGTGGCTCGGAGTGAGCAACGTTTCCCTGGCGCATCTGGAGCAGATGGCGGCCGCGCACTCGGAGCCTCCGGCGTTTGTGCAGAACCGGTGTTTTGCCCGGCTGGGATGGGATCGCGAGGTGCGCCGGTTCTGCCGGGGGCGCGGGATTGCGTATCAGGGATTCTCGTTGCTCACGGCGAATCCGGAGGTGTTGGCGCATCCTCCGTTCGTTGCCGCGGCGGAACAATTCCAGGCGACCCCGGCACAGCTCGTGTTTGCTTTTGCCCGGGCTCTGGGGATGATTCCGCTGACGGGGACGTCGAATGCAGATCATATGAAGCAGGATCTGGCGAGTGTAGAACTCAAGCTGCCAGAGGACCTGGTGCAGGCGATCGACGGGATTGCCGGGTGACGCGGAAAGGCGACCACCGGGGCTGAAGCCCATTGCGCTGCCCCGCTTTTCGCGGCGCTGAAGCGCCGCTCTTCCACCGAAAACCGTACCGAAAACTGTTCGACGACACTCCGCCGCGGACCGCCTTATTTCACCGCCGGTTTCAGCGTGGCTCCTTGCCTTTCCCGCCGCATCTGGGCGGCCAGTTCCTTGATCTCGGTCAGATCGCGCTGCATTTCGCTCCAGCCATACCAGAGAGCGTAGTCGGGGCTGGCGTGGAACGTGCCCTGGAAGGTGCGCATGCGGTGCTCCAGGTACATCACGAAGAGCTTCTGCTCAATCACCGTGGGCGCGTCGTGGAAGGTGAGCAAATTGGGGAAGGGATAGGCATAGTTCGCCGGCTTGGGCAGAATTCCGTCTCGGTAGAGTCCGGCCACGATGTAAATCGCTTCCGCCATCAGGTGGTCGGCGTTCTTGATCATGTCGTCGCCCTGCGCCAGTTGCTGTTTCGCGAAGTTCACCGAGTGGCACTGGTTACAGGTCTTGATCATCTTGTCGCGCTCGCGTTGCCAGTCTTCCTGGGTGAGGCGGGCCAGGTCGGCCGCTTTCACCGTGGCGACCAGCGCGGTGGGCTGGCCCCGCGGGTCGAGTACGCCCAATGCCTGGAGAATTGCGGCCTGGTCGGCCGCCCACTGTGTGTCTTGGGGCAGAGGCAGGCGGACGGCGAGGAATCCCCAGGCGGTCCGCACTTCGTGGTTGCCGTCCTGCATGTGGCAGGTCTGGCAGGTGGGAGCGGCGGCGCTGGCGGGGAGCACGTGCATCTGCTTCAGTTCGTTTCTCACACCATGCTTCGACGCCGAATACATTTCCCACTGCGGATGGTCGAAGCCCATGTGGCAGGTCTGGCAGGCTTGCGGCGAGCGAGCCTCCTCGACGGAGAACGTGTGGCGGGTGTGGCACGCATCACACTGGGCCGCGCCGAATTCCGTGCCGGAACCGTTCTGGCGAAGTTCGATCACCTCAGTCAGAGATTTGTCGCCGATCTTGTGGCATCCGCCGCATCCCTTTTCGCCCTGGGTCATGGCCATCGGCTGCCAGTGGATCGTCGGCATGGCCTTCATGGAAGCCCAGGCCATGGCGTGCTTGCCCTTCTTGAACTGCGTGACCTGTGTCTCGTGACACTGGGCGCAGGTTTCGGGCGTGGGGATCTTGACTCTTGCCACGTCACTGGCCGAACTGTGCTGGTCGCCGTGGCAAGTCACGCAAGTGACTTCGACTCCGCTGTGCTTGCTCAGCCTCCAGTCGGAGACAATATTCGGCGTGACTTTGCTGTGGCACTCCACGCACTGCGCCGGAGTCGCAGCCTGAGCCGAAAGCGAGCGGGGCGCCAACAGGAGGGGAACCAGGCTGAGGATCACGAGGATTCGAAGGAACTGGGTGAGAGCAGCTCGCATACGTGCCTCCCGCAAACAAACAATTATCTCTCGCGAAACCAGAACTGGATGTGATTTCTGTCACGCCTTGGGAGTTGTAACTTGCCTGGCTACAACGATCCAATCGCCGAAGTCCCCAGCTTATAGACCAGGTACCAGACGGCAACGATGATGATCGCGGTGGACCGCTTCACCTTGCTGGTGCACGAGAAGCCGATCCCGATCAGAACGATGGTCCAGATGTTGATCAGATCCAGAGA
>Ga0209415_10008121_pt1 | contig 18229 bp, 18 predicted proteins | sample PeaSoiSIISIP2007_FD_187696 | JGI IMG/M metagenome (GOLD analysis project Ga0209415, IMG submission 187696) | Peat soil microbial communities from Weissenstadt, Germany - SII-SIP-2007 (SPAdes) (version 2) | ecosystem: Environmental > Terrestrial > Soil > Wetlands > Peat | place: Germany...
GAGGCGTGCACCAGGTAGCCGACGCCGTTCACGTCGACGATGCAGCTTCCCTCGGCAAGCTGGTCGATCCGCCCGGTGAGCTGGGCGATCATGCGCGGGCCGACCGGTCCTCGGGACGAACGCCCGGGGGCGACGGGGCGGCCGGCCGGCTGCCACGGCGGCGTCGGGTACGGCAGGTCGCGCCGATGCTGGGGCTGCTCGCCATGGGTGCGACTCGAAATCCTGTCAACGGTTCACGCCGAGACTACGTGCGATGGCGCATGGATGGGAGACAGCGATCGCATGCCCAGGCGAGTTTCTGCGCCACACGCCGTTTTCACGGCGTTCATGCTTCTTCGATTGGGAACGGAGGTACTGAGGGCGGCATCAGGCTTGCGTCGTACGGATTAAATCCGTATATCTCACGGGGAGGGTGAACTCATGCCACGCAACCATGCCGACAATGGCCGCATCGAACTGCGGTTGCGCCCCGAGGACAAGGCGGTACTGGCGCGCGCTGCCGCGCTGGAACGGCTTGATCTGACCGGCTTCATCCTGCGCGCCGCCCTGCCACGCGCGCAGGCGACGATCGAGGAAGCCGAGAAGCTCAAATTGTCGGAACGTGATTCCCTGCGTGTGCTCGATCTGCTGGAGAATCCACCGGCACCGCCCGCGCGGCTGCGTCGCGCCGCCAAGGCGGGCTTCATTCTTGAATGACGGCGCTCGCGTGGGAGGAGGCGCCACTCGCACGCAGCCATGACCGCGCCGCCTTCGACTGCGGCGACGACGATCTGAACACCTACTTGAAGCGCTATGCCCGCCAGAACCACGAAAGCGGGGGCGCAAAGTGCTTTGTCGCCGTGCCACGCGAAATACCGTCGCGCATTCTCGGCTTCTACACGCTCAGTCCGGCTTCGATCGAATTCTGCCGGGCGCCGTCGGTCGTGACGCGCGGCCTGGGACGCTACGAGGTGCCGGTCTACCGGCTGGGCCGTCTCGCGGTTGATCGCGATGTGCAAGGACGAGGGCTTGGCGGGGGGCTGCTGTGGCGCGCGGTGGAACGGTGTCTCGCGGTTGCGCGGGACGCTGGTGGTGTGGCGTTGCTGATCGACGCCAAGGATGATCGGGCCGCGGTCTGGTATGAAGGACATGGCGCGGTGCGGCTGTTGGATGCGCCGCGTTCGTTGGTGCTGCCATTTGCCATGGCAGTCAGGGTGTTGCGGGAAAGGGATCAATGAGCCAGCCACGGATCAGCCGGATCAATTTCGCACCCTGCAAGGCGGTTGTGCCAATGGAAGCCAAGGGACTCAACCGAACAGTCGTCACCATCCCGGCAAAGGATTGGGCGGCGTTCGAGGCGTGGATCAAGCATCCGGCCAAGGTCATTCCCGCGCTGGCCGAGCTCGCGCATCGAACGCCGTCCTGGGAGGGCTGACCTACGCTTAAGGGAAGTGCTGGTCGGCGGTTGGACGGTCTGCGAAGGGTGAGGGAAATCGGTCCACCCTCGGCCATCCCGGAAAATTCAGCTACTGCATCGCCGAGGACGAGGAAGACACCATTTGGAAAGTCGCCGGCTGATCTGTAACCTTGCCGGATCGATCAGCCAACATCTCGGACTGACAGCGTGAACCACCAACGCTCCACACCCCCTGATCCCGCCGAACTGTATCAGCGCGGTCTTGTTGATCATCGAGCCGGCCGGCTGCAACAGGCCGAAGCGGCGTATTGCCAGGTTCTGGCCGTCGATCCCGCCCATGCCGACTCGCTGCATATGCTCGGCGTCATCGCCCATCAGGTCGGGCGCAATGACCTTGCGATCGGCTACATTCGGCGGGCAATCGAGCTGAATGTGCTGCTTCCGAGCGCACACTACAACCTCGGCCTTGCCCTCCAGGACCTCGGTCGTTTGGCCGAGGCCCTGGCGAGCTACCGGGCGGCGCTCCACCTGCGGCCGGACTATCCCGAGGCGCATAACAATCTCGGCAACGTCCTGCGCGAGCTCCGACGCGCGGCCGAGGCGGAGGCAAGCTACCGGGAAGCTCTGCGCCTCAAGCCGGACTATCCGGAGGCGCACAACAATCTCGGCGTTGCGCTGTGCGCCCTTGAACGCCCGGCCGAGGCGGCAACCAGCTTCCGGGCGGCCCTGCGCCTGCAGCCAGACTATGCCGAGGCTTACACCAATCTTGGCGCGGCGCTGCGCGGTCTCGAGCGCCCGGCAGAGGCGGAGGCAAACTACCGGACGGCGCTGCGCCTGCGGCCCAACCACGCCGAGACGCACGCCAACCTCGGCAACACCCTGCGCGAGCTGGGCCGACCGGCAGAGGCGGAGGCGAGCTTCCGCGAGGCCCTGCGCCTGCGGCCGGATTATCCCGAGGCCCACTTCAACCTTGGCACCGTCCTGTTGTCGACGGGGCGTTTCGAGGAAGGATGGGAAGAGTACGAATGGCGCTGGCAGATCAAGCAGGCGTCCGCGGATGCGCGAGGCTTCACCGCACCGCTGTGGCACGGCGAGGCGATCGGCAGCCGCGTCATCCTGTTGCACGCGGAGCAGGGGCTCGGCGATACGCTGCACTTCTGTCGGTATGTGCCGCTGGTGCCCGCCGGCGCCAGGGTCGTGCTGGAGGTTCAACCGCCGCTGGTGCGGCTGCTCTCGCGGCTGCCGCACGTGATGGCGATCGTTGCGCACGGAGAAAAATTGCCACCGTTCGATCTGCATTGCCCGCTATTGAGCCTGCCCCGCGCCTTCGGCACGTCGCTGGCCACCATTCCCGCTGCGGTGCCGTACCTCGCTGCGGACCCGGCGCTTGTCGCGGTGTGGCGTGACCGGCTTGCCGGTCTGGGCGGCCTGCGGGTGGGCCTGGTCTGGGCCAGCAACATCGATCCGGCGCACGATGCGGACGGCAATCGGGAACGCCGTGGCAAATCCATCACGCTCGATCATCTTGCGCCGTTAGCTGCGGCAACGGAGGTCAGCTTCATCTCGCTGCAAAAGGGAGCGGCAGCGGCACAACGACACCGGTCCACGACGGGTCTGGCGATCCACGATTGGACCGACCAACTCGCGGATTTCGCCGATACGGCGGCGCTGGTTGAGAACCTGGACCTGGTGATCAGCATCGACACATCGGTGGCGCATCTGGCGGGTGCGCTGGGCAAGCCGGTGTGGCTGCTGAGCCGCTTCGATGCCGAATGGCGGTGGATGCTGGGCCGCGACGACTGCCCTTGGTATCCGACCCTGCGGCAATTCCGCCAACCCAGTCCTGGCGATTGGGACAGTGCGATCCGGCGCGCGGCAGACGCGCTGCAACGTCTGGTCGCCTCGCAGGCCGGGCGTGACGCTCAAGCGAGCGGCTCGACGCGTCGGGCGACCGGGGCCACCGAAGGGCTGGCCAACGCTCACAGCGACTTCGGCACTGTACTGCTCAATCGCGGGCGCCCGGCAGAGGCGGAGGCGCGCTATCGGGAAGCGCTGCTCCTTCACCCGCATCATGCCGATACTCATAACAACCTCGGCATCGCCCTGCAGGGTCTCGGCCACTTGGCGGAGGCGGAGGCCTGCTACCGGGAAGCGTTGCGCCTGCGGCCGGATTATCCTGACGCGCATTACAACCTTGCAAATGTCGTACGCCACCTCGGACGTCCGGCAGAGGCGGAGGCGGCTTATCGCGAGGTGCTGCGTCTGCGACAGGACTTTGCTGAGGCCCACAACAACCTGGCCAATGTGCTGCGCGACCTCGGCCGCCCGGCGGAGGCGGAGGTTGGCTTCCGGGAGGCGCTGCACCTGCGTCCGGATCATCCCGCGATTCACAACAACCTTGGCAATGCTCTGCGTGACCTGCAACGTCCGGTAGAAGCGGCGGCGTCCTATCGCGCGGCCCTGCGGTTGCTGCCGGAGTTTGCCGACGCTCACAACAACCTGGGCACTGTCCTGTGCGACCTGGGCCGCCCGGGGGAGGCAGAGGCGAGCTACCGGGCAGCGCTGCGCCTGCGGCCGGACTACCCGGAGGCTCACCACAACCTGGCCCACGCGCTGCTGATCGCCGGACGTTTCGAGGAAGGATGGAAAGAATACGAATGGCGCTGGCAGATCAGACAGGCGTCCGCCAATCGGCGCGACTTCACGGCCCCGCAATGGCATGGGGAGGACATAGTCGATCGCGTCATCTTACTCCACGCGGAGCAGGGGCTTGGCGACACGCTGCAGTTCTGCCGGTATGTGCCGCTGATGCCCGCCGGTGCGAGAATCGTGCTGGAGGTTCAATCTCCGTTGGTGCGGCTGCTGTCGCGGCTGCCGCGTGAGGTGGCGATCGTTGCCGGCGGCGACGCGTTACCGCCGTTCGATCTGCATTGTCCACTATTGAGCCTGCCCCACCGCTTCGGCACCACTCTTGCCACCATCCCCGCAGCGGTGCCGTATCTCGCTGCGGAGCCGGCGCTTGCCGCGGTTTGGCGCGATCGCATCGCCGACCTGGATGGCCTGCGGGTCGGGTTGACGTGGGCCAGCAACATCGATCCCTCACAGGGGGCGGACGGCCAGCGGGATCGTCGCAACAAGTCGATGACGATCGATGAACTGGCGCCGCTGGCCGCGGCAACCGGGGTAAGCTTCGTCTCGCTGCAAAAGGGCAAGGCAGGGGCGCAGATGCGTACGCCTCCGGTAGGCCTCGTCTTTCACGATTGGACCGACCAACTTGATGATTTCGCCGATACGGCGGCGCTTGTCGAGAACCTCGATCTGGCGATCACCGTCGATACGGCGGTCGCCCATCTGGTAGGCGCGCTCGGCAAGCCCGTTTGGCTGCTGAACCGCTTCGATACCGATTGGCGGTGGCTGCTGGATCGCGACGACTGTGCTTGGTATCCCACGATGCGGCAGTTCCGCCAACCCAGCCCCGGTGACTGGAGCAGTACGGTTGCGCGCGCGGCAGAGGCGCTGCAGCGTCTGGTCGCCGGCGATCGCAATCAACTGCGGCCCCACAAGGCCGGAGCGTAGCAGTAATCCAAAAGGGTGGCTTTTGCGGGTGTCTCCATAGCGGCGGCCTTCTCGCGGTGCCGGGCTGTACATCGAACCTGGCCATGACAGGGGCTGCCACACCAAACAGAGTCAACATTGTCGCCGATCGGTATAAGCTTCTTGAGGCTAGAGCGGTTCCCGATCGTGTGGAATCGGGATGTGTTGTTGAGGCTCGCAGACATCGATTCGCGAGCTGTGGCGGCGCATCGCAAAAATCGCCAGCCGGTTCCTGCCACAAGAGTGCCGAAACCATTTCGGCTCACGATGGATTTGTGCACCTCTGATCGTGGCTCGCTCCAGCGACGCGGACAGCGTCCCGAATGACGTGACCTCCTGAGCGGCGGGGTGAGCGGCCGGACGTTCTGCAGCAGGATGCGATCGATGTCGGCTTCGGCACCGGCGAGAAGCCGGTAGCTCACCGTCCGGAGGCGTCGCTGGTCATCCGAGCGCGCAGGCGGGCCATGGCCGCTTCGTGGAGCGCCCGGCTATCCTCCGCGGTGGCAACCATCGCATAGCGTCCGGCCGCCACGTCGGCGTCGGCGCGTTCGACCATGTCGGCGATCTCGCCTTCGGCGTCCAGATGGTCGGCATAAAGCCGGGCGGCCTGCGCCAAAAATTCCGCCTCGCTCGACGCGCGGCCTGCGGCGATCTGCCGGTCGATGATCCGCTTAAGGTCATCCGATAGCTGAACGTGCACGACGCCCATCTGGCCCTCCAACAACCGGGGCAGCACAGCCGAGTTCCCGGATATCCACACGCCGAACGTCAGGTAACCGGATTGACCAGGTCGTGCGCGGTTCCTGGGTCAAGTGCATACTGACCCTCTCGGCCCGACTGCGCCACGCCAGGACGCTCTGCCATGCCCCTCGCCGCAAAAACCTACACCGTCGCCGACATCCACGCGGCCCAGGAACTCTACCACGCCAACGGCTGGACCGACGGCCTGCCGATCGTGCCGCCCACCGAAGACGCCGTGCGCGCCTGCCTCGACTGGGCGATGACGCCGCCCGACCAGCTTCTCGGCATCGAGACGGTGCGCGCCGTGCCGATCACCGCGGAAAAACTCGCCATCAACGCCGTCATGGCCGGCTGCCTGCCGATGCACTTCCCGGTGGTCCTCACCGCCGTCACCGCCATGCTGCGGCCCGAGTTCCTGCTGCACGGCGCCACCTCGTCCACCGGCGGCTGCGCTGTGCTGATCGTGCTGAACGGCCCAATCCGCCGCGAGCTCGGCGCCGGCGGCACGTTCAACGCGCTCGGCAACAGCGATCGCGCCACGGCGGTGATCGGCCGCGCGATCCGCCTCGCGCTGATCAACATCCTGGAGGTGCGGCCCGGCGGCATTGATCGTTCCACCCTCGGCCACCCCGGAAAATTCAGCTACTGCCTCGCCGAGGACGAGGAAGACACCGCCTGGAACCCGCTGCACGTCCAGCGCGGCCTGCCGGGGGAAACATCCGCCGTCACCGTCATGGCGGCCGGCGCGCCGCGCCAGATCATGAACGAATGGACCACCGCGCCCGAGGAAATCCTGGAAACCTTCGCCGCGGAGATGCGCGCCAACATGCGGCATTATTCGATCTGGGCCGGCAACTATGCGCTGATCATCCCCCGCCAGCTCCGCGAACATCTGCAAGCCGCCGGCTGGAGCAAGGCCGACATCGCCGCCTTCATCCACGCGCGCGCCCGCGTGCGTCGCGGCGAATGGGCCGAGGTCGGCAAGCGCGCCGTGGTGCGCGACCAGGCCGACACGGAATACGCGGCGCTGGAGGCACCCGACCGGCTGCTGGTCGTCGCCGCCGGTGGTCCCGCCGGCGGCTTCGGCGCGGTGATCCCGCCCTGGCTCGGCAACAAGAGCGCCGCCGTGACGCTGCCGATCGGCGCCTGTGTTGACTGCGGTCCGCCCGGGCAGTGAACTGACGCCATGGTGCTTCAGGTCCTCGACCCCACCAACGAGACCGCGCCGCCGGTCGGCCAGCCGGCGCCGCGCCTGGCCTCGCTGGCCGGCAAGGCCGTTGGCTTCATCTCCAACGGCAAGGAGGGCACGACCGGCTTCTTCGCCCATCTCGACCGCATGCTGCGCGAGGAGCTCGGCGTGGCCGAGGTGATCAGGCGGGTAAAATCCAACTACAGCGCACCGGCCAATCCGGACATCGTGGACGAGCTGCGCCGCTGGCAGGCCGTCGTCACCGGGATCGGCGACTGAGGCAGTTGTTCATCGTGCAGTCTGCACGACGGCATCACGGCTGAGCGATTGGGCATTCCGGCGATGGCGGTGATGACAACGCGCTTCGTCAGCGCGGCCGAGCTGATGGCCCGTGTGCTCGGCTTTCCCGGCTACCGGTTCGCCGTCATCGCACACCCGATCAGCAGCGCGAGCGACGAGGCCCTGCGCGACATGGCCGCCGCCGCGATCGTTCAGATGCGCGACCTGCTGCTCGATGGTTCAACCCCGGGACACAAGTCGACGTGTGACGGGTAGGCAGATCCCGGGTCGTGCCGCAGCCGAGCCAAGCGCTCGCGGGCGGAAACCCGTCGGACGACCGGGCCGCGTTGCTCGACGAGGCGCAACGAGCGGAAACGACCGGACCGAGCAGCTCGACAGACTAACCCAAGCGCCCGGTGAGCTGGGCGTTCACGCGCGCCGCGCGCCCGCCAGCCAGGCCAGCCGGCTGGCGCGATGATGCGCATGGCAGATCGCCACCGCGAGCGCGTCGGCCGCGTCGGCGCGGCGGATCGCCGCCCCCGGCAGCAGCCGGCGCACCATCATCTGCACCTGCTCCTTCGCCGCCCCGCCGGTGCCGACCACCGCCAGCTTCACCGACTTGGCGCCATACTCGGTCACCGGAATACCCGCCAGTGCCGGCGCCAGCAGCGCCACGCCGCGCGCATAACCCAGCTTCAAGGTCGCGGTACCGTTGCGGTTCACATAGGTCTCCTCGACCGCCGCCTCATCCGGCACGTGCGTCGCCAGCAGCGCGGCCAGCGCGTCATGCAGCACCTTCAGCCGCTCCGGCACCGAGGTGGCGGAATCGGTCGCGATCACCCCGTCGGCGATGTGACGCAGACGGTTGCCGTCCACCTCGATCATCCCCCAGCCGGTGAAGCGCAGGCCGGGGTCGATTCCGAGCAGCCTGACCATGGTGCGAATCGGGTCCTGTTCCTGTCTTGTGCCGGTATACGCCGCAATCAGCGAGGGCGGGCAACCCAGGGCGATCGGGTGAACGAAAGCAAGGTCAGGGCTCTGCCCTGGACCCCACCAAGGGGCAGCGCCCCTTGGTGGGGTCCAGGGGCTTTGCCCCTGGCCTTCCTGCGTTCACCCGATTGCTCTGATGTCGCCAGGCCGCGATTTACGGTTGTGACGGGATCGTGCTACCGGTCGATCGGCAACAATGCCAACGAGGCTGCGATGCGCGTCTCGGTCCACCACGTTCGCCACGAGGAGACAGTCGCCTGGCAACGTCCTTAGAACGCTGACCGGAACTTTTGCGGAGCACCGGACTGGTGACGGTTACCGGGGTGACCTGGCATCGATCGACGGCCCCCCCGAGCCAATTCAAATCTGAAACAGCACAGCATCCACACCGGCGTCGCGCCGATCGATCGCGCGCTTTCGCCACCAGCAGGAACACGCCATGCAGCACCCGCCTTCCGTGCCACATCAATGGGACGTGGCAGCAGATGTCGTCGTCGTCGGATTCGGGGCGGCGGGCGTGGCCGCTTCCGTCACGGCCCACGATCTGGGAGCCAAGGTCGTCATCCTGGAAAAAGCGCCCGAAGGTCAGGAAGGCGGCAACACACGGGTCGCGGGCCAAGGCTATCTGAATACATCATCGGTCGAAAAAGCCATCGCCTACCTCACCGCCCTGTGCGGCCCCTACACCGTGCCGGCGGCAATGATGCAGGTATGGGCGGAAGAGATGGGCCAGAACAATGCATGGCTCAAAAGCCTCGGCGCTGATCCGCAAGAGCATCAACATCCGCCGGTCGGAATCGAATTCCCGGATCTGCCCGGCGCGGATTGCGTGCACAAATTCCACGATGGCCCCACCTACGGCTATTCCCACACCTGGGAATTGTTCGAGCGTCTGGTCAAGCAGCGCCCTATCGACATTCTCTATGAAACCCCGGGGCGGGAGCTGATCCAACACCCCATCACCAGGGAAATTCTCGGGGTGCGGGCCCAGCATGGGAACCGATCAATCACCGTCAAGGCCCGCAAGGCGGTGGTGCTGACCTGCGGCGGCTTCGAGAACAACCAGGAGATGATCCGCAATTATCTCTCCGGCGTGCCTTACTGCTACACCTCCGGCACGCCGTACAACGAGGGCGACGGCATCACGATGGCGATGTCGGTCGGGGCCGATCTCTGGCACATGAACAACTACGCTGGCCCTTCCATGGCGCTAAAAGTCCCGGACATCCGCACGACGCTGTCGATGCAGGCGTTGCACTTCAGCAAGAAGATACCCGGCGGCATGATCGTGGTGGGCCCGGATACCAGGCGCTTTACCGACGAAAAGTACAAGACCCGCCACGGGAAAATCCCGGCGAACGGAAGCTGGAAGGCGCTGTCCACCCCGTGCCCGATGTTCATGATCTTCGATCACACGCTGTTTTCCGCCGGCCCGCTCTACGACAAGCACCCGAGCCACGGCTGGACGCAGATCGTCGAGCGCTATGACTGGAGCGAGGACAACCGCGCCGAACTTGCAAAGGGCTGGATCAAGACCGCCGACAGCCTGGCTTCGCTCGCCGCGGTCGTGGGCCTCGACCCCGCGACGCTGGCGGACACCGTCAGCCGGTGGAACCGCCAGTGCGACGCGGGACACGATCCGGAGTTCGGCCGCACCCTGATGCTGGCGCCGATCGTCAACCGGCCGTTCTATGCGGTCGAGCTGTCGCCCTCGATGCTCAACACGCAAGGCGGGCCGCGGCGCAATGAGAAGGGGCAGATCGTGCGGCCGGATGGCACGCCGATCGCACGGCTATACAGCGCGGGGGAATTGGGCTCGATCTACAGCTATCTGTATCAGGGCACCGGAAACATCGGCGAGTGCCTGGCATTTGGCCGCGTTTCCGGGCGGAACGCGGCGGCTGAAACACCCTGGGAGTAGCGACGGACACGCGGCCCCGCCCTCACCGTCATGGCCGTCCCCGGGCGCTTGACCCGGGGATCAGTCCCGGCCATCTACGCTTCGACCGTGGCGCGCGGATGGCCGGGACACGGCCATACCATGACGTGAGGGATCCCGTTCAGCGCGCAACCATCCACGCCGCAACGGCATCGCAGACCGCGGCTAGCACCTGCGCATCCGTGCGTCCGGTTCGCGCCGGGACATGGAAGGCGTGATCGGCATCGGAAAGCGTCGTCAGGGTCGCTCGGTTGCCGAGCGCCGCGACAACCCGCGTGATCAGATCATGCTCGGCGAGGCTGTCGCGGGCGCCTTGCAGGAACAGCATCGGGACCTCGACGTGCGCGAGGTGTTGCGCGCGATCGAGCGACGGCAGCTTCGCCGGATGCAGCGGGAAACCGAGAAACACGAGCCCGCGAATGCCAGCAAGCGGCGCCGCCGCCTGGGCTTGCGAGGTCATGCGCCCGCCAAATGATTTCCCTCCGGCAAACAGCGGGACACCCGGAAGTCGCCTGGCGGCCTCGGCGACGGCCGCGCGGACCGTGGCATGGGCAATCCGGGGCGGGTCCGGCCGTCGCGCGCCCCGCTCCATGTAGGGGAACTGATAGCGGAGCGTGGCGATGCCGCGATCGGCAAGCTGTTCGGCAGCTTCGGTCATGAACGGATGGGACATGCCGGCCCCGGCGCCGTGCGCCAGCACATACCCCGCGCGGGCCGCGGCGGGCGCGCGCAGCAGCGCGGAAACGGCACTGCCGTCGGGGAGGGGAACGGTCAGCTCGTGCGGTAACGGCCTGGTCATACGCAGAAGGTAGAGCGTGCCTGCGCAGAGCGGAATCGCCGCCCTCGCAATGACAGGCTGCCGAACCGCCCCCCGCTCACCCCGCCTGCAGCGCCTGCAACTCCTGGTCGGTGCGGCGCAGCCGCAGGGCCAGCGCCCGGGCGATGCCTTCGAGGACGGCCATGCCAAGCCGGCGGTGCTCGTCCGCGAGCGCGTCGAACCGCGCCCGCGAGAACACGAACAACGCGGTCTCGCGCTCGGCAACCGCGTCGGCCGACCGCGGCTCGCGGTCGAGGAACGCCATCTCGCCGAAAAAGTTCCCGCGCCGGAACGTGGCCAGGTGGTGCTCCGTTCCCTCGGCGCCGGCGAGGACGATCCGCACCGCGCCGCGGCGGATCAGGAAAAGCTCGTCCCCGGTGTCGCCGGCGGCGAAGATCCGCTCGCCGCCGGCGTAGCTTCGCGCCTCCAGGCCCGCCGCGAGCGCCGCCAGCGTGTCGGCGCTGCGGCCGCGGAACAGGTCGATTTCCGCCAGCGCCAGCGCCTGCGGCGAGATCAGCGCCATGTGCGCCTCCGCCAGGACCTGGTCTTCCACCCACTCAAGCGCCTCGTCGAGCTCGCCGAATGCCTTGGCGCCGAGGTGTTCATAAAACCCCAGGTCGCCCAGGTAGCGCCGCGCGTCCACCCCGCCCGGCATGTTCCGCGGCAGTGCGCTGAACAGCAGGTGGCCGCCCCGCTCGCGCAGCATGTCGCCCACCAGCTCCAGTATGTGCGCGGCCGTCACGTCCACCGACTGCACGCGCCGCATATCGATCACCAGGAAGCGCCGCGTCTTGAGATGCGGCTCCAGCACCGTGTAGAGCTGGTCGGCCGTCCCGAAGAACAGGCTCCCCTGCAGCTCGACGATCGCGGTGTGCTCGCCTTCCCGGTCGAGCACCGCCGCCTCGTCCGGCAACCTGGCCTGTTTCGAGTGAATTTTCGATCCGAGCGTCTGCCGGTGCACCACCGACCCGCGCACCTGCTCGCGGATGAACAGCAGGATCGCCAGCCCGACGCCCGTGGCCGACGCCGCGATCAGGCTCACCGCCTCCGCCACGATCACCACCGCCACGATCACGGCGAAGTCGAGCACCGTCGCACGCGAGCGGAGCAGGCGCAGGCTGCTCAGGTCGAACATCCGCGCGCCCACCACGATGAGAATCCCGGCGAGCGCGGCGACCGGGATCCACGCCAGCACCGATCCGAGCACCAGGAACGCCACCAGCGCCGCGACGCCCTCGATCATGCCCGACAGCCGCGTCTGCGCGCCGCTCGAAATGTTCACGACCGTCGGACCCATCGTCCCCGAGCCCGGCATGCCGCCGACGATCGTCGCGGCGATATTGCCGAAGCCCTGCGCCAGCAGCTCGCGGTTGGAGTTGTGCCGGGTCCGCGTGATCGCATCCACCACCACGCACGTCTTCAGCGTATCGATGCAGAGCAGCACGGCCAGCGTCAGCGCCGGCACCACGAGCGACGCAAGCTGGGTCGCATCCAGCCCGCCGGCGGCGGCAAAGCGTGCCGTGACGCCCTCCAGCAGCCCGCCACCGATGAGCGGGCCGAGCACCGCCGGGTTCCCCGCCAGCACCAGCATCGAACGGTCGCCCAACGCGAGCAGGAAGTACGCCGCCACGCCGGCCAGCAGGCCGGCGATCGTGGCGGGCACCGCCTTCGTCACCCTCGGTGCGACCAGCATGACGCCGATGGTCACCAGGCCGACCACGATGCCGTGCCACTGCCACGCGGCCGGCGAGCCGACCGCGTCGATCAGGCCCATGCTGCCGGGGGCGCCGAGCAGCTTGGGCACCTGCTGGATGATGATCACCAGCCCGACGCCGCTCAGGTAGCCGCTGACCACCGGGTAGGGCATGTACTTGATCAGCCGGCCGAGGCCGACCGCGCCGAAGCCGACCTGCAGCAATCCGGTCATCAGCCCGGTGATGGCGAGCATCAGGGCGGCCGTCTGCGGCGCGATGTGCTGCGCCGTGAGCGTGACCGCGAGCGCCGAGAGCACCGCCGCCGCGGGGGCGCACGGCGCGCTGATCAGCCGGTCGGTGCCGCCGAGCGCGGGCGCAACCAGGCCGACCGCCATGGCGCCGAGGATGCCGGCGGCCGCGCCCTGCGCCGCGAAATCCGCGCCGAGCGAGGCGAACACCGTCACGCCGAACGCGATGGAGGAGGGGAGGGCGACAAGCATGGCCGACACGCCGCCCCATGCGTCGCCGGCACTGATGCGCGGGATGTTCATTGCGCGAACGTGCACCGCTTTTCCCCGTTCCACCCGCGTAACCTGCGCCGGTCAGGCATGGGTGGGGGGAATGCCGGACGCGGCGGCGAAGCCGGATCGCGCGGGTTGGATCAGCGATGCTCCGTGCGGGCTAGCCGAGGAGCGCAGCAACCGGGATCGTTGCGCCGGGCAGAAGTTCGGGCTCCAGGATTCCCACACGTCCGACACGCGACACCGACGCGTAGTCATCGCCGCTTGGTGCCCGGCAGACTTCGACCTCGCCGGCCGAGAGGTTCACGATCCAGAATTCCGGAATGCCGTGACGGGCATAGAGCGATCGCTTGACAGTGCGATCATAGGCCAGACTGGTTTCGGCCACTTCGATGATGAGCAGTACCTCGTCCGCGCGCGGGGTTGCCAGCCGATAATCATCGGGCCTGGGCTTGAGCACGGCGAAATCGGGTTCAGGCTCGGTAAGGTCATCGAGCTGGACCGGATTCTGCACCGCCACGACGCCCCTGTCGCCCACCGCCAGGACGAGCCGGCGGGAGAGCCAATTCACCGTGCCGGAATGCCGGCTGCCAATCGGCGACTTGGCGATAAGCTGTCCTTCGATGAGTTCGACGCGGTCGCGCTCGGTCAGAATGCCGACCTCGCCCATCCGATGGTATTCGGCCACGGTGAGCGGGCGCCGGGCGACCCATGGATTGCGGGCCAGAAGGCCGGTCTCCCCAGGTGCCATCGTCCAATCCCCCCGGCTCGGAACGGGAGCCACGTCATCGGCAGGATAGTGAACGCAACGGCTGGTCACAACCTTCCCGTCCGGGGAGCAGCGTGCCCGACCGTTCCGATGTCCGGTATCGTCCTCGGACCCAGGATCGCCGCCGCTCGTGGTCCCTCATTCCAATGCGTCTCTCGACAAGCCCCGGCGCCCTTCCACCGCGTGCGACAACCCGCTTCCCTACGCCGACAGCCGCGCCATCACCGCATCCGGAATGTCGAAGTTCGCATAAACATTCTGCACGTCGTCGCTGTCCTCCAGCGCCTCCAGCAGCTTCAGCACCGTTGCCGCGCGCGCCTCGTCCAGCGTCACGCTGGTGCTCGGCCGCCATTCTACCCGTGCGCTCTCCGGGGTGCCGAACCGCGCCTCCAGCGCGTCGCGCACCGGGAAGAAATCCTCGGCGGCGCAGGTCACCTCATGGCCGTCCGCGTCGCTCTCGACGTTGTCGGCGCCAGCCTCGATCGCCGCCTCCAGCATGTCGTCGGCCGACCCCGCCGATGCCGGATACCGCACCACCCCCAGCCGGTTGAACAGGAAGCTGACCGAGTTGGTCTCGCCCAGCGCCCCGCCATGCTTGGCGAAGGCCGAGCGGATGTCCGACGCCGTGCGGTTGCGGTTGTCGGTCAGCGCCTCGACCATCACCGCGACGCCGGCCGGCCCGTAGCCCTCGTAGCGCACCTCCACATAGTCCGCGCCCCCTGCCCCGCCCGACGCCTTCCTGATCGCGCGGTCCACCGTGTCCTTCGGCATGTTGGCCTCGCGCGCCGCCGCCACCGCGGCCCGCAGCCGCGGATTGGCGGCCGGGTCGGGCGGGCCCTGGCCGGCGGCGACGGTGATCTCGCGGATCAGCCGCGCGAACAGCCGGCCGCGGCGGGCGTCCTGCGCGCCCTTGCGGTGCATGATGTTCTTGAATTGCGAATGTCCGGCCATGGTCCCCGTGTGCGGCGCGTTTGATGCAACGGTGGGCTTTTATCCGCCCTGTCGGATGGCGACAAATCGGCGCGGCGGTTGGCAGGGGTCGGCTTGGCTGTCGCCGACAGACCCGGAGCAGCGGTCGCCGGCTCGCTCGGCCTGCACAGCCGGCTGCGACCAAAGGCGGTCTTTCCCTCGAAGGACCTGCCACTGGGTGCTCGGGTCACCATCACGGCGCCGGAATGGGTGTCTGTCCCAGTCACGTCTTCGGGAAACCGCGACCGGTTGCCGGACAACGGAGGACCGGCGTGTCCAAAAGGTGCATTTCCCGCACCATTGGCTGGTGTCCTGGCCGTATCCTTCGGAAATCGCCGCCCGTTGACAAAGCCGGGGCTAGGTAGATTCCGAGTCTGGCATCGCCGTGCCGCTTCCACCTAATCATCAGCTCATGGGGTCGCAGGCAATGCACTGCAATCGAGCGGGAATGATGCTGGACCCACATGCATGAAGAGAGGCCTTCGTTGCCTTGCAGGTGCGGAAAGAATGCAGATTGGTGCTTGGACGTTCGTATTTTGGTGCTGACGGCCGATGCAGCCCGGAGGCTGGTGCCAAGCTGAATGTGAGGCAGTACGAGGCTGGGCCCATTCACCCATCGCGAGGAGGCTGACGTGAATGACATGATCGGCTCTGCGGGAACGCTGCGCGCCTGGGCAATACTCTGGCATATGGAGCTGATGTGGCTGCTGCCCATGCTTCTCGTGTCTGTTGGGATGGTCGCGCTGGTGGAGACGCTGATCTCGCGTTGGAGACTGCGCCGGTCGCCGGTTGATCCGCGATCGGTCGGGGTATGCACGGCCGCTGGCAGTGTTGAGCTTTCCCTCGCCGCAATCACGCAGGATCAGCTTGACGACGGCACGCCTCGCATCGCGCTGGCCAGGATTCCCCGGATGCTCACGCCGTAGGTGGGAGTGCCTGTCGCATGGCGCGCGCCGTCCTCAGCGTATGAGCGTTCCATCAAATTGGCCCCGCAATCGGCTTTTGCTCGCCCTGCCATCCGCCAATCTCAAGCAGCTTCTGCCGGACCTCGAATACATTCGCTGCCAACGTGAGCAGGTCCTGATGGACGCTGACAGCGCGCTCGACAATGTTTTCTTCCCCGACAGCGGCGTCGTCTCGGCGGTGGCGGTTTATACCGACGGCAGCATCATCGAGATGGCAACAATCGGGCGGGAGGGTTGCACGGCTGTGCAAGCCGTGTTCGGTGCCAAGAATTCCTCCGCCCGGTTTCTCGTCCAGATCCCGGGGGACGCAGTCAAGATGCCGCGGGCGGCGTTCACGCGGGCGATGGGGTCGATGCCGGCCTTCCGACGTCTCATGTACGCTTACGTCCAGGCCTTTCTCGAACAGGTCATGGTGTCGGTCGCGTGCAACGGTGCGCACAGCCTCAAGCAACGGCTGGCGCGTTGGCTGCTCATGATGCGTGACCGCGACGACGGTGACGTACTGCAGATCACGCAGAGCCTGCTCGGCGAAATGCTGGGGGTGCAGCGGCCGAGCATCACGAATGCTGCGCAGGCGTTGGAACACGCCGGCTTGATTGCGCGCGGCCGACGGCAAGTCACGATACTCGATCGGCCGGGCCTCGTGCGGGCATCTTGCGAATGCTATCAGTTGGTGCGGGCGCGCGTGGCTTTTCACCTGCCCAAAACCTACGGGTAAAATAGCGGCTCTCACCGGTTCGGTAATGTAGATTACCGACAATACCCCTCGACGAGGTCACCATCAGGACCGGTGGGACGCTGAACCCCGGTGCGTCTCCGCCGCCGAAGCCTGTGCGCAGCGGGCGTTCGGCGGTGATGAGGGCAGTGACGGGGCCACTGGATTTCGGGCGGCCAGGCAGCATGGCGGCAAAACTCTCGGTCCGCATCCACCGGGCGCCGCGATGCCCGGCATGCCGCGCGCGGCCATCGCGGCGCGTCACCCCGACGCCGGTCTGCCGGTCCAACAGATCCTGCCGTTCGTGGGCTCATTCGGCTCCTGCTCCAGGGGCTCTTTCGTCTGGTTTTCTTCCCTGGCGCGCCGCTCGGGAGGTTCCGGGATGACGACGGACACCGACCGTGTGATTGACACCCTGCGACGCTCGCCGGGGTTGCATGACGACGAGCTCGCACGCCATGCGGGCATCGAACCCAGACTGGTGAACCACATATGCCGCTACCTCGAAATACTCGGGCGGTTGCGCCGTGCGCCAGGGCCGGACGGCAAAATCATCAATATCCTGATCGACAATTAGGCCCGCTGGATGCCGCGCTCCTGCCAACCCGGCAGGTTGGTCCAGGTGGATCGCGGACCTCATTCGACAGCGGAATTCCGCGACAGAAACGCCCGATCTTTTCGACGCCATGGCTCTGGTGCGTGGTTGTTGAATTCCGGGCCGACCGCGGCACCCTCGCAACGCGTCCAACACGAGGCGGCGGCGGAGAAAGAAGGTCGACTGCCACCCTGTCCGGGCATCCGGACTGGCCCACGACCGGCGGTCACGCCTCCGGCATCGTCGGCGCCAGCCGCCCGCCCATCCGCAGCGGCGCGACCCGCTTCGCCAGCCCGGTCGCGTCGTCGGTCTCCACGAACACCCCGCACAGCGTCGCCACGCCCTCGGCCGGCGCCAGCCGCTCGCCCGGCATCTTGCGCCAGAACCGGATCGTCGCCGGTTCCTTCACCATGCCGATCACGCTGTCGTAGTCGCCGCACATCCCCAGGTCGGACTGGAACGCCGTGCCGCCCGGCAGCACCTGGTGGTCGGCCGACGGGCAATGCGTGTGGGTGCCCACGATCAGCGACGCCTGGCCGTCGAACGAGTGGGCGAACGCCATCTTCTCGCTGCTCGCCTCGGCATGGAAGTCGACCACCACCGCCTGCACCGTCACACCCAGCCGCTGGCGCGCCAACTCCTGCTGCGTGGCGCGGAACGGACAATCCAGCGGGTCCATGTACAGCCGCCCCATCGCCTGCAGCACCAGCGCTTTGCGCCCGTCCACCAGCGTCACCACCACGCTGCCGCCGCCCGGCGTCCCGGGCGGAAAATTGATCGCCCGGAGCAGCCGCGGCGTCTCCGCGATATACGGAATGATCTCCTTGCGGTCCCACGCATGGTTGCCGAGCGTCAGCACGTCCGCGCCGGCGGCAAACAGTGCCGCAGCCATGTCCGGACCCAGCCCGAAGCCGTGCGAGGCGTTCTCGGCATTGACGATCGCCAGATCGACGCGCAACGCCGCGCGCAGCCCGGGCAACGCGGCCGCCACCGTCTCGCGGCCGGTGCGGCCGACCACGTCGCCCAGGAACAGGATGCGCATTCAGTTTTTCCCCC
>Ga0209415_10008122_pt1 | contig 18229 bp, 19 predicted proteins | sample PeaSoiSIISIP2007_FD_187696 | JGI IMG/M metagenome (GOLD analysis project Ga0209415, IMG submission 187696) | Peat soil microbial communities from Weissenstadt, Germany - SII-SIP-2007 (SPAdes) (version 2) | ecosystem: Environmental > Terrestrial > Soil > Wetlands > Peat | place: Germany...
CGTCCGAGCAACCCTCGTATCTCTATTGCACGAAAGGGCGGACCACCGATCTCAGCGGACGGACATAACGTCTAGATAGCGCTGAGGCCGCCGTCGGCGAAGACCGTCGAGGCCGTGATGAAAGCCGCGAGATCGCTGGCGCAGAACAGGACCGCGCGCGCGATGTCGTCCGGGTGGCCGAACCGGTTCAACGGTATGCTGCTGCGCACGCGCGCCTGCATCTCCTGGAAACTGTCGCCCTTTGCGTCGCCTTGCCGGGATACCTGGCGCTGCTCGTCGAGGCCGGGGGTCTCGGTCATGCAAGGCGAAACCGCGAGCACGCGAACCCCTTTCGGCCCGAGCTCGACCGCGAGCGATTTCGTCAGACCGACGACGCCATGCTTGGCGGCGGCATAGTGACCCACCGACGCGCGGCCGCGATACCCGGAGACGGACGTGATGTTGACGATCACGCCGGATCCGGCCTGCGCCATGCGCTTGCCCGCCTCGCGGCATCCGAAGAACGTGCCGCGCAGATTGACGTCATGCACCTGGTCCCACTGCTCGTCCGTCGTCTCGATGAGCACGCCTGGAGGAAACACGCCGGCGTTGTTGACCCAGATGTCGATGCGGCCGAAGCTCCGCTCCGCGAGGTCCGCCAGAGAGGCGACGGATTTCGAATCGCCGACGTCGAGATGCGCGGCGACCGTCTCCACTTGGAACCGGCGGCGCATCGTCTCGGCGGTCTCGGCGGCGCTCTGCTGGTTCAAGTCGCCGATCGCGAGATGGGCTCCAGCCTCGGCGAGCCGCCGCGCGATCGCCTCGCCGATGCCGCGCCCGCCTCCCGTGATCACCGCGGCCTTGCCGCGCAGCGAGATCAGGTCGGCGACCGAGCGCGACGCAAGCTCTTCCGGCTTCATGGTCAATCGGCTCTCCCGTATGTGTCCGAGAGATCCATCTATCCCAAAGCCGGTCGAGCGGCACCAATGCCGATTTGCTATCGCGACACCGCGAGACGGTATCCCGTCGCGGCTGCCGCCGGCGTTGAGCCAGCGCGACGAGCGTTTGGCTACCCGCGCGATCCTAGTATTTGAATCTGGGCGCCCAATCGCCGGGCCCGCCCCGCAGCATGTCGAACATGTGCCAGAGCGCGCAGTAATCGTCGCCGGGATGCAGCGGTGTGTCGGCGACGCGCAGGATGCGCTTGCCCTCGCGCCGGAACACCGAAATGCCGGGCATCCAGCCCCCGTCGCCGGAGCGGTATCCCATGTCCGCGGCGAAGCTGGTGTCTTGGTGGCTCACCATGGGAAAGCGCCAGCCTCGGCTCGCCGCGAATTTCTTCTGCGCGGCGGGAGGATCGGGGCTCGAGACCACGAAGGCCGCGCGGTCCGCGAGGTGGGGATAGATGCCGTTATAGCCGTCGGCCCACAGCGTGCAATAGGCGCAGGACGCGCCCATGTTGTGGATCACGATGAGATCGTCCTTCTTGCCGAAGAGCTCGGAGAGACGCACGCTGCCATCAGCCGCGGCAAGCTTGTAGTCCTCGACCTCCTGCGGCTCGGCCGCGGCTTGCACCTCTCGCATCTTGGCTCGGACATCGGCGATTTGCTGCCGGTAGTCCGCGAGCTTCTTCGAGGTATCCGTGTAGTTCATCGCTTCGCTCCTTGGTCGGAAACTAGTCGACGTATTCGTCGTGGCGTCGCAGCCAAGCGGAATGTGAGGGGAGATTGGCCTCGTCGCGGCCCTTGGGAACCAGGTCGAGCAGGTGGTAGGCGCCGTTCAGCATGTCGAGGCCGCGCGCGTAGCAGGAATATGTGTGGAACACCGCGCCGCCAGGATCGCGGTAGAAAACGCTGATGCCCGGCGCCTCCGCCGCATAGGGCTTCTGCCGCGTGTAGTTGTAGTAGGCTTCCTTCTTCTCCAGCTCCTCCGGCGTGTGCGAGACGTGATAGTCGCGATTGAAGTCGCTTCCCGCCGACGAGACCCATTTGAAGGTCCAGCCCATTCGCTTCTTGTAGGTCTCGAGCTTGGCGAGCGGCGCGCGCGAAACGGCGAGCAAGGTGACGTCGCGGTGCTTCAGATGCGCGACGATGCCGTTGAGATTGTCGGCCCAGAACGAGCAGCTCTTGCACCCGGCATCCCAGCCGGTATCGAACATGAAGTGGTAGACGATCAGCTGCTGCCGGCCTTCGAACAGGTCCGACAGGGTCTCCTTGCCGCTCGGCCCGTCGAACACGTATGGCTTCTCCACGCGCTCCCACGGCAGGTCGCGGCGCTGCTGACTCAGTTGGTCGCGCAGGCGCGTGAATTCTTTTTCCTTCGCGAGAAGCTGCTTTCGGGCTTCGATCCACTCATCGTGCGAGGCGACTGGGTGGCTCTTCATCGCTGGACCTCCTTCGATCGGGAAAATATGTCCGCTCAGCGCTGCCGTCGCGTAGCGCCTTTGCGCTGGCTGCGGCGAGCGGCCGGTCGCGGCTTGTCGGGATGCCGTTCCTCGATATCGCTCAGCGTGGCCGCCAGAAGGTCGAACTGCTGCTGCCAATACTTGGCATAGCGATTGATCCACACCGCGGCTGCGTAGACGGGGCCGGCATCGAGGCTGCAGCGGCTGATCCGGCCGGTGCGTTCCTGCTTGACCAAGCCGGCGCGCACCATAACCTGGATGTGCCGCGACACCGCTTGCAGGGAGATTGCGAAGGGCGCGGCGAGCTCCGAGACGAGCAGGGCTTGGCCGTCCAGGCGCTCAAGGATCTTCCGGCGGACGGGATCCGACAGCGCGAAAAACACGCGGTCGAGCAACGCCGTCTCGGACTCCTCGGTTTCCTCGGGCAAGGGCAGCGCGTGCAGAGTTCGCATGCGCCCCTATTAACAACTGGAATGTTGATAGTCAACAGATTGTTTGATTGAATTGCGGGCGCGCCCCGGGGCGATCGAAGATTGGTTCACGGCCGCCGGGACGCCAGCGGGGGTTTGCCAACCCGGCCGGGCGCGCTACACCTTCCGCAACGAAGCTCGTGTGGGAGATGGGCATGCCCAGGGACGGCAACGGCAATGGCGGCGGCGGCAACGGCAACGCCCGCGCGCCCTCCCGGAACGTACTGGGCGAGCGGCTCGAGAGCTGCTCGATCAAGCCGATGACCGGCTTCTTTCGCAACGGCTGCTGCGATACCAGCCGGGAGGACGTCGGCAGCCATACGGTCTGCATCGTCGCCACCGCCGAGTTCCTGAGGTTCTCGAAGTCATGCGGCAACGACTTGTCGACGCCGGTTCCGGAATATGGATTTGCCGGCCTCAAGCCGGGCGATCGCTGGTGCCTGTGCGCGCCGCGCTGGCAGGAAGCCCTCGACGCGGGGGAGGCGCCTCGGGTCGTGCTGCGGGCGACCCACGAAGGCGCGCTCGAATATTGCGAGCTCGCCGACCTCAAGCGCCTGGCCGTCGATCTGTCCTGACGGGCGGGGCGAGCGCGAGGCTCGGCGACGACAAAAGAAGGCCCCACCGAATCCGAGTTTGGCGGCGGGGCCGAAGTCAGGCAGGAAGCGCCGCCGGAGGGAGAGCAGGGGCGGCGCTGCCCTGAAGTTGGGGCGCACCGACGTGCGGGCAAGACGTTGCGATAAAAGCCTCTCCGTGGCTCTCTTCGCGTCACAGTCTCTTTAGGATCGCGCCAGCCAAGCCAGCAGGCAATGCTTGCGCTCTCAGCCGCGCGGTCACTCTTGGGCGGAGCCCCGTAGCGTCTGTTCGACCCGCTGGTGATCCGCCCCGGTGACCGGCCGCTCCGGTCCAAACCGGACGACCCCTGCGGTGATCACCACGGCAACAGCGGCCGCAATCATGGCCCATTTGAATGCTTCCGGATCGGGGCCGGGAAGCCGCGTCGTACGAGTTTGTGCGCGCATCGCTCGATCCTCCAAGACCGAAACGCCCGTGTGAAACTGTAAGCGGCACCCTTCGACGCCGCCAACAGGTGATATGCCAGGAGCCAAAATGCTCACGCGGGAGCAACCAGGAGTTTAGCGTCACGCCGGACAATCGCGGCAGCGCGCGCGACTCGAAGAGGCCAAGTGGCAGACAAGATCAGTGCAATTTTATCGATGATCTCGGCGGCGATCCGGACTTTGGCAAACCACTCTTCCCTTAAAGCGAGGAAACAACTAATAAAATGGAATGGCCTTTTTATGTCGCCGACCCCACAGTGCCGATGTCCGCGCAACTCAGCTTGATGCTCGGGCGCGACGCCGGCGCTGCGATACCCCCCTTTCGAATCCCTGGTCTGCAATAGGAGTACCGGCATGAGGGTGCTCATTACGCGCCCCGCCGCCGACGCGACGGAGCTCGCCGCCGCGCTGCGAACCCATGGTCACGAGGTCCTGTTTGACCCGCTGCTGACGACGTCCGAGGAGCCGGGATCGGCGGCGGCCCTCGAGCGGTCGCTCCCCGGCGTCCAGGCCGTGGTGTTCACCAGCCCCAACGGCGTGCGGGCGTTCGCCGCCGCGAGCCGGCGCCGCAACGTGCCTGTGATCGCGCTCGGAGATGCCACCATGGCCGCGGCACGGGCCGCGCGCTTCGGCGAGATCGAGAGCGTCGATGGCGACGCCGAGGCCCTGACGAGCCTGGTCGTCGGCCGGCTCAACCCGCTGGGCGGCGCCCTTCTCGTGGTCACGGGAGCGGAGGTCGGGCGGGACCTCGCCCGTGTGCTTGGTACGGCCGGGTTCTCCGTGCGGCGCGTGGCGCTCTACCGCGCCGAGCCCGCGCAGGCGTTCAGCAGCAAGGTCGTTGCGGGTTTCAAGAGCGGCACCATCGACGCCGCGGTGTTCTTCTCGCCGGGAACGGCAACCGTCTTTGCCCGGCTGATCTCCGCGTCCGGGTTTGCCTCGGCGTGCGAAGGCATGACGGCGGTCGTGACCAGTCCGGCCGTGGGCGCGGCGCTCAAGGGCATCGCGTGGGACAATCTCGTGGTGGCTCGCGCGCCAACGCAAGCGGCGATTCTGGAGGCCTTCGGCGGACCGCTGCCGCCAACCCGCCCGGAAAGCCCGCGAGAGGAATTTCACGCCGACGAAACGCGTCCCGAGCGGATCGAGCCGTCACCGGTGAAATCGGGCGGTGCCGACACCGCGGTGCTGGAGCCGCCGACGTTCGCGGCGCCCTCAACTCCGGCACGGCTGCCCCCGGTCAGGACCGAAACCTTCGCGCCGCGCAAGAAGCCCGCGGGCCGCCCCGGCGGATCGCGCGTGCGGAGCGCCGCGCCCATGCTGCTGGTCGTTGCGGCGCTGTTGATCGCGGTCGCGACCTCGCCCTACTGGGCGATTTCGCTGGCGGCCCACCTTCCCTGGGTGGCGCCCGGCGACAGCGGCGTCGTGTTGGCGAAGGTCAACGAGATCAACGAGCGGCTGGACGCGCTCGACCAGCGCCTGGACAAACGCATGACGGAGCTGGCGGCCAAGGCTGCCGGATCGGACGACGCGACTCATCGCATCGATGCGGCGCTCGCCGAGAACGGCACGCGCCTCGACGCTCTCGACAAGAACCTGACGGCGCTGTCGGCCGGCGTCGACAGCGCGAACACCGCCTCCGGCAATCGAGAGTCGGGCATCGAGGAGCAAGCGCGAAAGGTCGAGGCCGATCTCGGAGCGCAGAGCAAGCATCTCGACGGGATCGACAAGGGCATCGCGGCGCTAACCGCCGGCGCCGGAAGCATGACGCAAGAAACGCAGAAGCTCGAGTCGGCGCTGACGGATCAGCGCTCCCGGCTCGACACTCTCGATCAGCGTCTTCAGGCGCTGGTCGCGAGCACCGACACGGCAATCAATGCCGCCGTTGGCCGGTTGGGCACTCTCGAGGATCAGGCTCGAAAGGTCGCCACGTCGCTCGCCTCGCAGAGCGATCGTCTGGCCGCGGTCGGAACGCGCGTCGAGACCCTGGCAATCGCGACCGACACGGCGAATGCGTCGACCGCCAGCCTCAGGGACGATACGCAGAAGCTTGGGGCGGCGGTCAAGGGCCAATCCCAGCGCCTGGATGCCGTCTCGGCTTCCGCGGACGGCGCCAATGCCGCGGCTGTCGGCCTCAGGGACGATACGCAGAAGCTTGGGGCCGCGCTGAAGGTCCAAGGCGATCGCCTGGATGCGGCACTCAAGGGACAAGGCGATCGCCTGGATGCGGCACTCAAGGGACAAGGCGATCGCCTGGATGCGGCACTCAAGGGGCAAGGAGATCGCTTGGATGCGGCGCTCAAGGGACAGGGCGATCGCCTGGACGCGGTCTCTGGCTCTGCTGATCGCGCGAACGCCGCGGCCGCGCATCTGGAGGAGGAGGCGCAGGGGTTGGGGAGTGCGCTCAAGGCGCAAGGCGAACGCTTGGACGCGGTATCCAAGTCCACCGACGCCGCCAATGCCGCCGCCGTCAAGCTCGCGGAAGACACGCAGAAGCTCGGGGCGACGATGGCCGAGCAAGGCGATCGCATCGGCACGCTCGCCGCGCAGGCGGATAGCGCGAGAACCGCCGCGACGGCGCGGGCGGCGGACCTGGAGGATACGGCACGCAAGCTCGGTGGAACGCTCGCCGAGCAGGGCGACCATTTGACCACCCTCGACAAGCGCCTCGATACCCTCGCCGGCGCGAGCGAGAGCATCAGCGGCGCCGCCGCGGCTCTGGGCGACGACACGCGAAAGCTGACGGCGCGCTTGACGGATCAAAACAGCCGTCTCGACCTGGTTGACCGGCGCCTCGATACGCTGTCCCAGGCAGCCAATGGCGCGAGCGCCGCCGAAGCGAACCTTGGCGGCGACTCGCGCAAGATGGGCACACAGCTCGCGGACCATGACGCCCGCTTGGGCTGGCTCGAAAAACGCCTGCAAGCCGCCTCGGACTCCGATCTCACGAACGTCACCGCTTCCGCGCAGGTCGCGCGCACCGCCAGCCTCGAGGAAGCCACCGGCAAGCTCAACTCCGAGCTCACCGAGCAGCGCAACCGGTTGAATCGGCTGGAGGCCACGGCTACGTCGCTGGAGAGCACGACGACGGACCTGCAGGATCGCACCACGGACCTTCAGGGCCGGACGACCACGCTCCAGGATAAGGCGACCGCGCTCCGGGACAATGCGACCGCGCTTCTGGACAAGACGGATGTCGCGCTGTTGTTCGCGATCGACACGCTGCGTGCGAGTCTGGCGACCTCGAGGCCGTATGCCGCGGAATTGCAGACGGCCGAGAGCTTGGCGCAGCAGCGGCCGGATGCGCTGACCGCGCTCCGCACGCTGGACGAGCGTGCTCCCAGGGGGATCCCCAGCCTGACAGCATTGGTCTACCGGTTCAGCCTCGTGGCGCGCGACGTCCGCCGTGACGATGCCGCCCGGCACGCGAACGACAATGCAGCCGGCAGCGTCATGGGTAAGCTCCAGGAGATCGTGATCGGCCGCGCCGGCGATCCCAACGCACCGCCGGAGCAGATCGGGAGCGAGGCGGCGCTCGCCGCCACGGAGGCGGCGCTCAAGAACGAGGACCTGGCATCGGCCATATCGGCGCTCAAGCAACTCGAGCGAGCCCAGACCGAGAGCGTGGGCCTTTGGATCCGGGAGGCGGAAGCGCGCCTTGCGGCAGAGACCACGCTCGCAGGGCTCGGCTCCACATTGGCCCGCAAGCTGCGCGAGAGCGGCTCCGCGTCCTCGACGAAGCCGTAGACGCGTCGCGACCGAGCTGGAACCAATTCGCTCGTTCAGGTGATGCCGAGGCGTTTCATCAACGCCCCGGCTTTCGCCGCGACATAGTCGGCCGTCTCGGCATCGAAGTGATTGACGGTGGCGGCGCCCAGTGAAATGACATCCATGTTAGTCTGCGCGAACACGATTTGCGTGTGCCGCCTCAGACGATCGGCGAGAGCCCGCCGTCGACGTTGATCGCCGTGCCGGTCACATAGGAGGCGGCATCGGACGCAAGAAAGCACGCGAGGTTCGCGAATTCTTCGGCCTCGCCCATCCGCCCGAGCGGAATCCCAGTCCCGTGCTCTCGGATATAGGCGGCGAGCGGGACGTTCATTCCCTCCGCTCGATGACGCCGCGCGATCTGGTCGCTGACGATCCGGCCGACCAGGAGAGCGTTGACCAGCACATTGTCCGGCGCGCATTCGCTCGCGAGCACCTTGGTGAGCGCCATGCCCGCCGCTCGGGAAACCGAGGTGGGCGCGCTCGCGGCTCGGGGCGCCTTCGCGGCGGTCGCGAGCACATTGATGATCCGGCCCCATCGCCGCGCCTTCATCTGGGGCAACGCCAGCCTGGTGAACCGGATCGCCGCGAACAGCTTGAGGTCGAGGTCGGCTTGCCAGATCGCGTCGGTAATGTCCTCGAACCTGCCCGTCTGCGACGTACCCGCATTGTTGACGAGGATATCGACCTTGCCGAACGCCGACAGGACGGCGTCGTAGGCGCGCTTGATCGCGGCCGGGTCGGTGACGTCGCACGGGAATGCCGCAACCGAGCCACGCGCGGCCCGGCCGATGAGCACCTTCGCGGCCTCGAGCGTCTCGGCGTTGCGCGCGAGGATCGCCACCTCGGCGCCGGATCCCGCGAATCGGATGGCCGTGGCAAGCCCCAGGCCCTTGCTGCCGCCCGTGATCAGGGCCGTGCGGCCGTCGAGTCGAATGTCCATCTCGGGGCGCTTATTGCCGTTGGTAGGGAAAGCAGCGCGACCGCTCCAGCGAGATGCCGAAATGCCGGCCGAGCGCTTCGATGGCAGGTCCATGCTCGGGATAGGGATCGCCGTTGTTGGGCCCGACAATGACCATCCTGAACGCCGTGTCCTCTTTCCCGCCCGGAGGCAGCATGGCCGTGACGAGGGCGGTGCCCTCGGAATTTCGCAAGGTCAGGAACAGCGGCATTTCCCGCTGGATATGCGCCTTGAGGCCGATCTCCTGCTCGACGAAGCTCTTGGAGGCCGGCTGAAAGCTTCGTGTCGCCTTCTCCATCTCGCGGCAGAAATGCTTCTCGACGGCGTGATGCATCCCCAGCGATTCCGCGGCGGCCTCGGCCGCCGTCTCCAACCGGAACCAGGTTCTTTCTCCGGGAGCGTCGCAGACGTATCGCATTCGCCCTCCGATTCGCGGCCCAGCGTGCGAACCATCGAGACATTAGGATAGGATGGATCGCGCGGCACGCAAGGGCTTCGCGATTGGGCGTGCGGGGGATTTCGATTGGAGACGACGCTCTATCTGCCCGTGAAGCGCTTCCTCGAGCGGCTCGGCTTCGAGGTCAAGGGCGAGATCGACGGGTGCGACCTCGTGGCGCTGCGCGGCGACGACCCGCCCGTCGTGGTGATCGGCGAGCTCAAATTGAGCTTCACGTTGGAGCTCGTGCTCCAGGGCGTCGATCGGACCGCGGCTTGCGACGAAGTCTGGCTCGCCGTCCGCGCCTCCTCGCGCGGCCGCGGCCGCGAGGCCGATTCGCGCGTGCGCAAGCTCTGCCGGTTTCTGGGGTTCGGCCTGCTCGGGGTGTTTCCGCGCGGACATGTCGAGCTGCTGGTGGAGCCACGCCCGTGGCGGCCGCGGCGCGATCCGCGCCGGCGCTCCGGACTGGTGGAAGAGCATCGGCGCCGCCAGGGCGATCCCGCCGCCGGCGGGAGCACGCGGGCGCCGATCATGACCGCCTATCGCCAGCGCGCGCTGATCTGCGCCGCCGCTCTTCAGGCGGGCCCGCTCAGCACCCGCGCGGTCAGGGTCGCCGTGCCGGACGCGCCGACGATCCTGCTGCGCAATGTCTATGGCTGGTTCGTGCGGGTCCAGCGCGGCCATTACGCGCTCACCCAGCAGGGCAAGGCCGCCCTCAAGCGCTGGCCGAGGAGCGCCTATGCCGGGCCCGAGGAAGCGCCGGCTAGAGCATTTTCCGCCGAAGTGGACGCCGGTTCGGCGCAGAAAATGCGACCAAACCAGAGAATCTAGAGCACGTTCCGAATCAACTTGATTCGGAACATGCTCTAGCGCGCCGGCGAGTGCGGCAGCTCCTCGGGCGTGACGGCGAGATCGAGCTTCTGACCTTGCCGGAGCACGACGAGAGGGATGCTCCGGCCGACCCGCTCCTCGGTCATGAGCCGGTGCAGGTCATCGATGTCGCAAATCGTGACCCCGTCGGCGGCGATGATGATGTCGCCGGCAAGGACACCCGCACGGGCGGCGGGACCGTCGGCACCGGTGGATTGCGTCAGGACCGCGGAGCTCTGCTCGAGCTGGTGAAACCGGGACAGCCGCCGAGGCAGAACCACGTTTTGCCCGGCGACCCCGATGAAGCAGCGGCGCACGCGGCCGTCGCGGATGAGCCGAGCGGCGACGAACTCCACCGTGTTGGACGAGATCGAGAAGCAGATGCCTTGGGCACCCGCGATGATCGCGGTGTTGATGCCGATGACCTCTCCCATCGAATTGACCAGAGGGCCGCCGGAATTGCCGGGATTCAGCGCGGCATCGGTCTGGATCACGCTGTCGATCAGGCGGCCTGACCGCGCCCGCAACGAGCGTCCGAGTGCGCTCACGACCCCGGCGGTCACCGTGTACTGAAAGCCCAGCGGATTGCCGATCGCGATCGCAAGCTGACCCACGCGCAGCCGGCGCGAATTGCCGAGCCGGGCGAAGGCGGGCGCCGGCGCGTCGAGGCGCAACACCGCCAAGTCCGTCTCGGGATCGTCGCCGACCACCGACGCGGTCGAGACGCGGCCGTCGGCGGAGGTCGCGCGGATGCGTGTGCCGCCCGCGATCACATGGCTGTTGGTGAGGGCGTAGCCGTCCGGCGTGAAGAGGACGCCCGATCCGGCGCCGGCCGGTCGCCCCGCGCTCTCGACCTGGATGTGCAGGACCGATGGCCCCACCAGATCGACCGCGCCCACCACCGCGCGCGAATACGCGTCGAGCAGCTCGGCGTCACGGTCTCCGCGGCCTCCGTTCAACTCAAGCGCCGCCCGGTCCCAAGTCTCATCGGCGGCGACGGGCAGAAGTTCGGCGGGCTTTGGATAATGTGTCATGAAGGCGGGGTCTTAAGTGGGCAGCCGTCGGCCCGGACTCAAGCCCCTGGGCGTGCATTCCCAGGCGCTTCGTGCTTGAATGATTTCATGCTCAAAGACGAGGGAGAGACCGCAATGTCCACGACACCTTGGTCGGGTGGCGCCGCCTACATGCATGGCCGCTACATGCCGCTGGAGGAAGCCGCGATACCCGTAACCGATCTCGCTTACCGCCGATCGGACGTGACCTACGATGTCGTGGGCGTGTGGGGCGGCGCGTTTTTTCGCCTGGACGACCACCTCCGCCGGTTCCGCAAGTCGATGACGGCGTTGCGCCTCGATCCCGGCGTGAGCGACGACGAGATTCGGACCGTCGCGACCGAATGCGTGCGGCGCACCGGCTTGCGCGAGGCCTACGTCGCGATGGATTGCCTCCGCGGCGCGGTGAAACCCGGAATGCCCCGGCATCCCCTCAACTGCCAGAACTACCTGTTGGTTTATGCGATGCCCTGGGTCTGGGCGATCTCGCCGGAGGTGCAGGAGCGCGGCGCCCATCTCATCATCGCGAAGACACCGCGCATTCCCGAGGCTTCCGTCGATCCCACGGTGAAGAATTTCCACTGGGGCGACCTGACCCGCGGCCTGATGGAGGCGTATGACCGCGGTGCGGACACCTGCGTCCTCTTGGATTATGAAGGTTTCGTGACGGAGGGCCCGGGCTTCAACGTGTTCTCGGTGACCGGCGGCGTGGTCGCGACACCCGACCGCGGCGCGCTCGAGGGCATCACGCGCATGTCCGTCATCGAACTCTGCGAGGGTCTTGGCATCAAGTCGGAAATCCGGCGGATCTCCGCGATGGAGCTGCGGGACGCCGACGAGATATTCCTAGCGACCACCGCGGGCGGCATCATGCCGGCCGCGCGCATCGATGGCCGCATCATGGGCAACGACCGGCCCGGGCCCATCTCGGCGAAGCTGCGCGAGACTTTCTGGGCGAAGCGCGCCCAGGGCTGGCACGCGACGCCGATCGATTACGGAGCGTAGCACCTTCAGCGTAGCACCTGGAGTGAAGTCCAATGTCGTAACGCAATCATCAAAAAGGGGGCAACCAATGCATTACAGAACGAGACTGGCTACATGCTGCGCCGTCGTGGCGGGCATGCTCGGCTTCGCGGCCGAGAGTTGGGCGCAGGAGGTCAAGAGCCCGACCATCGACGCGATCAAGAAGCGCGGCGAGCTGATCTGCGGCGTCGATACCGGCATTCCCGGTTTCGCGTTCCAGGATTCCGCCGGCAAGTGGCAGGGGCTCGACGTCGCCTATTGCCGCGCGCTGGCGACTGCGGTGCTCGGCAGCGCCGACAAGGTGAAGTACATCGGCACGACCTCGAAGGTGCGGTTCTCCGTGCTGCAGTCCGGTGAGATCGACGTGCTGATCCGGGATTCCACGCTGACGCTCACGCGCAATACCGAGCTCGGCCTCGCCACGGGCGCCAACAACTTCTTCACCGGCGAGGCCTTCATGGTGAAGAAGGCGCTCAATGTCGCGCACGCGAAGGAGCTCAACGGCGCCACCATCTGCGTGCTGACGGGCACCACGCTCGAGCTCAACATCGCCGACTACGGCCGCGCGAACAACATCAAGATCAACACCTTGCTGTTCGAGCGTCCGGAGGAGGCCTTCGCCGCGGCCGAGGCTGGCCGGTGCGACGGCTACACCGATGACGGCGGCAGCGTCGCGGCGGCGCGCTCCTCCATGAAGAACCCGGATGATTGGGTGATCCTGCCCGAGCTGATCTCCCGCGAATTCTTGGGATCCTATACCCGGCAGGGTGATGACCGCTGGAACATCCTGGTACGGTGGACCCACATGGCGATGCTCGAGGCCGAAGTGCTCGGCATCACGCAGGCCAATGTGGACGAGATCAAGAAGACCGCCACCAACCCCGAGGTCCGCGGCTTCCTCGGCCTGGAGGAGACTTTCGGCCAGAAGCTCGGCGTCGACAACGACTGGGCCTACCGGATCGTCAAGGAAGTCGGCAATTACGGCGAGAATTACGACAAGTACTTTGGCCCGCTGAAGCTTACGCGCGGGTGGAACGAGCTCTACACCAAGGGCGGACTGCAGTACCCGCTGCCCTGGCGGTAAGCCCGGACTGAAATAGGAAGGGGCTGTCGGAATGGTCAGGCGCCCGTCGCGGCGCGCCTACATCGGCCAGTGGGTGTTATTGGCCGCTGTGGTCGCGTTCGGCTGGTTCCTGGCCGACATGGTTTCCGAGAACTACGCGCGCAAGAACCTGCATTTTGGCTTCGGGTTCTTGGCGCAGCCCGCGCATTTCGACATCCCCTTCCATCTCATCTCCTGGGACCTGTTCGACACCTACGCACGCACACTCCTCGTCTGTTTCCTCAATACCGCCTTGGTCGCGGCGTTGGCGATCGTGACCGCGAGTCTGCTCGGCCTGATGGTCGGCGTGATGCGCCTCTCGGTCAACTGGCTCGTGCGCAACATCGCGCTCGCCTTCATCGAATTCGTGCGCAACACGCCTCAGCTGGTGCAGCTGATCTTCTGGTACGTCGGCGTGCTGCAGACGCTGCCGTCGCCGCGGAACAGCATTCACCTCCCGGGCGGCGTGCTCTTGAACATCCGCGGCCTCTACGTGCCCGACGCGATCACGCGCGCGGACAGCGGCATCTTGTCGTGGTCTGCGCTCGCCGTGCTGGTCTCGACGCCCTTCGTCTGGCGGCTGCGGATCGGTTCCGTCCGCGTCGGACCGAAGGCGCTCTTTCTGCCCTTGCTCGCCCTGATCCTGTTTGCGGCGGGCATCGACCATATAGAGTACCCGGCTCTCTCGGGGTTCAATCTCGCCGGCGGGACCCAGGTGCCGCCCGAGCTCGCGGCACTCTGGGTCGGCCTCTCAATCTATGCGACCGCCTTCATCGCCGAGATCGTGCGAGGCTCGATCGAAGCCATATCCAAGGGGCAGCAGGAGGCGGCTCTGGCGCTTGGCTTGAAGGGCTGGCAACGGCTCTTCCTGGTCGTCCTGCCGCAGGCGCTGCGCATCATGGTGCCGCAACTGACCAGCCAATATCTCAACATCATCAAGAGCACCACGCTGGGCGCCGCCGTGGCCTATCCGGAGCTGATGCAGATCTTCGCGGGGACGGTCATGCAGCAGGCGGCCAAGGAGGTCGAGACGATGGTTATCGTCATGGCGATCTTCGTGGCGGTCAACTTGGCTGGCTCCGCGCTGATGAACTGGTACAACCGCCGGGTTGCCTTGGTGGAGCGATGACGATGCGGTGCGCGCGATCCGGCCTAGCCTGCTCGAGCGCTGGCGAGCGCGTGCGATGGAGGTAGGGAGTTCGACCATCGTGGCGGGCGGGCCGGCTTCCGGAGTACGCTCGCGCGGGACCGGCTCGGGGGATCTGGTTCCTGGTAAGGCCGGTGGGACCGTTGTGCGCGTCCTCGATTGGTTGCGGCGAAATCTCTTCAGCTCGGTCGCGAACACCGTTCTGACCCTGGTGGTGCTGGCGGCGCTAGCATGGGTCGTGCCGCCTTTCATCGAGTGGTCCTTGACGGACGCAACCGTCTCCGGCAGCGCTAAATCGTCCTGCACCGGCGGTGGCGCCTGCTGGACTTTCATCCGGATTCGGTTCCCGCAATTCTTTTATGGCCACTATCCCAGCGAGGAGATTTGGCGAGTGAACCTCGCTGGCTTGCTGCTGGCGGCCTTCAGCATCCCGGTCCTGCGCGACAACATTCGCCGGCGCGGGCTTTGGCTGCTGTTGCTCCTGACGGTATTTCCGGTGCTGGCCGGTATTTTCCTCCTGGGCGGTCTGCCGGGGCTGCCTTACGTCGACACCAGTCAATGGGGCGGGCTGATGCTCGACGTCCTGATCGCGTTCGTCGTCGTGGCGGGATCTCTGCCCTTTGGCATCATCCTGGCGCTGGGTCGACGCTCGCAACTGCCGGTGGTGCGAACGCTCTCCGTCGGGTTCATCGAGCTCTGGCGTGCCATGCCGCTGCTGACCGTCATCACCATGTCGGCCGTCATGCTTCCGCTCTTTCTGCCGGAGGGAGTGCACATCGATCGCCTGATCCGCGCCTTGGTCGTGCTCGTGCTCTTCAACGCGGCCTACATGGCGGAAACCGTACGTGGCGGGCTGCAGGGAGTCGAGGCTGGACAGGAGGAAGCAGCCTATTCGGTCGGTCTCAAGTGGTGGCAAGTCGAAGCGTTCGTCGTCCTGCCCCAGGCACTGCGCTACGTCATGCCCGGCATCGTCAACAACGTCGTCGATCTTTTTAAGGATACGACGCTCGTCACCATCATCGGGCTCTTCGACGTGCTCGGCGCGGTCAATCAGGCGATCAAGGATCCCGCCTGGCTCGGACTCGCGCACGAAGGTTATGTCTTCACGATGGGGGTCTTCTTCGCCTGCTGCTTTGCCATGTCGAGCTATGCCCGCCGCATGGAGCGGCGCCTCAATCGGCACCGAGCTGGACGCCATTAGAGAGCGACGGGCGCCGCAGACGCCCCATCGCCATCCGAGCTACTCGCCCGTTTCCCTGCCGCCCGCATCCGAATGACTTCTACAAAGCGTGGTGCTACCGTCTCCTGAACCGGCGGTTGTTTTGAAGCCGTTCGGTTCTCGGCCTAACGCCTGCTTTGGAGGGGGCGATGCGTAAGGTCCTGTACGTGCTGGGGGCTCTCTTCCTCGTCCTCATTGTCGGCGTCGGCACCCTGGTCGGCGTGACCGCATATAAAGGCGCTGCGCTCGACAAAGAGAGTGCGCGGTACGTCGACGACGCCGTCGTCTCGATCGTGGCGCACTGGAACAAGGGCGAGTTGCTGAGCCGCGCCACTCCCGGATTCAAGAAGGTGACGAGCGCTGATCAGTTGGCGTCGTTCTTTGATGCCGTCTCCGGTGCTCTCGGTCCGCTGGTTGACTACGAGGGTTCCAAGGGGGAGGCCACGATCAAGACCATGATCGGGTCCGGCACGACGATTACCGCTGTCTATAAAGCCAGAGCAAAGTTTCAGAAAGGCACGGCGGAGTTCACGCTGACGTTGGTGAAAGTCGATGACATCTGGATGATCGATGGATTCCACGTGGGATCTGATCAAGTCATGACCAACGTTATCGGACGCGGTAGCTGATTCTCGAAACCAGCGCGCTTCTCGCGCCATCGTTGGGCGCGATGTGCCCGTGCTTACTCGTAAGGTTGTGTTGAGCCACCCTGCGAGGGTCCTCGAAGGTTCCACTCGAAATCGTGTTCGCAAAGCACGTATGCGTCGGGGTGAGTGACGGCGCGCGAGGGGACACCCACATTCTGCCTGCCAAAAGAGAAGAGCTTTGTCCCCCGAAGTCATGGAGAGTGCTGTATGAAGGGAATGTTACGAATGCTTTGGCCGATGGGCTTTGCGGCCCTTTCGCTCGGTGTGCTCGCCGTCACGACGCCCCTCGCATCGGCGTCGCACGATGTCTATCCACCCGGCTGGAACCAGCCGGCGCAGAACGTGCCGAAGTCCACCTACGATTTCCGGTCAGGATGGGGCTGGGATGACTCCCAGAGGTATTGGCCGGACCAGACGGGGCCGGGCTCCGCGAAATCGCGGCCGATGGTGTACGGCCCGACGATCTATCAAATGGAGCCGCAAGGCCATCGGTATCATCGAGTCGAGTAGTCCGCGGGTGTCGGGGAGGCGTCCCGCATTGGACGCCCCCTCGATCTCGTCATATCGGGCGCTTACGGGAGCCACGGCCCTCGGACGGCGGTTCACCCGTTATCCCGCAGTCGTACAAAAAATGTGACCACTCGGACTCGAGTTGGGGAGATCCAGCCATGTTCCAAGGCAAGAAATCGAGCGAGCGCCGGGTCGCTCGCATCTTCGAGAGAGCGGGCGACCTCGTCGCGCTTGGCGGCGGCATGATCGGCATGGCGCTGATCGTCGCCGTGGTTCTCGTCGGACTGCACGAGCGCCAGACGCCGTTCCGGGTTATGGCGCCGGCCCCGCAAGGGACAACCGCGCCATAGCGGAGAGGCCACTGATGCGCAACTGCCTAGTCTTTAAGCAAGCACGAGCACATACTCGGCATCCATCGGGTGAAGGCGGCGTCCGCGCGGGCGGATGAACCTTCCCGGCGAGCATGGCGCAGGGATTGCAGGAGCAGGCCGGGGGATCGGCCGATTGGGAGGCGTGCATCGCGTGAGTGGCGCCAAGGCGAAGCTGGGGGGAAAGGCCGCCGCGTTCGACGAGATGCGCGGGTCGGAAGGCTGCTACGCAAAGTACGAGCCCATCCGACGCTGGCTGGAGCAGACCCCGGCCGAGACGATAGCGCTCAAGCGCGCCGAGGCGGAGTTGCTATTCCGGCGCATCGGCATCACCTTCGCGGTCTATTCCGAAGGCGGCGATCCCGAGCGCTTGATTCCTTTCGATATCATCCCGCGCGTTCTCGATGGCGAGGAATGGCGCCTGCTGTCGCGGGGCCTCACGCAGCGCGTGCGCGCGCTCAACGCATTCCTGCGCGATATCTATCACAGCCGCGAGATCCTGCGCGCGGGCAAGGTGCCCGACCGGCTGATTCTGCACAACGAGGGCTTCCGCCCGGAGATGCAGGATCTGGATCCGCCCCAGGGGGTTTACTGTCACATTTCCGGGATCGACGTCGTGCGCACGGCGCCCGATCAATTCTACGTGCTCGAGGACAATTGCCGTACGCCCTCGGGGGTCTCCTACATGCTGGAGAACCGGGAGGCGATGATGCGGCTCTTTCCGGACTTATGCGCGCAGCATCGCCTCGCTCCGGTCTCGCGCTATCCCGAGGAGCTCTCGGAAATCCTCAAATCCGTCGCGCCGGCGAACTGCGCGGGCGATCCCGTCGTGGTGCTGCTGACGCCGGGCTCCTACAACAGCGCCTACTACGAGCACTCTTTCCTGGCGGACGAGATGGGCATCGAGCTGGTCGAGGGCGCCGATCTCCTGGTGGACGACAACGTCGTCTACATGCGCACCACGGAGGGACCGCGGCGGGTCGACGTGATCTATCGCCGGATCGACGACGACTTCATCGATCCGCTGGCGTTCCGCCCGGAATCCCTCGTGGGCACGGCGGGCCTGCTCAACGCCTACCGCGCGGGCAACGTCACGCTCGCCAACGCCGTCGGCACCGGCGTCGTCGACGACAAGTCCGTCTACCCCTACGTGCCCGCGATGATCCGCTTCTATCTCGGCGAGGAGCCGATCCTGCAGAACGTGCCGACCTACAGCTGCGG
>Ga0209415_10008124_pt1 | contig 18224 bp, 13 predicted proteins | sample PeaSoiSIISIP2007_FD_187696 | JGI IMG/M metagenome (GOLD analysis project Ga0209415, IMG submission 187696) | Peat soil microbial communities from Weissenstadt, Germany - SII-SIP-2007 (SPAdes) (version 2) | ecosystem: Environmental > Terrestrial > Soil > Wetlands > Peat | place: Germany...
TTTCCTACCTGCTGGTCGAGCCCAAATCAGCGGCCGATGTGGCATCGATCAAGCGGCAGGTCACTAAAGCGGGGTACCTGGCGCTCACCAAGGACGAGTTCATTCAAAAGATCGCCAATTTTTACAAATTTAAGACCGGAATCGGCACCAACATGCTGATCATGACCGTGATCAGCTTCATCATCGGATTATCCATATCCGGACAGACGTTTTATACGTTTGTAATCGAGAACCTGGAGAAGTTCGGTGCGCTGAAGGCGATCGGCGCCAAGGGCAGGGAGCTCATCTTCATGATCCTGTTTCAGGCGTCGTTCGTCGCATTGACGGGCTACGGCATCGGCGTCGGCCTGTGCACCCTCATCATCTGGCTGGCAAGGCTGAATTTGCCGGACTACGCGGCGATGGTGACGTTCGGAAACCTCGTATTGGCGTTCTTCATGGTCGTGGTCATCGCTGCCATCTCGAGTTACGTCGGCGTGCGTAAGGTCTTGAAGATCGAACCGTTCGACATCTTCAGAGGCTAGCCGTGGCAAAGATCGCAATCGAGGCCAAAGGCCTCCAGAAATGGTTCGGCGAGGGTGACGCCAAGACACACGCCGTGAGGGACGTGACCTTCGAAGCCTATTTCGGCGAGGTACTCTACGTCGTCGGGCCGTCGGGAAGCGGCAAGACGACCATGCTCAGCATCATCTCGGGAATTCTGCGCCCCAATGAGGGCAGCGTGAAGATCGAGGATACGGAGATTTGGCGCCTCAGCAATGATGAGCTCGCCGAATTCCGGCTGCACAAGATCGGATTCGTGTTTCAGGACTATCATCTCTTTCCCCGCTTGACCACCGCCGAGAATGTCGCGATCCCACTCATTCTGCAAAAGCGCGATTGGAACGAGGCCCTCAAAGAGGCTGAGATCGACCTCGGGGTCGTAGGCCTGAAGGACCGGGCGCAATTGCCGCCGGTAAAGCTCAGCGGAGGCGAACAGCAGCGGGTGGCCATCGCGCGAGCCATCGTCAGCCGCCCCGATATTCTGATTCTCGACGAACCGACCGCGTCGCTCGACGGCGATACCGGCCGCAATATCGTCAAGTTCGTGCGCGAGCAAATCCTGACCGACCAGCGCTGCATCGTGATCGTGACCCACGACAGCCGCATCTATGAATTTGCCGATCGCATCATGAGGATGGAGGACGGCAAGCTCAGCGGTATCGAACGCGAGAAACTCAATGCTTAGTAAATTCAACTTGCGCAATAAAATGATTTTCATCGTCTCCGGCATCGGTCTGATGCTCGCCTGCGTGAGCGCCTACCTATCGGGCCAAGAACCCAAAGCCCTGCCTCCCGCTTTCAATCCGGCCGCGAATCCGTACTCCAAAGGCATTTACGCCCAAGGGATCATCGAGAGCGCCCAATCGCACGGCGAGAATATCAATATCTATCCGGAGGTCTCCGGGCCGATCACCGAGGTGCTGGTGGCGGAAGGGGCCAAGGTTCGCAAGGGCGATGCGCTTCTGCGAATTGATGATTCGGTGCAGCGCGCGACGGCCGAACAGCAACAAGCGCAAGCGGAAGCGGCGCGCGCACTGTTGGCGGAACTCAAGGCGGAGCCGCGCAGAGAAAATCTCGATGTGGCGGCGGCCCAGGTGGTCAACGCCAAGGCCAGCCTCAAGAACGCCGATGATCAACTCGCCAAGGTGGAACGCGCCTACAGCGTCGAACCGAAGTCGGTCAGTCGCGACGCGCTGGATAACGCCAGAAACGCGGTAAAAATCGCCGCGACCAACTTGGACGTGGTCGAGAAGCAGTACGCGCTGATCAAGGCCGGCGCCTGGACCTATGACATTCAAAACCAGGAAAAGCAATACATCGCCTTGTCGAAAGCCTATGCCTCGTCCGCGGCGCTGCTCTCGAAATATACCATCCGCGCGCCGGCTGACGGCGTGGTACGATCGATTCAAGCCGCCGTGGGCAGTTATGTGTCGCCGCAGGGCGCCTACGACAGCTATACGCAGGGGATGAATCCGCTCATCGTGATGGGCGCACCCGAAGATCACCTGCACGTACGCGCCTTCATCGATGAAATATTGATCGACCGGCTGGCGGATCCGGCCAAACTCACGGCGCAACTGTTCATCCGCGGGACCGACAAGCATGTGCCGCTCACCTTCGTGAGAGTGCAGCCGTTCGTGTCGCCGAAAATCGAGCTGTCGGACGAAAGACAAGAACGCGTCGACGTGCGCGTGCTGCCCGTTATTTTCAGCTTTGGAAATTCGAAGGATCTCAACGTTTATCCGGGGCAACTGGTCGATGTCTATGTCGGCACCAAATAGCCGCCGACCGCCGGGGGCGGCGCGGCTGCACGCGGCCGCCCTGCTGCTTTGCGCTCTTTGCGGCTGCGCGGTGGGACCGAACTTTCATCGCCCGCCCGCGCCGGCGGCGACGCATTATTCCCACGGTGAGGATCCCGCCGCGACCGCCGCGGCGCAGGGCACCGCACAGCAATTCAATCCCGGCGCCGCCGTGGCCGCCGACTGGTGGACCCTGTTCCGATCGCCCGAACTCGACGCCGTGATCAAGGAAGCCATCGGCCACAACCCGGGTCTCGCTGCCGCGGAGGCAAATCTGCGCGCGAGCCAGAATGATTTGCGCAGCGGGTACGGGATTTTCTATCCGACCATCAATGCCGGTGCGGACGCCACACGAGAGCGATTCGCCCCCGCCAGTATCGGAGTAAAATCGCCCTCGAGCGTGTTCAACCTATTCACGCTGTCGGCCTCCGTCAGCTACGCTCTGGATGTCTTCGGCGGGCAGCGGCGGCTCGTCGAGGGCCTGGGCGCCGAGGTCGATGTAGCGCATGCCAACGAACGGGCGACTTACCTCGCGCTGGCCGCCAACATCGTCAACACGGTGGTGGCCGCCGCCGCGTATCGCGCCGAGATCGATGCGACGCAACAGCTCATAGAACTGCAAAAGGAGCAAGTTGACATCGCCAAGGTGCAGGCGGACGCGGGAACCGTGCCCTATGCCAACGTACTCAGCCTGCAGAGCCAGCTTGCATCCTATGAAGCCACGATTCCACAGCTCAAGCAAAAGTTGGACCAGAGCGAGGATTTGCTCGCGGCGCTCGCGGGGCATCCGCCGGCCGAGTGGCAGGCGCCGCCGGTGCGTTTGGCCGATCTCACGCTTCCCGGCGCCCTGCCGGTCAGCCTACCGTCCGATTTGGTGCGCCAGCGTCCCGACATCTTGGCGGCCGAGGCGACCGCGCACGCGGCCAGCGCCAACATTGGGGTCGCGACGGCCGCGCTGCTGCCCAGCATCACGCTGAACGGCAGTTATGAAGCCTTGACGAACACGACCGCGAGATTGTTTCCCTCCAACGGCAGGGCTTGGAGCGTGGGCGCCTCGGCCACCGCGCCGCTGTTCGAGGGCGGCACCCTGTGGTTCAAGCGCAAAGCGGCGATCAACCAATACGACCAGGCCATGGCTCTCTATCGACAGACCGTACTCGGCGCGTTCGAGCAGGTTGCCGACACCTTGCATGCGCTCGATCACGACGCCGCGACCCTGTTGGCCCAGGATCAAGCGCTCGCGGCCGCCGCCGAGGCATTGCATTTGGTGCAAATCAATTATGACGCGGGTATCGACACGTATCTGGACGTGTTGCTCGCGGATACGCAATTTCATCAGGCGACAATCGCCGATTTGCAGGCCATTGCCACGCGCTATCAGGACACCGTCGCTTTGTTTGCCGCGCTCGGCGGCGGGTGGTGGAACGAACGCGTAAACTGAAACCCATGCCGTCCAAAGACCCGCGTCTTGCCGTGCTTTCCTACGAGGACGAAAAATTCCTGGCGGGCGAGGACGGCCGGCCGGTGCGGATTCTGAGCGAATACCTTGGGCCTCTGCACCGCTTTCGCGCGGCCAACATTCACGACACGATCGTCATGCCTATATAACGCCCGAACTGTCGTTCGAATTTCATTACTTCTTCATGCGAAAGCTTTGGTTCGCCCACTTGGCGAGCGCCTTGGTGGTGTTTCCCGGAGGCTTCGGCACTCTGGACGAGCTCACGGAAATCTTGACGCTGGCGCAAACCCGCAAGCTCGAGCGCCCGATCGCGGTGATTGTCTATTTTGCGCACTCTAGAATCCGTGAATCGAACGATCACTGAACGTCCGCAGACCAGCCGCTCCGAGGCGGCCCTCCTCAGCCGGCCGATCTGACCTCGATACGATAATCCACGCCGATCCAGCGTTCTCGCGCCGTGTACCTGAAGGTGAAATCAACTCTCTGCCGGGCGCTCAAGCGCGCGGTGTCGATGTACAGCACGTACAGCCCAAGGCTGTTGGGCACGGTCGGCAATTCCACGATGTCCTGCCAACCGTTGAATCCGAAACGCACGTTCGCCGGCGCGCGCAGCGCGAGAATGAGCGACATTCCCTCGATAAGTTCCGTGATGGGCGCCTGTTCGCACCAGATCGCACGCTTCGCTCGGGGGCGCACGCCATGGTAGCGCTGCCACACCGGCTCAGGCCGATCGAACGGACGTCCCAATGCGCGGGATGCCACCAGTTTGAGATATTCGGCGTGGGTCCAGGCAAGCGGCATCGCCGACCCGGTTGGGCGGCCGGGACTGAGTCCACGGTGAGGAACGGGCGCCGCATCCCACACCTGCTCGGGCAGCATCCCGCCCGGCGAGGCCATCCGGGCCATGGCCTCCATGAGCGGCAAAGAATCCTTGCCGCAGGCGATTTCATAATGGCCGCGCTCTCCGGTCAGCAGCGGCCACGGCCGTCCGCGGCCGGTCCCGTCATAGGCATTGCCATCATCGTGCTCGCCGTAGCCGTCGCCATAGTAGCGGCGCCAGCAGGACCCGTAAGGGGTATCGACCTTGAGGAAGGCGTCGGCGAGCAGTACGCTGCCCGCAATCAGCGGGTCGTCGCAGCGGCGCAAACCGAACCGCACGAGCTGCAGAAAATCGACGCCGAACTGACAGGCGGTGGGCAGCCCCGGGTCGAACGCGTGATTCCTTATCGATTGGACGCAATTGAATGCACCACGATCGCCGATGACTTGAGGCGGCGCCACGCGCACGAAGTAGCCGGGGATTCCGAATTGCCGCGCAAGCGGCGTGTCGCGCACCGCGATCCACTCCTCGAGACGAGAGTTCCAATAGTCCGCGAAATCCAAGGCGAGCTCGCGGGCATCCGGCGCCAAGAACTGCGCTCCGCTCACCAGCGCGGCGATGCACGCGGTGAGCGTAAACGTATTCAGGCCCGCGCTTTCCTCCCACCGATCCTGATCGCTCGCCGGCCCATGGCGCACAATGTACGACAGCGCGCGCCGAACCATGTCGGCAACTTCGGTGCGCTCGCGCGAATCGCACTCAGCGAGCAGGGCCGCCAGCAGTACCGGCAGCGCCGTCTCATCCAACTGGACTCCGGTCCAATAGGGTTTCCCGCCAAGCCATTGATTTTGGTTCCAATGTCCATCCGCGAGCTGTGTGGCGCACAAATATCGCAAGGTATTGCCCGCCTCGCGCACTGCGCCGACGGCGAGCAGCGCGCCGGCACATTCCACCAGGTCGCGCGGCCACACCAGGTGGTACCCCTCGCGCTCCTCCTTGGTGTTGCCCCACGGAATACTCAGGCTCGCGACCATCGCGCCCGGGTAGGTCTTGTCCTGATGCGCCCGCAGCACCATCTTCGAGATATGAAATTGTTCGACGCAGATTGCGGACAGGCCACCGAGACATTCCGGCGGCGCCCTTGATCTCGCGTACCACTCGGTCCACTGGGCGATGTGCCGATCGCGGGTGCGCTCGAAGGGCTCGAACAGCGCGGTCAACGCCAGCGTCGCGGCCGATTCCGGGCTGCTGCCGAAGGCAAGCGCCAGCAGTGCAGTGCGGGGCAACTCGCCCATGAGTGCGACGTTGCCGGGACCCGCGAAGGAGTACTCCCAACTCATCGCGCCGTTGCGGGCAAAATCCTGCCAGCCGTCGCTCGCACCGACATAGCCGGCGCTGGCTCGGCCCATTGCGTCGCGCTGCCCGTCACAGATCGCGGCGAGCGCCAGCGCGAACGGGCCCTGCTGTGCGCACAGCAGCCGGCGCCCGCCGTGGTCTGCAACCTCGGCAGTGTTGCTCATGCCCGTGCCGCCGAGATGAGGAGCGAGCAGCGCGTAGGGCCGCAGATCCTCATCGCCGGTGAGAACGACGTCGATCAGAAGCGCGTCGCGCTCCACGCAGGGCACGACTTGCAGCCTGAGTTCGAAGCGTTCGTGGCGGTGAACCACCCGAACCGCGGGGATGCCCGGCGCGAGCAATTCGACGGTGTATTGCCACAGCCGCTTCGCTTCCACCCAGAACCCTTTTCCATCGGCCACCAGAAAGCCCAAATCGCGGATCTGCGGTATATCGACGCGCGGGTAATACACCTCGTTCACGATGCCGCCACCGATCGTGAACCACAGGCGGGACATGCCGAGTGAGCAGCCCACCATATCCTTCGCGCTGCTGCACCAAGTCGGTGGAATTCCCGGAGCGCCGGGAGCCGGGCCGCCGCTGGGCGGCACACCGGAGGCGATGCTCACGATAGGCGCGACATTGTCATAGAACTAGATTGTATGACCTCTTGCCTTTTGAATGGTTGCAGAGTCAAATCGTGGTGTGATTCGCCCTTTTTGGCTGTGAGGTGATCCGCGTGCTCACGGTGTCCGCCTATTCGACCATTGGCATTCCGCTCATCCCGCGGACGATGCCGCCCGCTGCCGTAAAAACAACCTGCGCCACGGTGCTGTGTGCCGATTTGCATGGCTACGACACTCTTGCCGAGCAGCTGCCGCCCTCACAAGTGGCATCGATGCTCGGGGCATATTTCGCCATTCTCACCGACACCGTACTGGAGTATGGCGGGATGGTCTTTCACTTGGCCGAGGCTGACATGATGGCCGGATTCGGCGTCGGCGATACCCGACATACTCAAATCCACGAAGCCCTGACCGCCGCGCGTACGATTCAGCAGCGCTTTGCGCCGGTCAGATCGTCCTGGCGAAAGGAACATCAAGTCAATGCCGGCGTCGGCGTCGGGATTCATCGCGGGGAAGTTGCCGTGGGAACTTTCGGCCCGTCCGAACATACCGCGCTCACCTTGGTGGGCGATGCCGCCCATGTTGCCGCTCAGCTGTGTAAGCGTGCACGGGCCGGTGAAGTGCTGCTTTCCGCCGCAGTGCACCTTCCTCACCGGTGCTCCTGGCACGCCATCGGGGCGGCCGAGCCGATGACTCTCGTGCATTTGCCGCCGCTGCAGCTACGGGGCCGCAGTGCACCCATTGACGTTTGGTGTGCGCCAGCGGCGCGGCGCCCGCGGATGGGGACGCGGCACTGAAGAAACTCTAGCGCTGCCAGAGAATATACGGGGCCTCCAAGGGCACGCCGGCGGCCGGATGGCTTGGGACGATGCGCGCGGTATAGTCGGCGGCGGAGCGAATTGCCGGCACGCTGGCGGCATAGAGGTTCATCCCGGAGCCATCGGGCGGACCTTCGAGGCGGGTCATTTGCTGGCAAAGGACAGGTCGATCGCCGATAGCGTCGGCGCAGATCTCCACGCTCACTGCGTGCGGACCCAAGGCTCCTAGGGCGACCTCCACCGTAAAGTGATGCCGCTCGCCGCGAGTATCGAATTTCACGCTGCCGAACCGCAGCCCGCTCCAGCCTTGCTCCAATGCCCGCCGCCAGTCCCTGATTTCGACGCCGAGCGCGCCGCCGTTCTGCGCTCGCCGGTGGTACGAGGCCGCGGCCGGAAGATAGGCGCGCTCCACGTACTCGCGAACGCTGCGATTGGCCGAATAGTTGGGTGTCAGGCTCGCCATGCTCTCACGCACGCGCGCGATCCACGCGCGCGGAATGTTGTGCTCATCGCGGGAGTAGAACTCGGGAATCACTTGAGTTTCCAACAGATCGTACAGTTCGGCGGCGTCAGCAGCATCCCGCGCCCGATCGTCGCGGTATTCGCGGCCGTCACCCAACGCCCACCCGACCTTGGGCGAATAGGCTTCGGCCCACCAACCATCGAGTGACGATAAATTGAGTCCGCCGTTGACGAGCACCTTCATGCCGCTGGTCCCGCACGCCTCCCAGGGCCGTTGCGGCGTGTTGATCCAAACGTCTACCCCCTCGACCAATCGTTCGGTCATGAACATGTCGTAGTCGCTGAGAAAAATAGCTTGCGGGCGCACGTCATCACGCCGCACAAAGCGCACCCAGTCCTGAATCAGCGCCTGGGCCGGCAGATCCGCAGGATGAGCCTTGCCGGCGAGAATGAGCTGGATCGGCCGCTCGGCATTGCTCAATAGCCGGGCCAGTCGCTGCGGATCGTGCAACAGCAGGTTGGGGCGCTTGTAGGTCGCGAAACGGCGCGCGAAGCCAAGCGTCAGCGCATCAGGGTTGAAGCGATGCGCGGCGCCTGCTATTTGTTCGGGCGTGGCCCCGGATGCGGCGAGTTGTTCCGACAACCGCTCCCTGGCGTACGCAACCAAGGAGGCGCGCGCAACCGCCCGGCACCGCCAGATCGTGGCGTCGGCGAGACTTCGAATGCGCTCTTGGGTCGATTCGAGTGACCCCAGCCAACGGTCCTTACCGCAACAGCCGGTCCACAGCTCGTCGGCTTCCGGACTGTCCCAGCTGGGCATGTGGACACCGTTGGTCACGTGTCCGATCGGCACTTCGGCGGCGGGCCAGCGGGGAAATAGCGGAAGAAAGATTCGTCGACTCACCTCCCCATGCAGCTGGCTGACGCCGTTGATCGCTCCGCAGCCGCGAACCGCGAGATAGGCCATGTTGAAAGGCTCCGCATCATCGTGCGGATTCTCGCGGCCGAGCGCGAGCAGATCGCGCACTGGGATATGCAGCGAGTCGGCGGCATAAGTCCCGAGATACTGCTCCATCAACGGCGGTTCAAACCGATCGAAACCGGCAGGCACCGCCGTATGCGTGGTAAACACGTTGCCCGCGCGGGTGACGGTCAATGCCGCATCGAACGTGATGCCGGTCAGCTCCATCAAGGAGCGCGCCCGATCCAGAACTGCGAGCGCTGCGTGTCCCTCGTTCAAATGACACACATCGGGCCGCAGATCCAAGGCTTCGAGCAGGCGCCAGCCGCCGATGCCGAGCACGATTTCCTGCTCCAGCCGAAGCTCGGGACCGCCGCCGTACAGTTCGCTGGTGATTCCGCGGCGCGTTGGATGATTAGCGATGTCATTGCTGTCGAGCAGGAAGAGGCGCAACCGGCCGACCTTGATCTGCCAGGCGCGCAACCAGACATTGTAGCCGGGCATTCGGATCTGCAGCCGCAGCCATTCGCCATCCGGTTTTCGCAACGGAATGACCGGGATCTGGCCCGGATCGTTGTAGGGGAACAGCGCCCGTTGCGCGCCATCCTGGTCGATTACCTGGCGAAAATAGCCCTGCTGGTAGAGCAGACCCACCGCCACAACCGGCACCCCGAGGTCGCTCGCCGACTTCAACTGATCGCCGGCGACGTTTCCCAAGCCGCCGGCGTAGATCGGCAGCACTTCGCTCAACATATATTCCATACTGAAGTAGGCGATACACGCCAGGCCGGAATTCGCGTGCGCCTGCTGAAACCACGTCGGCGCCTGCGCCGCCTCATCCGCTTCCGCCGTGAGCCGCCGTAAGCTCTCGCGAAAGGCGGGGTTGGTAAGCACCTGCGCCATTCGCCGGGGCGAAGCGGTCCGCAGGACCACCCAGGGATTGTGCGTACGCGCCCACAATTCGGGGTCGATCTGCCTCCAAAGCTCATCGGTCGCGTGATTCCACGACCAGCGCAAATCCAAGGCGAGCCGCTGCAGCGGCGCGATGTCGAGATCGATACTGGGTGCAGCGGCGTCGGCGGACATGATTTTTGGTTAATTTATTGTGAGCCGTCGGCGATCAACGCGCGGCATTAATGTCGCTGTCACATAATGTCGAGAAGATCGCGCATGATAAACCCAGATATCTTTCAATTAGTTTAAATCCCTCGAGCACCGAAAGGCATTCGTAAGGTCACCCGGGCCATAGGTAATTTCCGCGGGATCGCCCATATTGCCGCATGCCGATTCGCCAAATGCGTATTTGCGAGCCTCGTCTGGGCCAGGATACTGTGTAATTTACTAAAACCGCCCTGCGAGCGGCATCGGGGAGATTCGTCCTGGAGCATCATGCGGAAGTCCTGATTGGAGGCGAATGGCGCCAGCGGCTTCCCAACTGGCGGGACGTTACGGCCGTCATCTTGGTGATGGGGATTTTCGGCCTGATCGGCACTGCCGGTCATCAGTTGACCGGCCCCTGGAGCGCGGCGTTACGGCCGGCCATTTCGCTCTCCCCGGCGGCGCTTCCGCTCTATTCCCTGCGCACCACCGCGAGAATGCTCCTGGCCATGGTCGCCTCCCTGATATTCACGCTAACCTACGCAACGCTTGCCGCCAAGAACCGTCGGGCGGAGACCGTGTTGATCCCGCTGCTCGATGTCCTGCAATCGGTGCCGATTCTCGGCTATTTGTCCTTCACCGTCGTATTCTTCATCGCGCTTTTCCCGGGTACCGTGCTCGGCGCGGAGCTCGCCGCGATTTTCGCCATTTTCACCAGCCAGGCATGGAACATGGCGTTCAGCTTCTATCAGTCCTTGAAGACCATTCCGCACGATCTCGATGAGGCGAACCGCAGCTTCCGAGCTTCCGGTTGGCAGAGATTTTGGCGTCTCGAGGTGCCCTTCGCCATGCCCGGGCTCATTTGGAACATGATGATGTCGATGTCGGGCGGTTGGTTTTTCGTCGTCGCCTCCGAAGCGGTATCCGTGGGTGACATCCAATACACGCTGCCGGGCGTCGGATCCTATGTGGCGCGTGCGATCCAAGATCGCGATCTCGCGGCGGTGGGCTGGGCGATTATTGCGATGACCATCACGATCGTGATCTACGACCAGCTCCTCTTTCGCCCCATGGTCGCGTGGGCCGACAAATTTCGCTTCGAACAAACCGCGGCGTCCAAGGTGCCGAGAAGTTGGCTGCTCGATCTGTTCCGGGGCAGCAAACTGATGCAATTCGCGGGGCGAGTGATCGGAGCCGTGTTGCACGGCACCGCAACTGCACGATTGCAGCTCCCGTTGATGCCGGCGGCTCTGCGGCGCATGCCTCTCGTGCCCCGGCTGGCGGATGTGGCATGGTACGGTTCCGTGCTCGCTCTCCTCGGCTACTGCGTCATAGATCTCGTGCGGTTTGCGGGACACACGCTTTCCTGGCACGACGCCGCCGAAGCATCGTTCAACGGCGCGCTCACCCTGCTGCGCGTCGCGGTCCTGATCGTCGTTGCGACGCTGGTCTGGGTTCCCATCGGGGTACTGGTGGGCCTGCGGCCAAGGCTTGCCGAGAAAGTCCAGCCGATCGCGCAGTTTCTCGCCGCCTTTCCGGCGAATTTGCTGTTTCCGCTCGCCGTGATTCTCATTGTGCATTACAACTTGAGGCCCACGATCTGGCTGAGCCCGCTGATGATCCTGGGTACCCAGTGGTACATCCTATTCAACGTGATTGCCGGCGCTTCGGCGTTTCCCAACGACTTTCGCGAGGCTGCCGCGAGCTTTCGCATCCGCCGCTTACGCTGGTGGCGCGACATCATGTTGCCCGGCATATTTCCCTACTACGTCACCGGCGCCATCACGGCGTCCGGCGGAGCGTGGAACGCGAGCATCGTTTCGGAGGCGGTGAGCTGGGGCCCCACGAAGCTCGACGGCATGGGCCTCGGTGCGTACATCGCGCGCATGACGGAAGCCGGGGATTATCCGCGAATCGCGCTCGGAATCGCCGTCATGTCGCTCCTCGTCATCAGCATCAACCGGCTGCTGTGGCGCCCGCTTTATCAATTCGCCGAGCATCGAACACGACTCGATTAACAACAACAATATGGACGCGCCGCCAAATCCGATCATCGATTTTCACCAGATCTGCCACACCTTCGAAAAATCCTCCGGCGAGCCGCTGGTCGTGCTCGCCGATATCGACTCGGCATTACGCGACGGCGAGATCCTCGGGCTCCTCGGGCGGTCGGGCTCCGGTAAGTCGACATTCCTGCGGATCGCCGCCGGGCTCATCAAACCCACCTCGGGCGAGGTGCTCTACCGGGGGGCGCCCCTTGCCGGGCCGTCGGAAGGAATTTCGGTCGTGTTCCAGACCTTCGCCCTCTACCCGTGGCTCACCGTCCTCGAAAACGTGGAGGCGGGCCTCGATGCTCTGCGGCTGCCGCGCGCGGAGATTCGCCGCCGTGCGCAGGCCGCCATCGATCTGATCGGTCTCGATGGATTCCAGTCCGCTTACCCGCGAGAGCTATCGGGCGGCATGCGGCAGCGTGTAGGATTCGCGCGGGCCATGGTGGCGGATCCAGTCGCCCTCCTCATGGACGAACCGTTCTCGGCGCTCGATGTGCTCACGGCCGAAACACTGCGCACCGATTTTCTCGATTTGTGGATCGGGCACTCACTGCCGCTGAAAACGGTGCTTCTCGTCACCCACAACATCGAGGAAGCGGTGCTTCTGTGCGATCGGATTCTGATCCTATCCTCGAACCCCGGGCGCATCTGTGCCGAGATCCCGGTTCTGCTTGCGCATCCGCGCGATCGGATCAGTCCCGAATTTCGCGCCATCGTCGATGAGATTTATTCGACACTGACCTTGCGTTCGCTCGAGTCCATCGCAGCATCGCACGGCCAGCCGCACGGCGGCCTGGCGCTGGCGTTGCCGCGCGCCTCGGTCAACCAAATCTCGGGCCTGCTCGAAACCGTGGCCGCGCCTTCCTATGCCGGCCATGCCGAGCTACCCAATCTCGCGCGTACCCTGACCTTGGAGGTTGATGATCTGTTCCCGATTGCGGAAGCCCTCCACATCCTCGGTTTTGCCGAACTCACCGGCCGGTCGCTCAAATTGACCGCAGCCGGCCGGGTGTTCGCGCAGGGCGCGACGGAGGATCGCAAGCGGCTGCTGCGCGAGCATCTGCTTCGATTCGTACCCCTTGCCTCTCACATTCATCGCGTGCTCGCGGAGCGCGAAGAGCACTGGGCACCTCATCTGCGCTTCAAAGCCGAACTCGAGGATCATCTGGTTGCGCGGGATGCGGAGCGAACGCTGGGCGCGGTGATCGGATGGGCACGCTACGCGGAGCTGTTCGGTTACGACGCCCGGTTGCGGCGCCTCAAGTTGGGCGCCGGGTAGCGCCTAATGCCTGCCCGCTCCTCATATGCATAAGTGGATCCCCCTAGTTTGAAAATCATTCCATTGTTCCAAGATAGGCCTCATCAATGCCCGAACTCTCGCGAGATTCCGTCTCGATATTTGCCCCGGCCGCGACCGCGGAGCTCGGTTCTCGCATAGCCGCCGCTATCGGCCTGCCGATCGGCATACCCGAAGAAACCACTTTCACCGGCGGCGAGCGCAAGCTGCGGGCGCTCGAGAGCGTGCGCGGACGATCCGTTTACGTGGTTCAGTCGATGTTCGGCGATGCGCAAGGATCAGCCAACGATCGGCTGTGCAGTCTGCTGTTTTTCATCGGCGCGCTCAAAGACGCCGGTGCGCGACGCGTGAGCGCGTGCATCCCCTACCTCGCGTATGCCCGCCAAGAGCGTCGCGCCGCGGCACGGGATCCGGTAACGACCCGCTACACCGCCCAATTGTTCGAAGCGGTCGGTGTCGACCAAGTGATCGCTCTCGAGGTACACGACCGCGCCGCGTTCGACAACTCGTTCCGCTGCGCGGCCGCGCACCTGGAAGCCGCGGCTCATTTCGTTCGGCATTTCAGTGCGGACGCGACCGGACACGAATTTGCGGTTGCGACACCGGATATCGGCGGCTCCAAGCGAGCACGGCACGTTCAGGAACTCTTGCAAACGGCCATCGGGCGTACGGTGAATTTCGCCATCGTCGATAAGAAGCGCACCAAGGGCATCGTCAGCGGCGATTTGTTCGCAGGCGATGTCGCCGGCCGGCGGGTCATCATTCTCGACGACCTCATCAGTTCCGGAACGACGGTATTGCACGCAATCGACGCTTGCCGGCACGCAGGGGCCACTCGCATCGAGGTTGCCGCGACCCATGCGTCCTTCGCCCCGGCGGCACTTCGAATATTCGAATCGGGCAAGCCGGATTCGGTGATCGTGACCGATTCGGTGCCGCTGAACCGCGGCTTCTTGCCCTATCTGAATAAGTCGCTGACCGTTCTATCGATCGCGCCCCTCTTTGCGGAGGCGATTCGTCGGCTGGAACAGGGCGGCTCGATGTCGGAACTCGCGGGATTATGATTCCTGAGCGCAATATGCCGCTCCGCTTGCGCTATTTCTTTCGGGTCGCATAAAAGAAATCCCGGTCGTCCGGAAAGCTTAAGAATCGCGGCGCCAGCTCATCGCCGCCCTTGCGATCGACCTCCGCCATGCCCTCGATCAGGTGCTCCACGACGATCCGTCCGTCCTTATGCGTGTAGATCGCAAAGTAGGTATGCTCGAGGGCGTTCATATCTAAGTGCATGGCATACCGGCAACCGTAGGCTTGAAAGACGCGCGCCATGGCGCGCGGGGTAGCCGTGGAGAAATACCCGTAAATCAAGAAATGCTCGCCGCCGAGTTCCTGCAAGCACGCACCGGCACGCAGCGTGCGCTGGCGCTCGTCTTCCGACCCGGACCAATTGCCGGGTCCCCAGCTGTCGATCAACGCGCCCGGAGAGGAAACTCCCGTCTTTTCATCGTACTCGATCAACGGCACGCCATTCTGACGCGCGAATTTTATATGAGGCAGGCGCGAGGCATCGCCCGCTGCCCACGTTTTCATCCGCACTTCGCCCGCGTCATCGACCCAGAGGGTCGAAAGTTCCGGCTGTAGTTTGCTGAACACGACTCCCTGTTCGATGAAACCGTAATGAGTGCCGTGATTCTGCTGCGCCAGCGGTCCATAGCGAAACGCCCCATGTTCGCGTTTGAACCCGCCGGCAAACGTCGCCGCCGTCCGCTCGACCGTTTGCGGATTCACCATACCGTTGACGACCAGCGGAGCGACGCTTCCGATGCCGTCGGGACCGGGTAGCCGCGGGTTGCGGACCGATTCGAGCGCCCGTTCGGACCACCCGACGCGCGGATGGTCGGTGCCGAGCGCGAATCCGAGGTCGAACTGCGCGAGATCCAAGGCCACCATGTAATCCAGTGCGTTCGCCTCAACCGAGTCGACATCGGCCGGGATGGTCCTTCCGCCGCTCGAGTTCGCCGTCTCGATGGCTTGCGGCCGGATGACGCTGACGAATATTCCCGGTGCATCGCGCACCGGATACCATTGACCCATGGCCACTCCGCCCGACGCCTGGCCGATATCGATCCCAAGATGCTCCGGCACGACCGGCTGCGCGGCGAATGCCTGCGCGATCGGCGCCGCACGCGGCTTGTGCGGCGACTGAGCGGGGCGTTCCGCGGGTTGTCCGCTCCCCGACCGCTGATCCCTTTCAATGAACGCATCGCTGAAGAACTGTTTGCGGACGAACCCGACGATTTGCTCCCCGCCCCAAACATGGTCTCTCAAGAAATTAGTCACGCGCTCGAGGTGGGTGTACGTTCCGGAAACCCGGTTACGCAAATACAGACGATCGGCACACAGAGGTGCGTACGGCAGATCCGAAAGGCGCGCCTGCTGCAATTCCATGGTTCGCCCCGCCGGCCAAAGCTCGCAATCCGTTTCACGGCCCGCGGCCGACATTCGAATGCCGTAGGGATAGGCCTCGCTCAAGGCAAGTGTCTGGGTTTTCGGCGACGGATTCTCCAAGTGATACGTTGTCGGGCCGGGAGCGCCGGGCCACCATAGCGTTAGGAGAAACCAGGCGTTGATCTGCGGATTCAGATTGACGAGCGTCGCCTGCCCCCAATCCCCTGCCATTTGGAATTCAACGTTCGCGGTTTGCCTGAACGGCTGCAGTTCGACGATCGTTTTGGGTACGTCAGCTTGATACTGTTCCCATTGCGAAGCCAGATCCGCGGCGTCCCCCGACGTCGTCAAGGTCACCATTGCAATCAGCGCCCAATTCATACGGCCATCAATGCGAACAAGGCGGCGATTGCGATCGTCCATTGACTGACCCTGTCGTGGAGGGCAAAGATCACCGGGTCGTCGTGGATTCGACCGCGGATGGCCATCATCCACAGGTAGCTCACCCAATACAGCAGCAGCAGGCAAACCCCCCAAAAAAACTCATGCCGCGCGTACATGCGCTGGCTGATGTCGGAATTCGTGTAAAGAGCCAGGACCAGCACCGACAGGTATCCGCTCGCGATTCCCTGAGCCACGAGCCACACCTTATCGCCTCCGGCATATCCGCGCGCATGACTCGGTCCCGGCGCAAGCTCCGCCAAGACCAACTCCGAGCAGCGCTTGATGAGCGAAAGGCTCAAGAAAAGAAACACACAGAAGGTCAAGAGCCATGCCGAAAGCCTGACGCCCGCGGCGACGGCGCCCGCCGCGACCCGCAACGCATAGCCGGACGCGAGTACGAACACATCGACTATGGGGATGTCCTTGAGCTTCATGGAATATTTGACCATCAGCAGGACGTACACGGCCAAGACCGCGGCGCAGCCGAGCGACAGATGCCATGCGATGCCGAATGCACCCAAAAACAGCAGCGGCATCAGCAGCAGCGCGTGGGCGAGACGGATCCTACCGGACGCCAATCGGCGCTCCCTTTTCTTCGGGTGACGCCGGTCCGCCGGTAAATCCATCAAATCGTTCAACAAGTAAACGCCGGAAGCGCACAAATTGAAGGCCACGAACGCCAACGCGACTCGCCCCAGAAGTTCGAACTCGAAGAACCGATGCGCCAGGACCAAAGGCATGAACACCAGGCAATTCTTGATCCAGTGATGAACGCGCAGCGCGTGCAGGTAGTCCAGAAAGCCGGTCTTCGGCTCCCGAAACACCCTCTCGATCGGCGTCACCGCAGCGACTTTACGTTCCAGGCGGGACGATGGCGACACCAATAGCGCGCGTCTGGCCACGGACCACACCGGGAAATCTCCCGGGCGGCTTCCGACGTAATCGAACCCCCGCTCGCCGAATCTGCCGATCAGGCGGTCGCGCTTGCGCTTGCCGCTCAAATTGACGCGCCCGTCGCTCGCAAGAATCTCATCGAACAATCCGCTATCACGGTTGATCTCCCTCGCCAAGCCCTCATCCGCCGCAGCGGCGAGAATTATTGGCCGGCCGAGCGCCTTCTGTTCGCGCAAAAACGTCAGTACATCGGCGTGGTACGGCAGCAAATGCACATCGGGAATGGCGGCCGACGCCAGAAGCCGCTTGCATTGCGCGGTTCCCTTCAACCACCACAGCGGCAGTTCGAACAAGTACATCGGCTTGGTGCGCGCCAAGACGAATGTCGATTCGATGAACGAATCCGTCCGCAGCAAGGTGTCGTCGAGATCAACCGCGACGGGTAGGCGATCGACTTCGGTATTTTGCTGCGGCTTGGACGAAGCGGCTGGGTTCACGGAGGCCCAAATGCGGCAGTCAAAAGAACCACTTTGCCAACCGCAGTGCTCCCTTGCGCCACGGAACACGGTGCGTCACGCCGGTCTTCCCCTGAAATTCGGCGCGATGCGCCACGAACCAGTCGTAATTGCGAATCAGAGCCATGCTATTTGAATAGTGGGGCGTGAATCCGAGTTGCCGCTCCATTCGCTCGATCGACACGAAGCTTTCGCGCCCCGCCGTCTCATAAATCCACGGATACAAGGGGGAAAGTTGCATTCGTTCGAGCACCTTGAGCAGCGCTATCGCCGGTCCGACCGGCAAGCCGATGACTCGTTTGCCGTGGCCGGCGCGGTCGAGCACGGATTGAAAATTCTCGCGCATGGTGCCGAACACTTTCGCGCCCGCGTTGAACGTGTCATTCACCTCGCGTGCGTCTTTGGTCAAGCATAATAATATGACTTCGCACAAATCGGCGACATCCAGAAGCTGGTACAGATTGTTGCCGGAACCGAGGACGGGAAAATTTCTTCCTTCATAAGCCCACTCGTACAAGAGCTCGAAGACCCCGAGCCGTTCGGGTCCGACAAAGCTTTTGGGACGAAGAATCGGCACGCAACGCCCTTGCGCCCTGGATTCGAGGCACAATTGCTCCGCCATGACCTTCGCGGTGCCGTACGGTCCCACTCCGTGCA
>Ga0209415_10008126_pt1 | contig 18221 bp, 10 predicted proteins | sample PeaSoiSIISIP2007_FD_187696 | JGI IMG/M metagenome (GOLD analysis project Ga0209415, IMG submission 187696) | Peat soil microbial communities from Weissenstadt, Germany - SII-SIP-2007 (SPAdes) (version 2) | ecosystem: Environmental > Terrestrial > Soil > Wetlands > Peat | place: Germany...
GCGTCGAAGCGCATGCGGCCGGTCCAGAGCTCGGGGCTGGTGAGGTCGCCGTCATTCTCGAGCCAGGGGATGGCCCACCTCGGGCGCTCGCTCAGGTTGGCGTACTGGCGCTCGATCGCGTCGTAGCCGACCGCGGTGTTGATTGCGCTCATCGGCGAGGAGGGAGGCAGGAGACGGTCGAGCGCGGCCCGGTCGTCCTGCGGGCCCAGGACCCATCCGCATGTGGCGAGCGTCATGGGGCTGTGCAGGTCGCGCAGCGCGGCCTGGGCGGCCTGGATGTCGTCCGCCACCTCCTTGAAATGCCCGGGCCCGTTGCCTTCCCACGTCCACGACTCGGGGGTCCACAGCCAGTAGTAGTCGGCCGGGCTTGCGCGGCGGATGCGCTCAAACATCGCGGCGTAGGTCTGCTTGACGACGGCGGGATCATGGGGGTCACGGCCCTGGCGCCGCAGTTCCTCCGCGACGGGGGCGGGCAGGGTGAGCGGCGTCTCCGTGCCGACGCACGTGAGCACGCCAAGGCGCCGGGCCTCGGCAAAGGCCGTCCCGAGCATGGCGGCCGTGCGATTGAACACCTCTGCGGACATGGCGGGCGTCTGATCCCCGAAGCAGCTTCCCCTCATGACGTCCGACCCGAAATCGTCGCGGTCGTAGAGATCGGCCGCGCCGCCGAGGAAATCGCCGGTTCGCATGGGAGCGTAGGACCACCAGTATCGGCCGCCTCGGCCCGTCGTCTGGTAGGACGCGGGATAGGCGGTGCTCAACCGCCCAAGGCTGTCGAAGTCATGCGGCTGGCCGATCCACACCGTGGGCTCGGGCCCCGCCCCGCCTTCGGGATACGTGTGCAGGCCCAGGAAATTCATCCGCAGCTTCGCCATCTGGCCCACGACGCAGAGGTAGTCGTCCGTGCTCCACCAGTCGGGCCCTTCGGCAAAGTCATGGAACGGCTGGAGGCCGCGCACGCTGAACAGCGCGTGCCCGTCCTCCGCAAACGCCGGAAACTCGAGGGGGACGCGCGCGTCGGGAACCACGTCCCCGTGCAGGTAAAACCGCACGCCGAGGCGCTCGGCGAACCGGTAGACGCCGTAGAGCGTGCCGACGTCATCGCCTCCGATGATCGAGACGCCCTGCGCGGCGCCTGGACCGCCGCTGCGCAGGCGGTAGTCGCGCGGGGCGATCGGTGCGCCGGAGCCCGCCCGGTGCGCCAACGCGTGGGCCTGGGTCGCCACAAACAGGGAGGGGCCCGGCGGGATCCCCGCGTCCTCCCCGATCGGGAGGAGCGCTCCCGTGCGCACGTAGACATAGCGCTGCAGCTCCCGCGCGGCGAAACGCTCGAGGGAGCTGGCCGCGGGATCCTCCTCGATGCGCCAGGGCCCGGGGGCCGGGGGCGTCGCCGCGGCGCCGGTTGCCCAGAGGATCGAGGCGAGGGCGGGGCCTAAGCGGCGGCCGCATGGGGAAACTCTCTTCATGGCCGTCCTAGCGTGCGGCCGGTCCCGGGGGGGGACCGCGCCGGCCGTCGCCTCTCAATCCGAAGGTTGCCCTCCGCCCCGGCGCTGGGCCGGCATTTTGCGTGGACAACCCCTGTTGGCCTGCGCTTGCTTGGGCGCGTCATGCAACAGCCGCAGAACAGACTCGTCACGCCCGCCAGCCTGGCCGTGGATGCGATCCTTGTCATTGCATTTTTTGTCTTCATGTACGGCGTCGTGTCGTCCCATGTCCCCTCGAGGGACCATCGGATGATCCTGTTCTGGGGAGGCGCCTGCTCGCTCTGCCTGACGTGCCTGTTCTGGCTCGCCCTGCAGATGCTGCGCGTCGTGGTCCGCGCGCAGCGCGAGGCCCAGAAGGAGTCGTCAGGCGACTAGGCCGCCCGCTGCGACCGCCTGAGCGAGGCGACGAAGAATCCGTCGCCGTCGTGCGCCTGCGGCAGGAGCCTGAGGCCCGCAAGCTCGGGCTCGAACCCCGGGCATTCCCGGAGGAAGGCCTCCACCACCGACTCGTTCTCACTCCGGCACAGCGAGCAGGTCGCGTAGACCAGCAGGCCGCCCTGCCGAACGCGCGCGGCGTTTTCGCGCATCAGCTCGAGCTGGCGCGCGGCCGCGGCGCGGACACCCCGGGGCGTCGTCACCCACCTCAGGTGCGGCGACCGCCGCCACGTTCCCGAGCCGGAGCACGGCGCGTCCACGAGCACTCCGTCGAAGCCGGCGCGCGGACCGGGGGGGGACCCGATGGCGATCCGGTCCGCCAGGCCCGCCCGCGCCGCGCGGGCGCCCAGGACATCGAGCGGCCCGCGCCTCAGGTCGCGGGCGATGACCCGGCCGCCGGGCCCGAGCAGGCAGGCTAGCTGCAGCGTCTTGCCGCCGGAGCCCGCGCACGCGTCGAGCCAGAGGCCGCCGGGCGCGACCCCGGCCGATTCGAGCACGAGCTGCGAGCCGACATCCTGGATCTCGACACCGCCGGAAAGATACGCGTCCGTCCGCGCGACGTCGGAGTCGGGGGGCAGGGCGACAGCGCCCGCCAGCCGGGGACTGCGCCGCCAGGCCCATCCCAGCCGGTCGAATTCCGCGAGCGCGGGTCCCGGGTCGCCCGTCTGCAGGCGCAGCCACAGGGGAGCCCTCGACAGGAGGACGTCGCGCAGGGGCGCAAGGGACGCCTCGGGGCACTCCGCTCGGAACCAGTCCGGCGTGAGGGCCTCGGGGTCCGCGCCCAGCACGGCGGCCTTCGCGTCGGCACCCGGGGGGCACTGGGGAAGGTCGCCCGAAATCTCCGCCCGGAACGTCCGGACGGACGGCGTGTCCGCCGCAAGCCAGGCGATCCGCCTCACGGCCTCGGAGGGGTTCGACTCCAGAAGGGTCTCGACCCAGGGCAGGTAGCGCAGGGCCGCATAGACCAGCTCCCTGTAGAGCCTGCGGTCGCTCGAGCCGAGCCTGCGGTCGCCGCCCAAAAGGGCGTCGATCCTCGAGGGAAGGCCCGCTTCCCGCCTCCAGTGGGGCCGCAAGCGCGCGAGGAGCGCGACAAGGGTTCGCCTCTGGCTTCCGGCGCGGCTCACGGGCTCGGGTTCGGCGCGGGTGGCCGGGCGGCCCCCTAGAACCGCGTCATGTTGAGGGTGACGTCGAAACCGAAGTGGCCCTGCGAGTTATTCGGGCCCCGCGATATCGCTATCGCGTATTCGACGATCCAAGTGTTCGAGATCTTCTGGGAAATCCCGTAGAACTGATCGACGAAGAAGTGGTCGCGGGCGTCGTAGTCGCCTCGGGCGAATGCCTCGTAGACCTCGTTCAGGCGCGCGCGGACCTCCTCGTGGAATATGTCGATGCCGACTATGGGGTAGGCGCCCAGGCCGGGAAGGTAGTAGGTTCCATACTTGTCCGACAGGTACCCGACGCCGAACCCGGCCGACCACACGTCGCCCTCGCGCAGCGTGATGGTGGTGTCCATGGCCCTCTGCGCGGCCCTCCTTGTCGAGACGGAGTCCTCCACCCGCAGCTCGAGCCACCGCGCCGGAGTCGCCGTTAGCTCGGCGTGGACGTCCGAGAAGTCGGTTTGTCCCAGCGCGCGGTGGAACCGCAGGTCTTCCGCGACGTTGAACGTCAGCAGGTCCGTCGAGCCGTATGTCTTGTCGCGGGTCTGCAGGGTGTTGTTGATCCCCACCCTCACGACGTTCTCCGCCTGCAGCTGGTCCAGGGCCCTCATGTCGCCCAGCTCCATGATGGGAAGGTAGTTGGTGAATGTGCTGCGATCAATTTGCGGTATCCAGTCCGCGGACTTGTCCGCATCGGGTATGTACCGGTAGCTCAGCGTTGGCGTCAGCAGATGGCGAAGCCCGTCGATATGCCAAAGGGGGTTCTCGTAATCCCATGTCGCGCTCATCTTCAGGTCCGCGTCAAAGCCCGCCTCGCCCAGGGCCCGGCCCGTGCCGCCGGCATTCGCGGCCCCGGCGGTGTCCCAGTACTCCGTGAACCGTCCGCCGACGACGGGCGTCAGGTCCAGGAAGCCCTTGTACGAGAACGGACGGCTCAAGCCGAGGAAGGCGTCGAACCGGTTGCTCTCGAGGTGGGCGCCGCCGTCGGGCGGATTCTCCTCGAGGTGGGCAAGACTCGAGTCGAATCGCGCGTAGATGCCGCCCGCGACGGCGGTCGGCAGCAGGTCGAAACGGATCTCGGGCAGCCTTTCCTGCACCGGGTAGAACGCGTCGGGCTGGAACCGCGTGAAGAACGAGCCGAAAAAGTCCGCGCCCGTATACACCGCCTCGAGGTAATTGTCGGGCTCCTGCACGGGCACGAACTCCTTCGAGTGAAAATCGCGGATCACCTCGGAGTCGGTGGACCAGTTGATTTCGCCGTTCAGGGTCAGGTCCGGCGTGACCTGCTGGATGTGCTGCCATTCCACGTAGGCGCGGCTGGGTGGCACGGGGTTGTTCAGGATGTCCGTGTACCGCAGCCCTAGGTCGTAGATGTAGCCCGATTTGAGGAAGCCCACCATCGAGCCGTCCGCGGTCTCGACGTCGTACTTGGCGGCCGGGCCGAGCATGATGCCCCTGTAGGTGTAGATTCCGACATCGGGCCCCAGGCCGGCCCCGGGCTCGACCGGGATGTACATCTTCGCGTCCAGGTACGGACCGAGCGTGTGGCGGTAGCCGCCCTCGACGGCCACGTTCCAAAGGCTCGTCTGGTGCGCGAGGTCCTCGCCCAGGCGCGATATGGGCAGCGGCAGGTAATTGCCTATCCCCAGGTTTGCGGAGGTCAGGCGCAGGAAGTGCCCCGGGGAGTAGACGAGGGTCTTTGCCTTGATGGTCGGCTGCCATGCCCCGGGTTCGCGGAACACGACCGTGGCGTCATGGACCACGACATCGGTCGATGTCCCCTCGGCCGTCGGGCCCTCGATGTAGTACGGAAACCTGCCGGCGCGCAGGTTTTGGGCCGTAAAGGTCCCGTTGCTGCCATTGTAGGTGAGCCGGTCCGCGAGGAGCCTGTCCCCGATCCGGGTGAGGACCACGTGCCCGATCGCGAGGGCGACAAGAGTCTTCTGGTTGTAGTGTATCTCGTCGGCGGTCAGGAGCAGGCCCTTGTCGACGAGCCGCGCGTTGGGCTTGGCAATGGCGTCGCCGGTGGCCTCGTCGAACGTGATGGTGGAGTCGGCCGACAGGTCGGCCCTTGACTCGGCGCGTGCCGTCGCGGCCAGAGCGGATGCAAGGGCGAAGAGAAGGGCTAGGCGGCGCATCACTCGGCGCAAGCAAATGGACCGTGGCCCGCGCAGGCAAGCCTCGCTGGCTGGCCGGAACTGCCGCGGAATCGCGCGGGGGGCTCACTTTTGGCTTTTTAGAGGGGTCCGCCGGCTCCATCGTGTCGGGCCGCCATGCCCAGCAAACATCCCATCCGAATGTCCAAAGCCGTGCGCGATATGGCGCCGCTGCGCTCCGAGGTGCGCGGTCTGGGCGCGGCGCTCGGCCGGGTCATCACCCGGATCGAGGGCCGCGAGACCTTCGACACGGTGGAGAGCCTCCGCAGGCTCGCCAAGGCGCGCCGCGCGGGCGACGCCGACGCCGAGCAGCTCCTGGCGAGGACCGTGGCCGAGCTGGAGCCCCAGGCGGCCTTCAACCAGGCGATGGCCTTCACGCTCTACTTTGAGCTCGTGAACCTGGCCGAGGAGAATTTCCGGATCACGCTGCTGCGCCGGCGCCGCGTGGCCCGCGCCCTGGGAGGCGACGACGGGCGGCCGATCCGCGAGTCCATCGAGGCCGCCGTGATGGAGCTAAAGGCCGCGGGCGTGGGGGCGGAGGAGATGCAGCGGCTCGTGGACCGCCTCGGGATCGAGCTCGTGTTCACCGCCCATCCGACGGAGACAAAGCGCCGCACGCTCCTGGCGAAGCTCAGGCGCCTTGCGGGTATCCTGCGCGCGCGGGCGCAGCCCGAGTCGACGCCTGACACCGGGGTTCTGGACGCGGAGACGCTCGAGCGCGAGATCGCCTCCCTCTGGCTCACCGACCGCAGCAGGACCGCGCGGCCCGGGGTCAAGGACGAGGCGCGCACGGGCCTCTGGTACTTTGACACGACGCTGATCGAGACGCTGCCCCGCCTCCAGCTGGACATGGAACGGGCCCTCGGCCGCCACTATCCCGGAGTCAGGGCCCCGCGCAGATGGCTGACGTTCGGCTCGTGGATCGGCGGCGACCGCGACGGCAACCCGGAGGTGACGGCGGCGACGACCGCCGACGTGCTCCTGCTGCACCGCCGGCTGGCCATCGAGAAGCTCCGGGCGACCTCGCACGAGCTGGGCCGGCTGCTGAGCGTGAGCGACCGCCGCGACACGGTCGTGCCCGCGCTCAAGCGGGAGCTCCGCGAGAACCTTCACCTCTCCGAGCACCTTTCGGAGCTCGAGAAGAGGTATCCCCATGAGCCCTACCGCCTGCTCCTCGGGGTGCTTCAGGAGAGGCTGGGCCAGGCGAGGGAGGAGCTCCGCGACGGAGGCGCGCTCCTCGGCTCCGCTTCCGGCTCGTGCCTGTCCCGCTCCACGGTCGCCGAAACGTTCGACACGATCCGGGCCGGCCTCGAGGCGGGGCGGGGGGGGATGCTCGCGGGCGGCGACCTGGCTGCGGCGACAAACCAGCTCGAGGTGTTCGGCCTCCACACGGCGCGCCTCGACCTGAGGCAGCATTCATCGCTTCATGAAGCCGCCGTGGCCGAGATCCTCGGGCGCGCCGACTATCCCGGGCTGGGCGAGGCGGACAAGCGGCAGGTCCTGACGGCGGCGCTGTCGGCGGCCGCGCCGCTCGGGGAGGGCGCCGCCGCGGGATTGACGGCTGCGACCCGCGACGTCCTCGAGCCGCTCGCCCTGTCGGCCCGCTGCCGCGCATCGATCGGCGCGGAGGCGATGGGCGTCTACCTCATCAGCATGACGAACGGGCTGTCGGACATCCTCGAGGTGGAGCTGCTGCAGAGGCTCGCCGGTTCGACCCTCCCGATCGCGCCCCTGTTCGAGACCCGGGACGACCTCGAGCGCGCTCCTGACGTGCTCGCGGAGCTATTCGCGCTGCCCAGCCGCCGGCCATCCCACCAGCACGTGATGCTGGGTTACTCGGACAGCAACAAGGACTGCGGCTACTTCACGGCTAACTGGGCCCTGTTCAAGGCGCAGGAAGCGATCGCGCTCGTGTGCCGGGACGCCGGCGTCGCGCTGACGCTCTTCCACGGGCGCGGGGGCAGCATCGCACGCGGCGGCGGTCCGGCCGCGAAGGCCATCCTGGCCCAGCCCGCGGGGCTGAGAGACGGCTCCATCCGCGTGACGGAGCAGGGCGAGGTGCTCTCGACGCGCTACCACGACCCCGACCTCGCCCACAGGATCCTGGAGCAGATGGCCTTTGGAGTGATGCTCGGGATCCACGCCGCCGGAGCCGAGGCGCCCGCCCCCCTGGAATGGCGCGAGGCCATGGAGGAGATGAGCCGGGCCGGATTCGACGCGTACAAGGGACTTGTGCACGACGACCCGGAATTTTTGACGTTCTGGCGCCAGGCGACCCCGATCGAAGAGATCAACAACCTCAAGCTCGGCTCGCGGCCGGCGTACCGGAAGCCGACCGAGGACGTGGCGGATCTGAGGGCCATCCCCTGGGTGTTCTCCTGGATGCAGAGCCGGTTCAATTTTCCCGGGTGGTTCGGCCTCGGAAGCGCGCTTGATTCGATGCTGCGCCGCGGGCCGAGGGCCAGGGAGCGGCTCAGGGCGATGCACGCGGGCTGGCCGTTCTTCCAGACGCTCATCGACAACGCGCAGCTGACGATGCGCAAGGCGGACATGGGGATTGCCGCGCTCTATGCGGGCCTGGTCGAGGATTCCAGGATCAGAAGGCGCATGCTCGGGATCCTCTGCGCCGAGTTTGAGCGCACCGAGTCGGCCATCCTCGCCGTTTCCGGGCAGAGGCGCCTGCTCGGCCGCGAACCCGTCCTGCTCAGGTCGGTCGAGCTGCGCAATCCCTACATCGATCCCCTGAACTACATCCAGGTGGACATGATGCGCCGCCTGCGCAGCCCGATCCCGCCGCCTCCCCGGGAGGCCGACGCGATCCGGGCCGTCATCGAGCTCACGATAAACGGAATCAGCGGAGGCCTAAAGAACACGGGCTAGTGGCCGCCCGTTTTTGATGTGGTGCGCGATCGGCGCCCGGTGCAGCATGCCATCCCGCCAAGACGCCGCGAAGTGACCCTCTCCAAGACCGAACTCAAGGCCATCCTGAACGCCCGCCACGGCTCGCCCCATTCCGTGCTCGGAATGCACCCGTGCACCTATCGGCGCAGGCCCGGGCTAGTGGTGCGGGCCTTCCTGCGAGACGCCGCTCGCTGCGACGTCGTCCTGACACAGGACACGCCCCCGGCCGTCTTCCCGATGAAGTCCCTCGCGGCCGAGGGCCTCTTCGAGGTCCTCGTTCCCAACCGCGCCGAAGTCTGCGCGTACGAGCTGAGGGCCACGTCGGCGGACGGGCGCGTCCGGCAGTTCCGCGACCCGTACTGCTTCCTTCCCACGCTCGGCGACCAGGACCTCTACCTCTTCAACGAGGGCAACGAGCACCGGATCTACGAGAAGCTGGGTGCTCATGTGCGCGACCTCGGGGGCGTGGCCGGCGTCGCCTTCGCGGTGTGGGCGCCCGCCGCGGCGCGCGTCTCGGTGATAGGCGACTTCAACGGCTGGGACGGCCGCTACCACCCGATGAGGGGCCTCGGGGCTTCGGGGGTCTGGGAGATCTTCATCCCCGGCCTAGGCCCGGGGGAGCTCTACAAGTTCGAGATCCGCGACAGACGGGGCGCCTTGCGCATCAAGACCGATCCCTACGGCACCCGTTTCGAGGGGCCGCCCGGCAACGCTGCCAGGGTGTGCGAGACGGAGGGCTTCACGTGGGGCGACGCCGCCTGGATGGAGCGGCGCCGATCCCAGGCTGGGCACCTGGACCGGCCTGTCTCGATCTATGAGATTCATCTCGGCTCCTGGCGCCGGAAGCCCGAGGAGGGCAACCGCCCCCTCACGTACCGCGAGATCGCGCCGCAGCTCGCCGACTACGCGGTCGAGATGGGGTTCACCCACGTCGAGGTGATGCCGATCGCGGAGCATCCGTTTGACGGATCGTGGGGCTACCAGGTGACGGGATTCTACGCCCCCACGCACCGGTACGGCGCGCCCGAGGATTTCGCGTGGTTCGTCGACCATCTGCACCAGCGCGGAATCGGCGTGATCCTCGACTGGGTGCCTGCGCATTTTCCCAAGGACGCGTTTGCGCTTGCAGAATTCGACGGGACCCACCTCTACGAGCACGCAGACCCGAGGCAGGGCGCGCACATGGACTGGGGCACGCTCATCTTCAACTACGGCCGCAACGAGGTCCGCTGCTTCCTCGTCGCGAACGCGCTCGCGTGGTTCGACAGGTATCACGTCGACGGCCTGCGCGTCGACGCGGTCGCCTCGATGCTCTACCTCGATTACTCCAGGGGACACGGCGAATGGGTGCCCAACCGGTACGGGGGGCGCGAAAACCTCGAGGCGATAGACTTCCTGCGGCGCGTGAACGACCTCGTCCACCACTACAATCCTGGCGCGCTAATGATCGCCGAGGAGAGCACGTCGTTCCCGAGCGTCACGCGCGGGACCGCCGACGGAGGGCTCGGGTTCGACTACAAGTGGAACATGGGATGGATGCACGACACTCTGGAGTACTTCTCCAAGGAGCCCATCCACCGCCGCTGGCACCAGAGGGACCTGACTTTCGGGATGCTCTACCAGTACGCGGAGAACTTCGTGTCGGTCTTCTCGCACGACGAGGTGGTCCACGGAAAGGCGTCGATGCTCTACAAGATGGGGGCGTGGCATATTCCCGAGAAGGCGGCCAACCTGCGCGCGCTTTATGCGCACATGTGGGCGTATCCAGGCAAGAAGCTGCTCTTCATGGGCAGCGAGTGGGCCCAGTCGGGAGAGTGGAACCACGGGGCCAGCTTGGACTGGCACCTGTGCAAGTACATGGACCACGAGGGCGTGCGCAGGCTGGTGGCCGACTTGAACCGCCTCTATGTCGCGGAACCGGGCCTTGGCGCAAACGACTTGAATCCGCGCGGGTTCCGATGGATCAACTGCCTGGACGCCGACGCGAACGTGATCGCCTACCTGCGGACGGACGCCGACGAGGAGACGCTCTTTGTCGTCGTGGGGCACTTTGGCGGCGCCACGCGCACCTACAGGGTGGGGGTTCCCCGCCTGGGCCGGTGGCGCGAGGTGATCAATTCAAACAGTGAATTCTACGGGGGATCGGGCCTGGGCAACGCCGGAGGACGCGATGCCTCCGGCGTCGCGAGCGACGGATACACTCAGTCGATCGAACTCACGCTCCCCCCGCTCACAACCCTGGTGTTCAAGTGGGCGGCAGGCGGGTAGGCCGGGACTGGCCCCGGCGCGCGCATGCGGCGTTTTTGCCTCGCTAACGCTTTCGGCGCTTGCGACCGTTTTCGGCAAGTCGGCGGTGCGCAGGTCAGATGCGTAGATATGCGGGGGTGTTTTTGACTCGCGGCTTGGCGAAGCATTCCGCAGATTGCTTGGTGGCAACGGATATCCTCCTTCATGGCTCGTAAAATAAGCTTCCTCAACTACAAGGGCGGCGTCGGAAAGACGTCGCTTATCGTTAATGTCGCGGCCGCTTTGGCCAAGATGGGAAAGCGGGTCCTCCTCTTCGACCTGGACACGCAGTCGAACGCGAGCATCTGGCTGCTGCGCCTTGACCGTTGGAACAAGATCAATTCGACGGGGGAGGGCTCGATCTTCTCGATTTTCGACCCGGGCAAGACCCACATCAAGGACATCGTGGTGAAGGATGTGGTGGAGGGCAAAGCGGGCGAGAAGGTGCTTCCGGGCCTGGACTTGGTCCCCACGAGCTTCAACCTCACGGACCTGGAGGGCGAGTACAACGGGGACCCCAAGCGGCCCGCCTACCTGGTCTTCTGCGAGCAGGTCGCGGCGCTCGAGCCCAACTACGACTACATCTTCTTCGACTGCCCGCCGAACCTCCTGCGCGCGGCCCAATGCGGCGTGTTCACCTCGAACGAGATCTACGTCCCGTCGAATCCGGACGCCCTGAGCCTGATCGGATTCACGCTTCTCGCGGACAAGCTCCAGAAGTTCCAGGCGCTTTCAGGCAGCTTCCGGAAGGCCTCGATGGGGACCCCCGCGCAGGTGCAGGGCCTCATTTTCAACTCCATCCGCACGGGCGTCGACATCGAGGTCCCAAAGATGCGGATGCAGCTCCGCCTGAACCAGTTCCGCGCGGCAAAGCGCGCTGCGCCCGGCGCAAAGATATTCACCGTGCAGATTCGCGACGCGATGGTCGTGCGCCGTTCGGTCGCCCTCGGCCTTCCCGTCATCCTGGTCGGCAGCGAGGCGGCGGACGTGACAGATTCCGTGACGAGCGACTACAGAAAGCTCGCGCACGAGCTGGACGAACACGAACCTGTGACGTAACGGACCCGAAGATGCCCGAGCAGAAATACTCTGAAAAGGATTGGGACGAAGTGCGCACCGCATTTGCCAGCTCGATCATGGTCGACACGCCCATTTCAAGCCTTGCGCAGAACCTAGACGGGCCGACCTGGCCGGTGAAGTCCAAGGAGGAGACGCCGGCGAAGTACATCGACTTGAGCTACGGCGAGGCCCTGGAGCTCCTCGCGCTCAAGGGCCAGACCGACGACAAGCTCGACCTGCTGATCTCGATCATGAAGGAGACGCTCGCGTTCGACAACCCGTTTGGCGACATGATCGTTCAGACCGAGGCGGCGGCGGTGCGCGACAACCCGCTCCTCAAGAACATGGCGCGAATAGGCATCTCCGAGAATTTCCCGATCGCGCTCACGGCGCTCGGAAGCGACACCGTCGAGTTCTGCAAGCTGGAGGACCTGAAGACGCTCGGCGAGTTTGCCGTGTTCGCGCAGGAAATGTCTCAGAACGTGATCATCGGCGGCGACTTCAGGAAGCTGCTTAACGCTTTGTCAAATCTTGATGAAATTACGCTCATGGAGATCCTCCCATTCCGGAAGGGGGCCAAGGGCCTGCACCTGGTGGAGGCGCTCGGACAGGCGACCCGGACCGCGAACCCCGTGGCGAGAGCCAACGAGGCTGCCGCCTGGTTTGCGGAGGATTTCGCGCTGATCAAGAAGGACTTTTCGGACGATGCGAGCATCGCGAGGCATCTAGGCGCTCTGGGCGACGTTGCCCTGGAGAAGAAGGTTGCCGACCTCATCCGGCAGATGATCAAGCCCGGCTCCGGCGCCGCGGAGCCCGCCGTGCACAAGACTGGCTTTTTCGGAGGATTTCGGCGTATATTCAAAAAATAGGGCGCTTTACACGACCCGAAGCTAATGCCTGATCCATCCAATATCCGGTTTCCTACCAAGAGGGCCGAGCCTGGTAGCAACCTGTCCTTGCGCCGCAACAGGGCGATAACCTCTTCGCCATTTTCCGTGTCGGAGGCCTCGGCAGCGGCCAGGGAGTCCATCAGGAAGATCGTTTCGGCGACGAGGCCGTCGGCCGGCGGCCGAAGCGCCGCGGACGACGCTCGAATCGCCGAGCTTGAGCGCTCGCTCCGGCAGCTGGAACTGAAGCTCGTGGAGCGCGAGCGCCTCGTCCAGGAGAAGGAGGCCCGTCTCAACGAGCACGAGCGGGAGCTTGCCGAGGCGGAGGCGTTGCTGGCGGCGCGCGAGCAGCTTGTCGCCGCGTCGCGCAGGGCGACCCCCGTGCACGTGTCGCCCGAGGAAAGGGCGGCCCTCGAGGCCCTTCGCGCGGAACTCGAGCGGCAGGAGTCGGTGCTCAAGGAGGCGCAAGCCGCGCTTCACGAGCGCGAGGCCTTCGTGGAGGACAGTGAAACGCGGCTCTTCGAAAAGGTGCAGGCCGAGCAGGAGAGGGAAATTGAGCTCGACCAGCGCGAGGAGGACCTGAAGACCCGCAGGCGCAAGCACCGGGAAAGCGAGGCGGCTGAGGATCCCCAGGCGGCCGCGGCGCTTCAGGCCGAGGACGCGGCGGCGGCGGAATCTGACGAAATGCGGGCATGAGCCTTGACGCGTTTCGGCAGGGGCGCCTATTTTGATGCAACATTTCCCGGGACCCGGCGTCCAACCCCTCCCAATAAGACCCGCATGAGACTCCTCCGATTCGCCCTTTGCGGCGCCTGCCTTTCCTTTGTGGGGCTTCGCGGAGCGGACGAGGAGAAGCAGCAACCGGAGGAGATTCCGGACTTTAACCAGCTCGACGAGTACACCTACGTGCCCAAGTCGACGCTCAGCCTGGCCAGCCGATTCTTCCTCAAGGGTCCCAAGACGACATACAGCGGGCAGGGCTCAATCCCGTCGCCCACCGACCCGGGCAACGCGAATGTCGCCAACGTGTCGCACACCTATTTTGACGGGATAATCAATGGCGACACGCGCTCCATCCCGGTTACCAGCGGCGTAGGCGAAAGCTCGGCGAATCCGATCCCCCCCGACGGGAGGACGAACTCGTGGGGCTACTCCTATTCGAGCCAGCTCCTGCCCAACGGCAACATAGCCTTTAACACGTATTCGGGTGAGGTGACAGACACGGGTCTCCACGCCAAGAACGGCGACCCGAACCTGGGCCTCGAGTTATTGTGGGATAGGGACATGGGAAAGTTGGGCAAGCGCCTTAAATGGGGCATCACGGCGGGCTTCAGCATAGCCGACATTCATTCGAGCACCTATGGGAGCGTCCCGACCGCGTTGACGACCATTACGGACACATACGACCTGTTCGGCCAGGTCCCCCCTGCGCCCCCCTACGCCTCGCCCAACTCGGTCAGCCAGTCCGTCCTTAATTCCACCGGCGGGGTTGTCACGAGCACCGGCGGCACGGCGTCGACCCAGCAGGCGGACCGGTCGATCCTCATTGGCAACATCCCGCTAAGCCGGGTCGCGACGTTGTCGAACGTGGACGCCGAGAACCGTTATTTCATCGAAGGGGCGTACTACACGCTCCGGATCGGACCGACGCTGACCCTGCCGATCGGGACGCACTTCAAGCTGAGCCTGAGCGCCGGCCCGGATCTCATTTACGCGGGATCCGAATTGAACGTTTTGGAGAGCCTGGTCATTGAAGAGAACAACCAGACGCCCTTCACGGACCTTTACCAAAAGGAAAACACCAAGATCCTGCCGGGCTACTATGTCGATGTGGACGTGCGGTACGATGTGACGGAAAGCGCGGGCTTCTACTTGGGAGGCCTTTACCAGGGGAGCGGCGGCTACTCGCAAAGCGTCGCCAGCGGGCCGGGCACGGCCTATTCGACGAAGATCGATTTTGCGGACCAGGACGGCGTCAAGGGCGGATTCACGTTCAGATTCTGAGGCGAACCCGCCGGAGCGGGATTCAGGATTCCGAAAGGTCGGCGAGGACCGACTCGATTGGCCGGAGCGAATCCTGCGGATAAAAGCCGTTGATGCGCGAAATCACCTGCTGGATGATTCCGTCCGGGCAGGACGCGCCCCCGGTGACGAGAATGCGCTTGGGAGCTTCCCCGGGCCGCGCCCGCGTCTCGCCCCAGAGGGGCCTGCGCTCCACGTGGCCGCCAGGTCCCGTCCGGCCCTTCGCGGGAAAGACGTAATGCTCGGCCTCGCCCTGTGACAGGATGTTGGCCTCGCTCTGGATGAAGAAGGCCCCGTCGCCGAGGCGCTGCTCGCACAGCCGGTAGAGCTGGTAGGTGTTGGAGGAGTTCTTGCCGCCAATCACGAACGCCGCGTCCAGGGGCTCGGCAAGGGCCCGGGCGAGCGCGTCCTGGTTCACCTGCGTCGCGTAGCAGAGGGTGTCGTTGCGGTCGTGCCCTCCGACGTGCGCGGGGGCCCCCGGTGCGTCGGGCCCGTGCTTCTGCGCAAAGACGTCCCTGAGGTAGGCGATGATCTCCCGGGTCTCGTTCACCAGGAGCGTGGTCTGGTTCACCACGGCGACGCGCTTCAGGTCGCGCTCCACGTCGAATCCCTCGGTGAACTTCCCGCGAAAAAGAGCGCGGAACCGGGACCGCGAATGCGCGTCGCCCTTAAGGATGATTTCCCCGAGCTGGCGGGCTTCCTCCATGTTGCGCACGATGATTGCAGGCGCATACCGCCGTGTATTGGAGAAGGTCGCCTTGGTCTCCTCATGCTCATGCTTGCCGTGTATGACGACCGTGTAGCCTTCACGGCCGTAGCCCCGGGCCGCCTTCCAGACCTTCTCGACCAGCATGCAGGTCGCGTCGTACTGGCGCACGGCGATGCCCTTGCGCACGAGTCGCCTCTTGTCCTCGTCGGTGGCGCCGAATGCGGGGATGATCACGATGTCGTCCGGAGTGAGCGTGTCCCATAGATCGGGCCCGCCCGGCCCGCTTGCGCGGGGGACCCCCTTGTCGCTCTGGAGGTACCTTAGGCCCCTGCGGATGAGGTCGTCGTTGACGAACTGGTTGTGGATCAGTTCGGAGAGCATGAAAACGCGCCTTCCCGGATTGTCCGTCAGGGTCTCGTAGGCGCGCTCGATCGCGTTCTTCACCCCGAGGCAGAAGCCGAAATGGCTCGGAACAAGGTAATGCACCGCCCCGAAATCCAGCAGGACTGGGGCCGTTGCCATGCGCTCGTGGCGCCGGGCGAGCGCCTTGATCGCCGCGCAGAGCCGGGATTGGTAGATGGCGCCGGCCTCCGCGTCCTGGGCGTAGATCGCGGCGTTGCGCTCCTTCTCGGGCCTGAACTTGTAGATGAAATCGTTCTCGCCGAGATTCAGGTAGGGTATCTCGACGAGGTGGGGATCGAGCCGCGCGAGGAGCCCTGCGAGCGAGGGCGCGAGCGCGCCGGGTTCGGACTCGAGCTGCTCGGCCGACCTCATCTCGATCTCGGGATCCGCCGGCAGGCCCTCCACCTGCGTGAAGAAGACCCGGTAGGCCCGCCCTGCGGCCTCGGCGGTGAAGCGCTCCACGGGCCGCGTGTGGTCCCTGAAAGAGCCCTCGAGGCGCCCCACGGCCATTTCGAGGGCGGATCCGGTGAAGGGAAGCCCCGCCCTCGAACCGAGCCGGCGGACCGCAAGCCGGTTGTTGCCATCAAAGGCGAGGATGCAGTCGAGCCGCGAGACGGCGACCCCTGTGGGCGTGGACATAAGCCTAATGTGCCCCCGGGTCAGCCTTTCGGCAAGGCTGAGCTTAGGGCTGACGAGAGGTTGCCTATTTCGCGGCCGCCTCCCATTGCAAAGTCAGCCTTGCCGCCGCCCTTGCCGCCGAGTTTCTGGCTCAGCGCGTTAACTATCTTGCCGGCGTTGTACCCGGCTCTTTCCGCGGCTGGGGAGCAGAACGCCACGACCGAGGCCTTGTCTCCTATCACCGCCGCAAGGACGACGATGCCATCGCCGAGCTTGCCAATGACCTGGGAGCCGAGCGCCCGCAGCGCGTCGGGGGACTCGGCCGAGACCTGGGCTGCCGCGAGCCTCAGTCCGCCGAGCGCGACGGCCTTTCCCGCTAGGTCCCCGGCGAGGCTCGCGGTGGCCCGCTGCTCGAGGGCCTTGAGCCTCTTCTCGATCTCGGATTTCTCGGCGAGCAGGGATTCGATCCGGCCTTCGAGGGCCTCGCGCGAGGAGCCGAGCCTTTGCGCCGCGAATTCGACGGTGTCGAACGCCTGGAGCGCGTAACGGTAGGCCGCGTCTCCGGCGACGGCCTCGACCCGCCGCGTGCCCGCGGCTATCGCGCCCTCGTGGACGACCTTTATGAAGCCGATCTCGGCTGTGCTCGCCACATGGGTGCCGGCGCAAAGTTCCCGGCTGTATCCGCCGATGTCCACCACGCGGACGACCTTCCCGTATTTCTCGCCGAAGAAGGCGAGGGTGCCCTCGGGCCTCCTGTCGAATTCCACCTCGTAGGCCTCGACCCTCGCGTTGTCGAGGACCCTCTGGTTGACCAACCCCTCAATCTCGCGAAGCTGGGCGTGCGTCACCGCCTCGAAGTGCGAGAAATCAAAACGCAGCCGGTCGTGGCCGTTGAGCGATCCGGCCTGCCTGACGTGCGTGCCGAGGACCTTGCGGAGCGCCCAGTGCAGGAGATGGGTTGCCGTGTGGTGGCGCTGGATGGCGCGGCGGCGCACGCGATCGACGGAAAGGTCCGCGGCCGCGCCCACGGCGGGAACGGGGGCTTCCGGGGCGATCCGGTGAAGATGCCGGCGCGACTTGTCCCTGACGGTGTCGACGATCTCGATGGCCCTGCCGTCGACGAGCACGGATCCGGTGTCGCCCAGCTGGCCGCCCATCTCGGCGTAGAACGGGGTCCGGTCGAAGACCAGAAACACGCCGTCGTCCGACCTGGCCGCGTCGACCAGGGTCGCATGCGTGCCGGCTGAAGCGTCGAGCGAATAGCCCGTGAAGATCGTCGGAAGCTGCGCCGCGGGCGCGCCTCCCTTTGTCGCGGCCACAATGACCTCCTTCTTCTGGGCCGCGCGACCGCGCTCCCTCTGCTGGTCCATGAGCGCCTCGAAGCCCGCGACGTCCACCGTCAGGCCACGCTCGCGCGCGATCAGCTGGGTGAGGTCGAGCGGGAAGCCGTAGGTGTCATACAGCTCGAATGCGGCCGGCCCCGGAAGCGCCCCGGCCGACGCCGCCTCGTCAAAGCGCTTCAGGCCGCGTTCCAAGGCCCTTCCGAAGCTCTCCTCCTCGGACTTGATCACGCGCCGCAGGGTGGGTTCCTGCCTCTTTAGATCGGGGAAGACGCCGCCCAGCGACTCGACGACGGGCGCCACCAGCTCCTCGAAGAAGCCTGTGGCAAGGCCAAGTTGGCGCCCGTACAGGGCCGCCCGGCGCAGGATCCGCCGGATCACGTAGCTTCGCCCCTCGTTTCCCGGGAGTATCCCGTCGGAGATGGCGCAGCACACGCACCGGGCATGGTCGGCCAGCACCCGGAACGCGACGTCGGTCTGTTCCTGCCCCGCAAGCGCGCTGCGCCCCGCGGGAACGGTGCCCTTGTAGGTTCTTCCCGAAAGCCTCGCGATCCGGGAGAAGAGGGGCGCGAACACATCGCAGTCGTAGTTTGACGGCTCGGCGGAGAAGTCCTTGAACCCCCCGGTCGTCGCGAATATCCCGGCGACGCGCTCGAAGCCCATCCCGGTGTCGACGTGCTTGGCGGCAAGCGGCGAAAACGTGCCGTCCGCGTTCGCGTTGAACTGGATGAAGACGTGGTTCCATATCTCGATGCAGCGCGGGGA
>Ga0209415_10008127_pt1 | contig 18221 bp, 12 predicted proteins | sample PeaSoiSIISIP2007_FD_187696 | JGI IMG/M metagenome (GOLD analysis project Ga0209415, IMG submission 187696) | Peat soil microbial communities from Weissenstadt, Germany - SII-SIP-2007 (SPAdes) (version 2) | ecosystem: Environmental > Terrestrial > Soil > Wetlands > Peat | place: Germany...
GCCCCCGGCACGAACGTAAAAACAAACCCCAACGTAATGGACGCGACGAAACGCAACACGATCTACACCAACGTCGCCATGACGCCTTCGAACGAACCCTGGTGGGAAGGAATTAACGGCGCGCCCCCCAACGGCCTGATCAATTGGAAGGGCGAGGCGTGGTCGGCCGGTTCCGGCACCGCGGCGCATCCGAACTCCCGCTACACCGTTCCCGCTTCGCAGTCGCCTTCGCTTTCAAAGAACTGGGAGGATCCCGAAGGGCTGCCCATTTCCGCGCTGATTTTTGGCGGACGTCGCTCGCGTCTCGCGCCGCTCGTGTACGAATCGCGCGATTGGCAACACGGCGTTTTCGTCGGCGCCACGATGGCATCGGAGACCACGGCCGCGGCCACGGGCGCCGTCGGCGTATCGCGCCGCGATCCCATGGCCATGCTGCCCTTCTGCGGCTACAACATGGGCGACTATTTCGGCCACTGGCTCGCCATGGGCTCCAAGCTGAAAAAGCCTCCGAAGATTTTCCACGTCAACTGGTTTCGCAAGGGAGCGGATGGAAAATTCCTGTGGCCCGGCTACGGGGAGAACGTCCGCGTGCTGAAGTGGATGCTCGACCGCATCGAAGGCCGCGCCGCCGCCACGGAAACGCCCATCGGCCACGTGCCCACGCCGTCGTCTCTCACGCTCGACGGCCTTTCGATTTCGCGCGACACGCTTGGCGAGCTCCTCAGCGTGAACCCGAGCGATTGGCTCGCGGAAGATCAGGCTGTGGGCGAATTTTTCGCGAAGTTCGGCAGCCACATCCCCGCGCCGATCGCCCAGGAACAGAAAGCCCTCGCCGACCGCCTCACCCGCTCCACGGTTACCACAAAATAATCCGATTCGACTCTTGCGGCGACGCGCCGCCCGCACGCTCCGAGAATTCCCCGCTACTCTCCGTTGATCTTCGTGTACGCCAGTTGCTGCTTCACCAGGTCGCGCGGATAGCTGATCGTGACATCCATCTTGCCACCCGGGCCCCGCCGCAGTTCCAGATCGGGATTGATTCCCACCCAATTCTCGGGAATATCGAGCGCCCTGTAGCGCGCCACCACCTGATCGCGCCACCCCGGATCGAAATGAATTCCGTATTTCGTGATCAGTGCCTTGGCGGCGTCATAGTCGCCCTCGGCTTTGATGCGCATCAATTCCGTCAGCAGCATCCCGACGCCCTGGCGCATCTTCGCGTAGTCGGTAACCACCAAATAGATTTTCCCGTCGCGCTCGACAGGCTGAATCGCTCCGGTCTTGTCGCGAATATAGTTGACGATCAGCTGCGTTCCCCGGCGATGATCTTCCTCGATCGTATCGCCGCTCGGCACCTCGTGAAGCTGCGTGAGCGCGGCGCGCGCCTCCTTGTCATAAGCCGCTTTGGCAACTTCGTCGTTCGGCATCACGCCCATCTGAATCAGCTTCGGGTCCCAGAAACTCCAGAATGCCATCAGGTCTGCGCGCGACTCCTCGAGCGTCGAGTAGTATTCCTTGATGTAATAGGCCGGCTCTTGCGTCACTTTCGGGCCGACCTTGCCCGAGCCGTGGCCGATCACTTCATGCATCGCGGTCTCAAGATTCTCGGCGAGATCGCCGTATTGTTTGGCGCGATCCTTCTCCGCCTGCGTGGACGCGAATTCCCCGAAATCAGCGTCGCCGATGGCGCTGTTCAATGCGCGAATCGAGCCGGTGAGAATGAAATTCTTCGACCCGTACTTCGTGTGAATCTCGTCCTCGTTCGGCAGGTTGTCGCCGAGGGTGCTCACGTCGAAGTCGCCGGTTTCCGCGACCATCTCCACCGCATTCACGATGGGTGGCTTGGGATTCGGATTCTTGTACTTCTCGTCCCAAGGTGCGTGCTGCTCGAAGTAACCGGCGTTCGCAGCGAAACCGGTCATCAGGTGGTTCATCTTTTCGTCCACGATGCTGACGAAGCCCTGAATCGCGCCCTTCATCCCGCGCGGGTCCTTGTAAACCTCCACGAATCCATTCGAGAAATCGGGATTGGTCTTGTCTTGCACCCAGTCAATGCCGCACCGGATCCAATCCGCCCGCTCGCCGGTCTGGTAGTAGCGGATCAAGTCGTTGATCACCTTCGTCTGCTGCGGCGGAGAATAGCGCAGCGCCTGCTGCAGGTTTCGAATCGCCAATCCAAGCTCGCGCGCGTATCGCCCTGGCGGCACCGTACCGTCCGGCGTGCCCGTGCGATAGACATCTTCAACGAGCTTTCCATCCTGCTTGGTCAGCCGCGAATTCAACGCGTAGTGCTCGGTGAACCCGACCAGGTCCTTCAGCGTGACGCCGGAATAGAAATTTGCGCTGCCGGCCTCCAGCGGATCCTCGCCGTTCTTCGGATTCTTCATCATCAACATGGGCTCGAATTCGGGGTCGAAAATCGGCTTATCGAGTTCCTGAAGCTCCCGCGCAAGTCTTGCCGCGGATCCCAGCACCGCGCCGTTCTTGCTCGCCTGCTCAGCGGCCGCGCGCAACTCCGCCGACGTAAAATCAGGCACGATCTTGACGGAGGTATTCGTGTTGTGATTCCCCTTGTTGCCCCAGAAGAGCATCGTGTAGTCCGTGATCTTCTTCAGGACGACCGGGTCAATGCCGTTCGCGTGCGTCAGGATCGCTTCGAGCAGGTGCTTCTCGCGCAGGCCGTCCGCGGAGTTCTGATCGTAGGCGATTGGCCCGATGGCGACGGCCGCTCGATAAAGCCAGTACGCGTCCATCTTCTGAGTCTGAGTGAGATCGTTGAAGCTGTCGGCGGTCAGCTGAACAAAACCTGTGCCGTGCACTTTCGTAACCAGGCTCGACTGCTCCGTTCGCGCATCATCCGCCGGGGCGGCTGCCGCCGCGCGCATCGAGGAAATACCTGCAAGGCTCAGGACCGCAACCGCCAGAAATATTCTTCGCAAGTGGAATCCCTCCGGCGCGACGCGATTACCGCCGAGTTACGTTTTGGTCTTGTAGGGGCACGGCATGCCGTGCCCGGCAAACATTCTTGGCTCGATCATTCCGACAGAGGCTAGATCGTTGGCCGATTCGGCTTTCGCCCCGACCGCGACACAAGCAGACGGTGGCCATCACGCTCAATCAGCCTCGCAGTCATGGCGTCAATCTTATAACGGGACCCGCCGCGCATCGAAATCCTAACGGCACCCGGTCGGCGCCGCCATCTTCCTCCGCCTCCGCCCGTTATCGGCAACGATCGGTGAGTATCCGCGTCGGGACATACGCACTACGGAGCGCTTCACATATTCCTTTCGCGTTATAGCCGATCGGGTTAATCTCCAGCCCATGGACGAAACGCCAAGCGGTCGGGACCATTCACTCTTTTGGCGAGCCGGCTCTTTCCTGCGGGACTTTCTACCCGACAACAATCTGCAGCTTCTGTTTCCGCTGGGCACTTTCCTGCTCCTTCTTGGTTGGCAGGACTGGCGATGGTTCCCTCTGGGCCGTTCACGGGCTAGCTACTTCGTGGCTGACGGAATCGTCCGACTGGCAGTGCGCTTCTCGTATACGGCGAGTTTTGTTTTGTGGTGCGTTCCGGTCCGCAACGTCTTTCGCAAATTTCTATGGTGGGTATTTCTGCCGATTGCCCTGGGCGTGTTCGTCAGTATCGCAGTGTACGGGCTCGGTTGGCCTGGTCCGGTTTCTGTTCTCGAGCCGGAACCCGGTACCCTGCGAGAAATCGTTCGGTCGCTACCGCACTCGTTCGTCGGTATCGGCATCGGTGCGTATCTGACTCTTGCGGGAGGCTTGGTCCTCGCCGGTGCTTTGCGGGGTGTTCGCCTCAGACGTATGTCGTTGCCGCTTAGACTTCGGGGCACTGCCGATCAATCGCACGACGCGCCCGACAGACGAAGTTTGGTCCGCCGCGTTTTCCAGCTCCTGATTGCTTCCCTCGTCCTCGTGTCCGTCGTTCAGTTTGGCGCGGACTTCGTTCTCGTGGCTCTTAGCGGCCGCGCGCTTCCTAGGATCTTTGTTTGGCCCAGAGGATTCCCTGCATGGGACTGGCTCAGCATGCTTTGCGGTCCTGCAATCGCGGGCTTCTGCGGCGCTCTGATCTTTGGCAATGATCGCGCGGAGTTGTCACTGCACCCGCGCCGTTTCCGTTCGAAAGACTATGCTCTCGCGGTCCTCATCCCGCTCGCGATTGCCCTCCTTCCGCGTGTCTTGCTGAAAATCTTCCGCGAATTCATCTTCGCGGCCGGCGGACTCAACTCGGCTGGATTCCCTCCCGAATGGCGTGAACTCATCAACTCCCGTCAATTCCCTTGGATCTTTGTCGTCTTCGTATTGGCATGGCTTGAGGAATTCGTACTGCGCGAATGCTTGCAGAAACGCCTGACCGAAAAGCTCGGTTTGAAGCGATCTCTGTTCCTGGTGGCTCTTCTATGGTGGGTCTTGCCAATCTATAACGGTTTCGGACCGATCCCCGGTTTGAGAATCGGCGTGCCGGGGGTCTCCATGGTCGTCTCATTGCTCGTAACCATCGCGTACAATATTCCGCTCGGGTGGCTTTACGCTCGGACACAATCCCTTTGGCCTGTCACGCTGATGCACGGCGCGATGCTCCTGTTTCGCGTTGGCGACTCCGCCTATAATTTCTATCTTTACCACCCCATGTTCTGCTGGATTGAATCAGCCTGCTGGATATTCGCCGGCTGGTACCTCTTCAAAAAATATCCGGTCGAGTACCGCTGGGACTCCGCCGCATCGGAATCCCCCTAGTCGCAGGGGCATCGCCTGACGAAAAAAGTCCACACAACTCCGCGCTTGCACTCCACGTTTTCTCCTTTAAGATGGGCGCGTGATAAGGACGCCCAAATTCGGTGCGAGGCTGGTATCCGAGACGCGCCCGCGACGCGCGCGGCTCAGCGACTCCGCGACTCGGAGCTATGGGGGTATCTTGCTGCCCAAATTACCCGTCACAAGGTGTCCAACAAATTTCGAGTTAAGTCGTTCACAACAAAGGGCGACGCCCTCGGGGAGGTGTCACACTTTTCGAAACAGCGCTCTTCGAACTTTCTACTACTTCTTTCTATTTTCCTCCTTCGTCGCGCTCGCCGCTGCGGCCGCTTCGGCGCAAACTTCCGCAAAGCCGGTCATCGCGCCGGACATCGCCGCGCGCCTCGCGAAATTCAAGCCCGTCAAAATGCCCTTTGATTCCACGCACCTGACTGCGCGCGAAAAACAGATGGTCGCGAAACTCGTGGACGCCGCCGGCCTACTCGATTGCATCTTCTGGCACCAGAGCGATCCCGAAGGACTCAAACTCTATCTCTCGCTCGCGAACAGCACCAACTCGCGGGACAAAATGTTGCGCGAGCTATTGAAAATCAACGGCGGGCGCTTCGATCAAATCGACGACAACAAACCCTTTGTCGGCACCGATCCCGCGCCGCCTGGCCGCGGGTTTTTTCTCCCGCAAGAGACCCGGGCGAGCCTGGAACAGCACATAAGCAGCGGCAGGTTTGAAAAGTCCGCCGTCTATTCCCCCTACACGGTCGAGAAGATGTGCGCCATCGGAACCGATAAGGAATATTGGGGCCCATGCTTCGATCCGTATCATGCGGCCTTCGGCGATTTTGTGAATCCGATGGCGGCGGACCTCCGCGAAGCCGCGGATCTCAGCGACGATCCCGCCTTCGCAAACTTCCTGCGCCTGCGCGCCGATGCCCTGCTCACTGACGACTACTACAAAAGCGATCTCGCCTGGATGGACCTCGAGAATCCGAAATTCGACGTGGTCTTCGCGCCGTACGAGACCTATCTCGACGGGCTCCTCGGCGTGAAAACCTCCTATGGCGCGTCCGTCATGATTCGCAACGACGCCGAAAGCAAAAAGCTCGCCGTGTTTCAGAAGTACGTGCCCGATTTGCAGGAATCGCTTCCGCTCGCGCACGGAGATTTGCCTTCGGAACGCGGACAGCGCTCGCCGATGGAAGTTGTGGACGCGATCTATCGCTCAGGCGACCTGCTCCACGGCTACCAGGCCGTCGCGGACAATCTTCCCAACGATCCGCGCATCCATCAGGAAAAGGGCTCGAAGAAAATCTTCTGGAAGAACTTCATGGACGCGCGCGTGAATTACGTAATCCTGCCGCTGGCTGGGCGCCTGATGCCCGCGGATCAGGCGAAGATGGTCACCGGCGAAGGCACTCTCGATTTCGTAATCCTCCACGAAATCTCCCACGGACTCGGCCCCACTTACGTGCACGGAACCAAGACCGACATTCGCGAAGCGATCGGCCCGCAATATTCGGGCCTCGAGGAATCGAAAGCCGACATCACCGGCATGACCTGCGTGAAGTGGCTCGTGGATCACGGCGCGATTCCAAAGGAAAAGCTAAACGAAATCTACGCGTCGTTCCTCGGCGAAACTTTTCGCACCATTCGCTTCGGGATCGCCGAGGCGCACGGCGCCGGCGCCATGATGGAGATCAGCTACCTCACCGAACACGGCGCCATCCGCCGCGACGCATCCACCGGACTCTACGCCGCGGACTTCCAGAAAATGCCCGCGGCGATTGCGTCGCTGGCAAAGGAACTCCTCGAGCAGGAAGCCACCGGCGACCGTGCACGCACCGAGAACTGGTTCAAGAAATACGCGGTGATGCCGCCAGAGCTCGCCGCGGCGCTCGCGAAGGGCTCCGACATCCCCGTGGACGTGGACCCGGACTTCGATTTCCATCCGCCGCTTCGCTAGCCGGCGATTTTGATTTATTAGAGAACGGTTTGAATTTCGGCGTCGATGGAAACGTGCGTCTGCGGAAAGCCGTTGATGGCGTAATTCGCGCCAGCCGCGCATTGGAAGTGAATGAACCGGCTGATGTGGTAGTCCTCGTCGAACTGGCCGAACGTGCGTTCTATTTCCTCGCGCGATAGCCCGAGCGACGCAAGCGCCGCCGCTTTTCCGTAACCGCCTGCGGCCTTCAGATACTTTTCCACGACCTCGCGCAGCGTCATCGCTCCATCCCGGCACATCCGGCTAGAACCAGCGGTATCGTACCAGATCGCCTGCCGTTTTAATCCGCCGACCGATTCGGGACCTTCCCGGAGACGGTCTTGCGTTTACGGGCCGTCGAAGCTTATACTAAGCCGCTTCCAGATAGGTCGCACAAACCAGTGGGCGCGAGCCCACTTTTTTGTTGGCCGGGTGATGTGGAAAGGGCGCAGGGGTCTCTGGCGGGGATAAATGCCGCCCTTAGAAGAGCATGGACCTCGATCGGATTCGAGAGGCGGCGGAGCGGGTGGCCCGTTCGATGGGCCTGGAGATCTTCGACGTCGAGTGGAAGGTGGGCAAGCAGCGCCTTCTGCGGGTCTATATTGACCGCCCGCCGGACGCGGCCAACCCGGGTTATCTGGGGAATGGCGCTGGTGTAAGTCACAGCGATTGCCAAAGCGTCAGCGAGCAGTTGAGCGTGATTTTGGATGTGGAAGACCTAGTACCGGGACCGAGCTACACGCTGGAAATCAGCTCGCCGGGCCTGGATCGGAAGCTGATCAGGCCGGGCGACTACCAGCGGTTCACGGGGCGGCTGGCAAATATTTGGCTGAACGAACCAGTAGAGAACCAGAAGTATTTTCAGGGCCGGCTGGCGGGATACGCGGACGGGATCGTGAAGCTGACGGTGCGCGATCGGGAAGTCGCCGTGCCGTACGCCGGGATTCGCAAAGCGAACCTGGTGGTGGAACTGTAATGGGTGGGAGTGAGGAGAAACAGGGATGGCGAGTCTGCTGTACCAGACGATCGAGCAGATCAGCCGGGAGAAGCACATCGAACCGGAGATCATCGTTGCGGCCATTGAGGACGCGATGGTGGTGGCTGCGCGGAAATACTACCGCACCGAGGAAGATCTCCGTTCGAAGTTCAACGCGGAGAGCGGCCAGATAGACGTGTTTTCAGTTCATACGGTGGTGGAAGAAGTCGCGGACCCATTGCGCGAGATTTCGCTTGCGGACGCGCGTAAACAAAAGCCGGATATCGAAGTGGGCGGCGAAATCACGGCAGTGAAGCCGACCGACGTGCTGGGAAGAATCGCAGCGCAAACCGCCAAGCAGGTGATCCTGCAGAAGGTGCGCGAGGCGGAGCGCGACACGATCTACAACGAATTCCACACACGCGTGGGCGAGCTGATCAACAGCGTGGTGAAGCGGATGGAAGGCCCGGACCTGATCGTGGACCTCGGGCGCACGGAAGCGCGGCTGCCGAAGCGCGAGCAATCGCGGCTGGAGGCTTACAACGTGGGCGACCGCCTGCGCGTGACAATTCGCGCGGTCGAGCGTGCAGCCAAGGGGCCGCAAGTGATCGTGTCGCGCGCCGATCCCGCTCTGGTGCAGCGTCTATTCGAGATGGAAGTACCGGAAATTTACGACGGCACGGTGCAGATTCGCGCCGTAGCGCGCGAAGCGGGCGAGCGCACGAAAATCGGCGTCGAAAGCCGCGACAAGGATGTGGATCCGGTCGGCGCTTGCGTGGGCATGAAGGGCATGCGCGTGCAATCCATCATCCGCGAACTGCGCGGAGAGAAGATCGACATCATTCCCTGGAGCGAAGAGACCATCACGTTCGCGCAGAAGGCCCTGAGCCCCGCGAAAGTAACGCGCGTGCAGATCATTGACGCGGAGGAAAAGCGGCTCGAAGTGATCGTCGAGGATACGCAGCTTTCGCTCGCCATCGGCAAGAAAGGCCAGAACGTGCGGCTGGCGAGCAAGCTGATCGGCTGGAACGTAGATATCAAGAGCGAAGAGGAAAAGCGCCGCGAGATCGAAGCGCAAATGGCCGCTCTCACCGCTCCGGGCACTCCGCTGACGGAGCTCGCGGGAGTCGGGCCGAAGACGATCGAGAAGCTGGAAGCGGCGGGCATTACCTCTGTCGAGAAGCTGGCGGATATGACGCCGGAACAGCTTGTTGAAATTCCGGGCATCGGCGAGAAAATGGTGGAGAAGATTCACCAGTCTGTCGCGGCGTACTTCGAAGCGCTCGAATCGCAGGCGGTGGCTCCCGTCGAGCCGTCAACCGAAGACGAGGCTGCCGCGGAAAGCGTAGTGACCGAGGCCGCGGCGACGGAAGTTGTCGAGACCGCTACGGCCGGCGAAACAAGCGGAAGCGAGGCATCGTCGAGCGAGGCGTCGTCAAGCGAGGCGTTGTCAAGCGAAGTGGCGGCAAGTCCGGAAGAAACACCGGAAGATGAAGAAACAACTCCGGCGGACAAAGCAGCAGCGGCGACAGTGGACGAAAGCGCGGAGAAACTGGAAACGTCAGAGTAAAGAGTGCCGCTCCGGGTTTCCGGCGCGGCGCGAGCAATTTTCGAAAGATAGAGGCTGATGTCAGATTCCAAACAAGTCCGTTTGAACGAGCTGGCGCGGGAACTCGAGATCAAGGCCAAGGTGCTGATTGACTATCTGCCTGAGATCGGCGTCAAAGAAAAAAAGACACACTCAAGCTCGATTGATATCGAGCACGCCGAGCTAGCGCGGAAACATTTCCTCGGGCTGGCAGCGGCAGAGGTTGCCGCGGAAGCAGCCAAGGTTGCGGCGGCCAAAGCGAAAACCGCGCGACCCGTTGCCGCTCCCGCTGCGGTGCCCGCGAAACCTGCCGGGCCAGCGCCTGCACCTCTTCGTGCAACACCTGCATCTCCGGCTGCGCCGTTGCGAGCTCCCGTGGGACCAGCGGCGGCACCCGCAGCCGCTTCTCCGAGCGGTGTTCCGGCGCGTCCTGCTGCGGCTCCAACTGCGCCACCTCCGGCAACCGGGCATCCGCCTGCACATCCGACCGCACATCCAATCGCGGCGAGGCTCGGAGTTGCGCCTGCATCCACGGCTCCGAGACCATCTGCGCCTCCGGCATTACGACCAGCGGCGGCCAGCCCCACGGGTGCGCCCGGTGCGCCTCGTCCGGCAGGCCCGCCGCCAACAGGTCAAAGATTTCCGGCCCGTCCGGGCCAATCCGGCCCTTATCAAAATCGTCCCGGCGCTCCGCAAGGTATGCGTCCTGCGGCTGCTCCCGGTCAAGTTCGGCCGAGCGGTCCGCCGAGGCCCGGCGGTCCCCCATCGAGATTTCCGCAGCGACCCGGCGGACGTCCTGGCTCAACAGAACCAATCGGCAGCCAGCGGCCCGGCGCTACCGGTGGCGTTGCCAAAGCTGAGCCTGGAAAACCGCTGTATGCGCGCAAGCCTCCCGCCTCGCGCGGGCGGCCAACGATCGAAAAGCGGTATGCGGAAGGTGAGCGAAGGCTTCATCCGGTGCGCACGCGCGCCGGAGTGGGAGCGGGGCGCGCCGCGCACGTTGAGCCGGTTGCTCCGGTCCAGCGCGAACCGCGCGCGGTGACGGTCACCGAAGGAATCACGGTTCGCGAGCTCGCCGAAAAACTCGATATTCGTGCCAAGGAATTATTGAAGACGCTGCTCGATCGCGGCATTTTCGCCAGCATCAACCAGGCGCTCGACGTGCAAACGGCGACAAGCCTTGCCGAGTCGTTCAATGGAGTCGTACAGGTGGTCACGTACGAAGAGCAGCTCGTCGAGGAAGAAAAGATCGAGGAAGGGCGGACTGGAAATGCGCTGCCGCGCGCTCCCGTGGTGACCGTGATGGGCCACGTGGACCACGGCAAGACCAGCTTGCTCGACGCCATCCGCGAAACCGAAGTCGCCGCCGGAGAAGCGGGGGGAATCACGCAGCATATCGGCGCGTACCAGGTGCACGTGGGCGACCGCCGCATCGTCTTCATCGATACACCGGGCCACGAGGCGTTTACGCGCATGCGCGCGCGCGGCGCGAAAGTGACCGACATCGTCGTGCTGGTGGTGGGCGCGGACGACGGCGTGATGCCGCAAACCGAGGAAGCGATGGCGCACGCGAAGGCCGCGAATGTGCCGATCGTCGTAGCGATCAACAAGATTGACAAGCCGAATGCCGAGCCCGAAAAAGTCAAACGCCAGCTCGCCGACCGCGGCTTGATGCCCGAGGAATGGGGCGGCGACACGGTGATGGTCGAGGTTTCCGCGAAAGCCAAGAAGAATCTTCCGAAGCTGCTCGAAATGATCCTGCTGGTGGCCGATCTGCGCGAGCTCAAGGCCGATCCCGCCGCTCCGGGAAGCGGCACGGTGCTCGAATCGCGCATGGACAAAGGCCGTGGCCCGGTCGCCACGGTGCTGGTGCAGAACGGCACACTAAGCGTGGGCGACGTTTTCATCGTTGGCGCCGTGTACGGCAAAGTCCGCGCGATGTTCGACGATCGCGGACAGGCAATTCAGAAAGCTCAACCTTCGACGCCTGTGGAGGTGCTCGGTTTGCAGGGCGTGCCCGAAGCGGGTGATCAGTTCCAGGTGGCGGACGAAGCCAAGGCACGGCACATCGTCGAATACCGGCAGGCGAAACAGCGCGAGGCGGCGCTCGCCAAGACGGCTTCTTCCGGACGTCTGACGCTCGATCAATTGCACGAGCAGCTTCGCGCCGGCGAAGTGAAAGAGCTGGCGGTCGTGGTGAAGGCGGACGTGCAGGGCTCGGTCGAAGTGCTGAATGAAATGCTACCGAAGCTTTCGAACGACCAGGTGAAGCTGAAGGTGATGCAGGCCAGCGTCGGCGCCGTTACGGAATCCGACGTTATCCTGGCCTCGGCATCGAACGCGGTGATCATTGCGTTCAACGTGCGGCCGGAGCGCAAGGCGTCCGAACTCGCGCAGCGCGAGGGCGTGGAGATCCGCCTGCATACGATCATCTACGAGCTGCTCGACGAGCTGCGCAAAGCCGTGGCCGGATTGCTCGCGCCGGTTATCAAGGAAGTTTTCCTGGGACGCGCCGAGGTCCGCAACACGTTCCGCGTGAAGGGCTCGGGCACGATCGCGGGGTGCTCGGTGCAGGACGGCATCATGAAGCGCGACGCGGAAGTGCGCGTGCTGCGCGACGGCGCGGTGATCTATACGGGGCGCGTCAGTTCGCTGCGACGGTTCAAGGAAGATGCCAACGAAGTGCGCGCGGGATTCGAGTGCGGCGTGGGAGTTTCGAACTTCAACGACGTGAAAGTGGGCGACATCCTCGAGTGCTTCAAGATCGAGAAGACCCCAGCTTTTGCGGGAGACGCCGTCCTAGCGCCCGACCGAGGCCGTCCGGAAGCCGCCGAAGCAAGGCGCAATTGAGGTCGTAACGGTCCGTTCTTCTCCGCAGGGATTCGATGGGGCGCCCATGCCGATCGGCCTCCTCACTCTGGAAATTCACATACCCGATGCGCGGTCGCTGAAGGATAAGCGACAGGTGCTGCGCAGCCTGAAGGACCGGTTGCGCGCCCACTTCAACGTGGCTGTCGCCGAACTGGAACATCAGGAACTGTGGCAGCGGTCGCGCGTGGGAGTGGTGAGCATTTCAGGCGACGGGAAGCATCTGGAAGAATCGCTGCAGGCGATTGCCGAGGAATCCGAGCGCGTGCTGGGCCGCGATCTGGTGTCGCACGAAATTGAGTATTTCGAGGATGAACAATGACGGTCGGGGGATTTCGGCCGGAACGGATTGCCGAAGAAATCCGGAACGAAGTGATGCTGATGCTCGCGGGAGAATTGAAGGATCCCCGCCTGGCGGTGCCGCTCATCGTCACCGAAGTGCGCGTGGCCCCGGGGATGCGCACGGTGCGCGTATTCGTGCAGTTTGAGGGCGACCAGGCGGAGCGCGCGGAAGCCCTCAAGGGATTGAAGGCGGCGTCGAAATTTGTCCGGCACGAACTGGTCGAGCGGCTACGACTGCGGCGCGCGCCGGAGGTGCTGTTTATCCCCGACGACTCGGAAGAGTACGGCCACCGCATTGACGAGCTGCTGCGAAAAGTGAGCCATCCGGAGAAATCGTAGCGGGGCGCGCAGCCCTTGCAATCGGCCGGCTCGAATCCGGCGCTACGAAACGAAATGCCAAGAACCCCAAAACCTGCGTCCATTGACGGAATTCTTGTCGTTGACAAGCCTCGCGGGAAAACCTCGCACGACGTGGTGGAAACCGTGCGCCGCCTGGTCGGCTTTCGCCAGATCGGCCATCTGGGCACGCTCGATCCGCTGGCGACGGGCGTGCTGGTGCTGGCGCTCGGCCGGGCCACGCGCCTCGCGCGCTTTTACGGCGCACGCCGAAAACGCTACACGTGCTCGGTGCGGTTTGGATTCGCGACGGACACGTACGACGCCGACGGCGACGCGCTATCAGAGGACGCGGCGCCGGCGCTCGATGCCGCTGCGATTCAAGCGCTCGCCGACCGATTCGTCGGGAAAATTCAGCAGATGCCACCTTCGTTTTCAGCGAAAAAAATTCACGGGCGTCCCGCGCACGAGCTCGCGCGAAAACACAAGCCGGTGAAGCTCGATCCCGTCGAAGTGGAAGTTTTTGAGTTCAAGCTGACGGGCGTGGAAGGCTCCTGCGCGCGATTCAGCGTGGAATGCGGGTCGGGCACGTACATTCGCTCGCTCGCGCACGATTTGGGAAAGCTGCAAGGAACCGGCGCGCACCTCGCCGAGATCGTCCGGACGGCGGTGGGGGAATTTACGCTCGACCATGCCGTCACGCTCGCGGAGCTGGCCGAGGACGCGAAGACGGGAAAGCTCGATGCGCGCGTGATTCGCCTGGAAAACATGCTGCCGGAATTGCCGCGCGCCACGGTGCTGCCGATTGTCGAGAAGCGTGTGCGGCACGGCGCGAAATTCAATCTTCCCCTCGCGCAAATTCAGCCGGGCCACGTAATCGCCGCGCAGGGCGCGCCCGCGAAGCTTGATTCCGGCGAATGGCAGCCGTCGCGGCTGCGCGTCTTCAATCAGCAGGGCCACTTGATCGCGATCGCGGAGCCGGTTGTGCCTCGCACGTACCAGCCTGTGGTCGTCCTCGAAGCCACGCCGTAGTCAAAATCAATTGGAATTCGACGCGTTCAACTATTGTTCGGGCGGACGCTGAGGCGCGGGCGGAGGCGTGGGTCCCGGCGCGGGAGCCTGCAGTCCCGGCGGCGGATTGAAAACCGGCGAAGGTTCGCCACCGCCGCCAGGACCTTCGAGCGATCCCTGCCCGGCGTACACAACATGGTCCTGGCGTGGCGCGAGCCGAACCAGCCGCGGCGTAACCAGGATCAGCAGCTCGGAATCCTGCTTCGTGGTGTCCTGATTCTGATCGAACAGGCCGAGAACCGGAACATCGGCGACTCCCGGCGTGCCGATGATGGCATTCGACAGCTGCACTTGACGGAACCCGGCGACCACGGCGGTCTCGTTCTGTTTCAGGCGCACTTTCTGTTCGACGGACTGGTTGCTGATCACCGGAATTTGATTAAAACTCTGCGCGGTCAGGCTGCTGATGTCGAAAGAAAGATCAAGCGTCACTTCGTCGTTTCCGTGAATGCGCGGCGTGGCTTTCACTTTGAGCCCGATGTCGAGATATTGGGCGCCGGGGAACTGCGCGCCGGCCGAGCCGATCCCCGAAGGGAAAAGGCTGCTGGAGTTCAGAATCACGGTCGCTTCGGCGGCTCCGCTGTCCGCGGTGGCAGCGTCCGGCCTGCCGTCTCCGTTGAAATCAGCCGAGACGATGGAGACGGGCGCCGTGCCAACCGGTATTTCGGGAATGAGCGTTGTGAACACGCCTTTGCCCTCGTTGAAAAGAACCGTCACCGCGTTGTCGGTGGTGTCCGCGATCGTGAGATCGGGGAAGCCGTCCAGATTGTAGTCCGCCACGGCGAGCGACGCGGGTCCGGCTCCCGCAGCGTAGTTCGCCTGGAAGGTGAACGTGCCGTCTCCAGTGTTCACCTGGCTCGCATTTGCGTTTCCGAAATAGATCGAAACGCTGTTGCCCGTTACCGTCGTGGAGGGCGCGCCGCTGTTGGCTACCGCGAGATCGGTCACGCCGTCCTGGTTGAAGTCTCCCGTAACCACAAAAGCCGGAGTATTTCCCGCCGGATAAGGCGACTTGGCCGCCTGTATGAACGTGCCATCGCCTTGGCCGAGAAACACCTGCACTTGGCCGGCATCCCCGATGACGGTGGACTGCTCCGTCACGATGAGATCCGTGTGGGGGCTGTTCGTGAAATGCCCCGTGGCGAGCGCGGTCGGATTGAATCCGGCCGCGAGCGAGATCGACGTGGGCGTCTTGAACGTGCCATCGCCATTGCCCTGAAAGATCGAAACCGTGTGGTCACCTTGGTTAGCGACCGCAAGATCCGGGAATCCGGTGTTGGCAATATCGTGGAAATTGGCGGTGACGACGGAGACGGGCCCGTTACCGGTTGGCACGTCGGTGCCGGCGACAAACGTGCCAGTTGCAGCGCCCGTGCTATCCGATTGTCCCAGGAGAATCGAAACCGTGTTCGAAATCTTGTCGGCGACGGCCAGATCGATGTTCCCGTTAAACTTGGTGTTGAATGCGCCCGTGGCGATCCATACAGGATCGACGCCGGCGCCCAGTTGGTAAACCGTCTGTGTTTGGAATGTGCCGTCGCCGTTCCCGAGCAGAACTGAGACGGTGTTGGCCGCCGAGTTGGCGACGATGAGGTCATTGCTGAAGCTGCTGCCCCGCAAGACGGCGGTGGCCACGAAGGACGGCGAATTCCCGGCCGGATAATTCGCGAGCGGATTGTTGATCGTGCCGCCGGGCGTGAGCGTGCCGTTCAGGAGACTGGGAGCAAAAGTGGAAAGCGAAACGGGGATGCGGTCGCCAACAAAAAAAGTGGCCGGCTGGCCGTCCTGCGCGCGGAGCAGGATGCGCCGCCCGTGACGCACGAGCGAGAGCATTTGGGCGAAGTTGGCGGCGGTGCCCGGCATAGTCGCGAAAAAAGTCGTCAAGCCTCCGCCAAAGGCGATCACGTTGGGAGTCGAAGTCCCCAATACCTGCTCGATCACGTTGATCAGGCCCTCTGCGGACGCCGCCGCCTCCTGAATTTGTTGTGAGCTGACCGTAAACACCCGGGATGATTGCGGCGGAGTGATGCCCAGCTGCCGGGCGTTATTGCGATCCACCTCCAGAATTTCGATTTCGAGAATCAGCTCGCCGGTAGGCCGCTCGAGATCGTCGATCAAATCCGTGGCGAGCGCCACGGCGTGCGGAGAGGCGCGCAGCGTGAGGGTGCGGCTGCGCACGTCGAGCTCCGAACGCGTGATGCCCGCGATATCGCGCACCAGGCGCGTGATTTCCGTCATCTGCTCGGGCGTTTCAGACGCAGGCAGCAAAACGGTGCGCACCACGGATGCTTCGTAGTCCTTGCGCTTCTGCTGGGTGTTGTCCGCCACGAAAAACAGCCGCGGCGAAAGTGGCCGCCAGAAGGTTCCGGTCATGTCGCCGAGCAGCCGCGCGGCCGTCGGAAAATCCACGTCGTTGATCTGAAATCGAATCTGCCGCACGTGCAAATCCACATCGAAAGCGGCTTCCACTCCGAACTGGCGCCCCAGTTCTGTGTATGCGCCCTGCGTGTCCCCGCGATAGTCGAAATTTCGATGACCGTCTTGATATTCCAGCCGCGGCTCCGCAGCGAGTTCCACGTGAGCCGGCTTTCGCGGCTGGCCCGGTTCGATCGCGGCTAACTCCGCCAGTCGCTCGCGCACCACCGCGTTCGCCGGGTCCGTGAAGCTCGCGCTCAGCAGCTCTTTGCGCGCGGCGTCCAACCGACCGGAAATCGCGTCGCGCTCCGCGGCGTCGATTTTGGATCGCACCAGACGGCTCTTGGCAATTTCGCGGTGAATGGCATATTGGCGGTTGTCGGGCGCCCAGTTGGCGGCATCGGTGTAGGCAGTGTAGGCCGTGTCCCAGTCCAACTGACGCTCGGCACGGGTTCCCTGCTCGTAGGCGGTTTTGGCCTTCTTGGCATCGGGCTTCACGGCCTCCGGCTCGGAAAGCTGAGACGGTCCCTGCGAGCTTGCAGCTGGCGCGAGAAGAGTGAGGATCACCAGCGGTACGAGAATGATTCTCGCCCAGGCGTGGGCTGCGCGCGAGACACGGGGGCCGCCCGTCGAATGAGTTCTAGCCGCCATGGTTTGTAGGATGCATATTGTACAGGGATTGTGGCGCGGGTACGGGGGCCTCAATCTGCTTGATTTTACACGGCTAGCAATATAAACTTCAATCGTAGTTGATAATGGTTTACAACTAGGATATTCATGCTTTCCGCTCTTTTGGTCGCCCTCCGGGAAGGCGTCGAAGCCGCGCTGGTCGTCGGCATCGTACTCGTCTATCTGAATCGCAGCGGGCGGCGCGCCCTGAAAGTGTACGCCTGGGCCGGCGTTCTGCTGGCCTGCGCGGCAAGCGTTGCCGCTGCCCTCCTCCTGCAACATTGGGCCATCAGCGAGGATGGCTTCGAGGGCCTGCTGATGTTGCTGGCCTCGGTCCTCGTGGTGACCATGATCATCTGGATGAACCGCGTAGCGCGCACCCTGCGAAAGGACATCGAACGGCGCGTCGAGTCCTACGCCCAGCAATCCACCCGGGCGGCCGGATGGGGCGTAGGAGCGTTCGTATTCTTCATGGTGGTGCGTGAGGGAGCGGAGCTGGTCCTGATCCTGCGGGCTGTGGAACTTTCCAGCGCGGGCGTGCAGGTGTGGATCGGGACGATGCTCGGCATCGCGATTGCGGTCGGCGTCGGATTCTTTTTCTTTCAGGGAACGCTGCGGATTCCGCTGCACCGGTTTTTCACGGCGACGAGCGTGATTCTGATGGTGGTCGCGTTCCAACTGGCGCTCACGGGCGTGCACGAGCTGAGCGAGGCCACGTGGATATGGTCGAGCAAGACGGAAATGGCGTGGGTCGGCCCGATCGTGCGCAACGAGGTCTTTTTTTTCGCCGTGATTCTCGGTGCGGCCACGCTGGTGGTGCTGCGCGAATGGTTCGGGGCCCGGCGGCCGGCGGAAGATTCCTCGGTGAATCCCGCCGAGCGTCGCATGCGCGAATGGGAATTCCGCCGGCAGCGGCGATGGAGCTTCGCGGCGGCCATTCTGTGCGCGCTGGTGATCGTTTCGCTCGCCGCCGAGTTCGCTTATAGCCGCGCCATGGCCGCGCCGACTCCGGCAAAGACTCTGGAGGCGCAAAACAATCAGGTCCGCATTCCGCTTTCCGAGCTCACGGACCAAAGTTTGCATTTCTATACCGCGGACGTGAATGGCACCGTGGTCCGCTTCCTAGTAATCCACAAAACGAACGGCGATTACACCGCGGCGCTCGATGCCTGCCAGATTTGCGGCCGAGCGGGCTACCGTCA
>Ga0209415_10008128_pt1 | contig 18220 bp, 15 predicted proteins | sample PeaSoiSIISIP2007_FD_187696 | JGI IMG/M metagenome (GOLD analysis project Ga0209415, IMG submission 187696) | Peat soil microbial communities from Weissenstadt, Germany - SII-SIP-2007 (SPAdes) (version 2) | ecosystem: Environmental > Terrestrial > Soil > Wetlands > Peat | place: Germany...
AAGGCCGGGTCGTGGCTGAACTTCTTGATGAAGCTGAAGATGTAGTCCCAGCGCCCGCAGTTGAGCCCGACGATGTAGTCCTTGAGCTCGTGGAGAATCTCGTGCATCTCGAAGGCGGCGAGGATCGTCTCGATGAGCACCGTGCACTTGATCGTGCCGTGCCGGATGCCGAGCCGCTGCTCGGCGAAGGCGAAGACGTCGTTCCACAGGCGCGCCTCGAGGTGGCTCTCGAGCTTCGGCAGGTAAAAATAAGGACCGGTGCCGCGCCGTGTCAGCTCGGCGTGATTGTGAAAAAGGTACAGGCCGAAGTCGACGAACGCGCTCGCAATCGGCGCGTCGTCGAGCAGGCAATGCTTCTCCTCGAGGTGCCAGCCGCGCGGCCGGACCATCAGCACGGCGGTGCGCTCGTTGGGCCGGTAGCTCTTGCCCTCCGGGCTGGTGAACTCGATGGTCCGCCGGACAGCGTCGCGCAGGTTGATTTGGCCGCTGATGAGGTTCGCCCAGCTCGGGCACAGCGAGTCCTCGCAATCGGCCATGAACACGTCGGCGCCCGAGTTGAGCGCGTTGATGATCATCTTGCGCTCGGTCGGGCCCGTGATCTCGACTCTGCGGTCGAGCAGGTCGGCGGGAATCCCCGCGATCGTCCAGTCCGATTCGCGTATCGCCCGCGTCTCGGGCAGGAAGTCCGGGAGCGCGCCGGCATCGAGCGCCGCCTGCCGCTGCTCGCGACGCGCCAGCAGCGCCTTGACCTGCGGGCCGAAGCGCCGCGCGAGCTCGGCGACGAACGCGACCGCAGCCGGTGTCAGGATCGTGTCGTAGCCGGCCGCCATTGCACCGCGGATCTCGAGCCCCGGTGCGGCGCGGCTGGCAGCGGCTGCGGTTGCGATCTCGGTCACTGGACTCCTGAGGGGACGGGGACAACGGGCTCGGTCGCCGAGACGGAACGCTCAAGAACCGTCTGTTGCGACGCAAAATGATACCGGCCGATACACTCCGCGCGCAACCAAACAGTCGGAAGTGCCTCACTCCGCCGGACATGCGCCTTCTTCTGTTCAACAAGCCGTTCCAGGTTTTGACCCGGTTCACCGGCGGCGACGGGCGCCGTACCCTCGCGCAGTACGTGACGACGCCGGGGGTCTACCCGGCCGGCCGGCTGGACTATGACAGCGAGGGGCTGCTGCTGCTGACCGACGACCCGCGGCTCCGGGGCGCGATCACCGAGCCCCGCCAGGCGCTTGAGAAAACCTACTGGGTCCAGGTCGAGGGGGAGCCGACCGAGGCGGCGCTCGCGGCGCTGCGCCGCGGCGTGCGGCTGGCCGATGGCCTGACCCGGCCCGCCCGCGCGCACCGGATCGAGCCACCGGCCGGGCTGTGGCCCCGCGACCCGCCGATCCGCGTCCGGCTCCGGCTCCCGACGGCGTGGCTCGAGCTCGGCATTTGCGAAGGACGCAATCGCCAGGTCCGGCGGATGACGGCCGCGGTCGGGTTGCCGGCGCTGCGACTGGTGCGCTCGGCAGTGGGGCCGTTCACGCTCGCCGGGCTCGCGCCGGGGGAGGTCCGGCAGGTGGAGGCGGCGCGCGCCGCGGCGTTTCGCGGCGCGCTGCTTGCGCTCAGCGCACGCGCCCGTGGCGCGCGATCCGCATCGCGACCTCCATCGCCTGCTCGTAGTTCAGGCGCGGATCGACGTTCGAGCGGTACGCCCGGCCGAGGTCGCCGTCGATGAGACCCCGCGCGCCACCGGTGCACTCGGTGACGTCGTCGCCGGTGAGTTCGAGGTGCACGCCGCCGAGCATCGAACCGTGCGCCGCGTGAATCGCGAACGATGACTCGAGTTCGCCGAGGATGTTGTCGAAGCGCCGCGTCTTGACCCCGGTACTCGTCGTCTCGGTATTGCCGTGCATCGGGTCGCACACCCAGACGACCTCGGCGCCGGCGGCGCGCACCGCCTCGATCAGGCCCGGCAGCTTCGCCTCGACCTCGCCGGCGCCGAAGCGGTGAATCAGCGTGAGGCGTCCCGGAATCCGCTCGGGATTGAGGATCCGCGTCAGCTCCTTGATGTACTGCGCATCGCTCGCGGGACCCACCTTGACTCCGATCGGGTTCGCGATCCCGCGGAAGTACTCGACGTGGCCATCGCGCAGCCCCGCGGTGCGCACGCCGATCCATGGCAGGTGCGCCGACAGGTTGTACCAGCGGGCGCGCCGCGGAATGAAGCGTGTCTGCGCCTGCTCGTAGAGCAGGTGCAGACCCTCGTGGCTCGCGTAGAAACTCACCCGCTGCGAGTCGTGCACGGGGCGGCCGGTGATCGACTCGAAGAAATGCAGCGAGTCGCCGAGCGATTCGACGATGCGCTTGTAGTCCTCGAACTTCGGGGAGTGGCGCATGAAGTCGAGGTCCCAGGCCTCCGGGTGATGCAGGTCGGCGAATCCCCCGTCGATCAGCGCGCGGACGAAGTTGAGCGTGAGCGCCGCGCGTTCATAGCCGCGCAGCAGCAGCTGCGGATCGGGCTCGCGCGACGGTGCATCGAAAGGCGGGCGGTTGACAATGTCGCCGCGGTAGGACGGAAGGCTCACGCCGTCGCGCGTCTCCAGATCCGCCGAGCGAGGCTTGGCGTACTGGCCGGCCATGCGGCCAATGCGGATGATCGGCTTCTTGAGCCCGTGCATCAGCACGAGGCTCATCTGCAGCAGGATCTTGAGCTGCTCGACGATGCGCTCGGAGGTGCAGTCTTCCAAGGACTCGGCACAATTGCCGCCCTGCAGGATGAACGCCTGACCGCGCTGCGCGGCCGCGAGCCGCTGGTGCAGCTCGTCGACCTCGTAGGACACGACGATCGGCGGCAGGCTCGCGAGCGCCACCAGGGCGCGGTCGAGCGCTGCCGGGTCGCGGTAGACCGGCTGCTGGAGCGTCGGCCTGCGCTGCCAGGACGCCGGGCTCCAGTCATCGCTGCGCGTGGCTGTGACCATGGATCGATCCTACCATCAGGCGCCGGCGTGTTTGCAGTGCAATAAAAGCCCCCGGCGGGCGCTGCTCCGGGACACGCGGCTGCCGCCGACGGCCGGTCGGCCGGTCTGCCTCAGGGTTGGTGGCCCTCGCCGGCCTTCGCTTCCTGCCAGAACGACTCGAGCGCGTCTGGTTGGACGGCGCCCGTGGCGCGCGCGCGTTCCTCGACGTGCCTGAAGCGCGCGACGAAGCGGCCGTTCGCGCTGCGCAAGGCGGCCTCGGGATCGACCCCGAGGTGGCGGGCGAGGTTTGCGATCGCAAGCAGCAGATCGCCGAGCTCGTGTTCGACCGCGGCGGCGGCGCCGGCGGTGCGCGCCGCATCGAGCTCCTGGAGCTCCTCCCCCACCTTGTCGCGCGCGCCCTGAGGGTTGGGCCAGTCAAAGCCGATGCGCGCCGCGCGCCTGCCGAGCTTGACGGCCCGGCTGAGTGCCGGGAGCGCGAGCGGCACGCCCTCGAGCACGCTCGCTGATTGTCCCGCGGCGACCATCTCGACGGTCTTGATCTCCTCCCAGCGGCGCGACTGCGCGGCCGCGCCTGCGAGACGCTCCTCTCCGAACACGTGAGGGTGGCGCCGGATCAGCTTCGCCGAGATGCCGCGCACCACCGCCGCGAAGTCGAATGCGCCCTGCTCGCGTGCGAGCTGTGCGTGAAACACGACCTGCAGCAGCAGGTCCCCGAGTTCCTCGCGCAGCCCCGCGAGGTCGCCTCTCTCGATCGCATCGGCCACCTCGTAGGCCTCCTCGAGCGTGTACGGCGCGATCGTGGCGAAGCTCTGCTCGAGGTCCCAGGGACAGCCGCTCACGGGGTCGCGCAGCCGCGCCATGATTGCAAGCAGCTCATCCACGGCTGGCGCTCCCGGCAGCGCCCGCCCCGGCCGTCAGGACCTCGGCGAGTCCGATCAGCATGCCGGCGGTTGCTCCCCAGATCGTGCGGGTGCCGCACGGAATCTCGTAGAGCGTCACGAACAAGCCGCCGAGCGTCCGCTGCCGCGGTCGGTGATTCGCCGGGTCGAGCACGTGGCGCAGCGGAACCTCGAACACCGCCGCGACCTCGACCGGGTCGAGCGTGAACGGGGTTCCGGGCGCGACGAGCGCGACCACGGGCGTCACCCGGTAGCCGGTGATGATCAGCTGATCCGGCAGGAAGCCGAGCACCTCGACGTGGCGCCGGTTGAGGCCGATCTCCTCCTCGGTCTCGCGCAGCGCCGCCGCCACCGGGTCCGACTCTCCCGGCTCGAGGCGCCCGCCGGGGAAGGAGATCTGCCCGGGATGGTGCCTGAGGTCCGCGGCCCGCTCGGTCAGGAGCACGGTGAGCTCGTCGGGATGATCGACGATCGGGATCAGCACGGCCGCCGGGGTCGGGTGTTCCGGCAGCAGGTGCCGAAGCGGCCGGCCGGCGTCGGCCGTGAGCCCGGCAATCCGCGCCTCGGCCGGATCCCCCTGCACGGTCCCGGCGAGACGCTCCCGCAGCAGCGCCCGCAGGTCGCGCTCGGCGACGGGCGACAGGTGCGGCGACGGGCTCACTCGGGTTTCGGGCTGCGCGTCAGCCGGCGCGGATCGAGGAGCTCGGCGAGCTGCGCGCGCGGCAGTCCGGTGACCCGCACCGCGACCTCGAGCACGGGCTCGCCGGTCGCGTAGGCTTCCTTCGCAATCCGCGCGCCCGCCTCATATCCGATCAGCGGATTGAGGGCCGTGACCAGGATCGGATTGCGGGCGAGGGCCGCGGCGAGCCTGGGCTCGTTGATCGTGACTCCCGCGAGCGCGCGGTCGGCGAGCGCGCGGGCGGCGTTGGCGATGAGCTCGAGGCTCTCAAGCAGGTTGCTGGCGATGACCGGCAGTCCGGTGTTCAGCTGGAATACTCCAAACTGCGCAGCCATCGCGATCGTCGCATCGTTTCCGATGACCTGCGCGGCGGCCATCGCGACCGCTTCCGGCACGACCGGATTGACCTTGCCCGGCATGATCGACGAGCCCGCCTGCAGCGCGGGCAGGGAGATCTCCCCGAGTCCGGCCAGCGGCCCCGAGTTCATCAGCCGCAGGTCGGTGGCGATCTTGAGCAGCGTGATCGCGGCCGCCCGCGTCTGGCCGGAGAGCTCGACCGCGGTGTCCTGGCAGGCGAGCGCCGCAAAGCAGTTGGGGTTCGGCACGAACGCGAGTCCGGTGCGGGCCGCGAGTTCCGCCGCGACGCGCGCGCCGAATTCCGGCGGCGCGTTGAGTCCGGTGCCGATCGCAGTGCCGCCCTGCGCGAGCCGCAGCACGCGCGGCAGCGTCGCCTCGAGGCGCGCGACGGCATCGTTCACCTGCGCCTGCCAGCCACTCCATTCCTGGCCGACCGTCAGCGGCACGGCATCCATCAGATGCGTGCGGCCGGTCTTGACGATGGCCTCGAGTGCCGGGATGCGTGCGCCGAGCGTGGCGCTCAGGTGCCGCAACGCCGGCAGCAGTGCCGCGTGCGTGCGCAGCGCCGCGCTGACATGGATCGCCGTCGGGATGCAATCGTTGCTGCTCTGGCTGCGATTGACGTCGTCGTTCGGGTGCACGGGCGCGCCGAGGTCCTGGGTCGCGAGCTGCGCGAGGACCTCGTTGACGTTCATGTTGGTACTGGTGCCGGAGCCCGTCTGGAACACGTCGAGCGGAAAGGCCGCGGCGTGCGCGCCCTCGGCCACCGCGAGCGCCGCGCGCTCGATGGCGGCGGCCCGCGGCGGGTCGAGCGTACCGAGCGCCGCATTGGCGCGGGCCGCGGCCCACTTGACCAGCGCCAGGGCCCGGATGAAGGCCGGCGGCAGCACGCGCGCGCTCAGGCGGACGATGTCGAGGGCACGCTGCGTTTGCGCGCCCCAGGGTGCGTCGGCCGGAATGGCCACGGCACCCATGCTGTCGTGCTCGACCCTTAAGTCCTTGTCGGGCATTCCTTCGGGAGCGATAGACTATGGATTCTCATCCTAGCACTTTAAGGACGGGCCGCACCGTGACCGACCGCCCCCAGCCACCGTCCGCCGCGCTCGATGCGCTGTCTCCGGTCGACGGACGTTATGCCGAGAAATGCGCGGAGCTGCGGCGGCTGTTCAGCGAAGCCGCGCTGATCCGCCACCGCGTGCGCGTGGAGGCCGAGTGGTTCCTGTTCCTGGCGCGGGAGATGGCGCTGCCCGAGTTGCGCAACACGCCCCGGGCAGTGCTCGCGGCCGCGGCCGAGCTCGCCGCGCACGCGGCGCCGGGCGAGGCGGCGGCCGTCAAGGCCGCAGAGGAGCGCATCGCCCACGACGTCAAGGCGGTCGAGTACTTCGTCAGGTCGCAACTGGCGGCGGCGGGCGCCGGCAGCGCTGAGCTCGAGTTCGTGCACTTCGGCTGCACCTCCGAGGACATCAACAACCTCGCCTATGCGCTGATGCTGCAGGCGGCGCGCGATGAGGTGTTGCTGCCGGCAATCGGCCGCATCCACGACTGGCTCATCGCCCACGCGCATCGCCACGCGGACCTGCCGATGCTGTCGCGTACGCACGGCCAGCCGGCGAGCCCGACGACGCTCGGCAAGGAGCTCGCCAACGTCGCGGCGCGGCTCGGCGCGGCGCGCGAGGCCTTCGCCGCAGTGCCGGTGCTCGGCAAGATCAACGGCGCGGTCGGCAACTGGAATGCGCATCTCATCGCCTATCCCGATCGCGACTGGCGCGCCGCCGGCAAGGGTTTCGTCACCAGGCTGGGACTCGGCTGGAACGAGTACACGGTGCAGATCGAGCCGCACGACTGGATTGCAGCCTACTGCGACGCGCTCGCCCGTCTCGACACCATCCTGATCGACTTCGCGCGCGACGCGTGGGGCTACATATCGCTCGGCTACTTCAGACAGCGGGTGGTCGCAGGCGAGGTCGGCAGCTCGACGATGCCGCACAAGGTCAACCCGATCGACTTCGAGAACGGCGAGGGGAATCTGGGGCTTGCGAACGCACTGTTGCGGCACTTCGCCGACAAGCTCCCTGTCTCGCGCTGGCAGCGCGACCTCACGGACTCGACCGTGCTGCGCAACCTCGGCGTCGCGCTCGCGCATGCGCTGCTGGCCTTCCGGTCGATCGAGCGCGGCCTTGGCCGGCTCGAGGCCAACGCCGGCCGCCTCCGCGAGGATCTCGATGCGAACTGGGAAGTGCTCGGTGAGGCCGTGCAGACCGTGATGCGCCGCTATGGCGTGCCGGATGCCTACGACCGCCTCAAGGAGCTGATGCGCGGGCAGCGCGTGGACGCCGCCGCGCTGCGGGCGTTCGTCGCCGGCCTGCCGATCCCGGCCGCCGAGCGCGAGCGCCTGGCGCGGCTGACGCCGGCCGACTACACAGGCCTTGCGCGGGAGCTGGCTCGGGATGTGTGAGGCGCATGACATCGCGGTCGAGATTACGGACTGGGCCGCGCACGGCGCGGAGCTCGCCGCGATCCGCCGGGCCGTGTTCTGCATCGAACAGGGCATCGCCGAGGCCGACGAGTGGGACGGGGCCGACTGCGACGCGGCGCACGTTCTGGCGCGCCTCAAGCGTGATCCGGTTGGCACAGGACGACTGCTGGCCACCGGTAAGATCGGACGGCTGGCAGTGCTCGATAGCGCCCGGCGACTCGGTATCGGCAGGCTCATGCTGCGCCGCCTCGTGGAACTCGCGCGGGCCCGCGGGCTCGACGGAGTCTACCTGCACGCGCAGGTCACGGCGTTCGACTTCTACGGCGCACAGGGTTTCGTTGCCGACGGGCCCGAGTTCGACGAAGCAGGGATCCGTCATCGGAGGATGCGGCTTGCATTTTCCGCCGAGCAACGTCCTGATTCCGCGGCTGACGGAGCCGCGCACCCTGCTGTCGACGGTTGAGGGGGTCCGCACTGCGGCGACCACGGTCGCCGCCAGCGCGCAACGCGTGCTGACCCTGTGCACCCACGACCTTGAGTCCGCGATCTACGAGTATCCGCCGTTCATCGATGCGGTGAAGCGCCTGGTGCTCGGGCCGCGATTCGCCAAGGTGCGCGTGCTGGTGCTGAACCCGGGCCGGATCATGTACAGCCGGCACGAGTTCATCACGCTGGCGCGCAAGCTCACGAGCTACATCGAGATCAGGAACGCCCAGGCCCCGTTCCGCGAGAACCCGTCGACGTTCATGGTCGCCGATGACCGGGCGACCCTGTACCGGTTGCAGCACACGCGCTGGGACGGCATCTGCGAGCTCAGAAATTCCGATGTCGCGCGCCTGCACCTCGACCGCTTCGACGAGGCCTGGAATCCAAGCGCCACGCCGCGCACCCCGGCCACCCAGCGCAGCTGAGTACAGCTCCCGGCCGGCTATACTCGCCCGATGAACGAGCGGGTCATCGTCGCGCTGTCGGGCGGCGTCGATTCGGCCGTCGCGGCGCTGCTGCTGCGCCGCGCGGGCCGCGACGTCGAGGCGCTGCACATGACGAACTGGGACCAGGACGAGGCCGGCTACTGCACCGCGGCCGCCGACTGGCAGGACGCGCGCCGGGTGGCCGACGAGCTCGGAATGCCGCTGCACCGCGTCAGCTTCGCCGCCGAGTACCGCGAGCGCGTCTTCAGCCACTTCCTCGCCGACTACGCGGCGGGACTGACGCCGAATCCGGACATCCTGTGCAACCGCGAGGTCAAGTTCGGCGCCTGCCTCGACTACATGCGCCGCCTCGGCGGGCGCTGGCTCGCGACCGGCCATTACGCCCGGATCGCGACGACCGATGGCAGCCACCGGCTGCTGCGGGCCCGCGACCGGGAAAAGGACCAGAGCTACTTCCTGCAGCAGATGCCGCGCGCGGCGCTCGGCGCGACGCTGTTTCCGCTCGGCGCCCTGACCAAGGGCGAGGTGCGCGATCTCGCGCGCCGCGCGGGGCTCCCGGTCCACGACCGGCCCGACAGCGCCGGCATCTGCTTCATCGGCGAGCGGCCGTTTCGCGCCTTCCTCGAGACCTACCTCAAGCCGCGGCCGGGCCCGATCGAGACCGCCACGGGCGAGCCACTCGGTCGCCACGACGGCCTGATGTACCACACGATCGGCCAGCGCCATGGCCTGCGCATCGGCGGGCACCGGCAGCACGCCGGGACTCCGTGGTACGTGGCGCGCAAGGACATTGCGCGCAACGCCCTGATCGTTGTCCAGGGGCACGATCACCCGTTGCTCCGCGTCGCGGCACTGACGACCGGGCCCGTCGCGTGGCTCGCCGCCGAGCCCGCCGCGCGTCTCGAGTGCAGCGTGCAGGTGCGTCACCGCCAGACGCCTGTGCCGTGCCGGCTCGAGTGGAGCGCGGGCGGCGCGCGCGTCTCGCTCGCGACCGCGCTGTGCGCAGTGGCGCCCGGACAGCACGCCGCGTTCTACGTGGGCGAGGAGTGCCTCGGCGGCGGCGTGATCGTTGCTGCCGAGTCCGGGGCCGACGCGCGCGTCGAATCGTCGGCGGCCTGAGCCGGCGACAGCCGCGCGGCGCCGCTCGGCGCGCCCGCACCCGCTATAATTACGGGGCCGCCGCCGGAGGACCCATGACCGACAGCTTCAAGACGCGCGCCACGCTCGAGGTGGCGGGCCGCAAATACCGCTACCACCGGCTGCCGGCGATCACCGGCCACGATCTCGGTCGCCTGCCCTACTCGCTCAGGATCCTGCTCGAGAACCTGCTGCGCTTCGAGGATGGCATCAACGTCACCAAAGGCGACATCGAGGCGCTGCTCCACTGGAACCCCTCGGCCGCGCCGTCCCACGAAATAGCGTTCACGCCGGCGCGCGTCGTGATGCAGGACTTCACAGGCGTGCCCTGCATCGTCGACCTCGCCGCGATGCGCGAGGCGATCGTCCGGCTCGGCGGGGATGCTTCGCGCGTCAATCCGCTCGCGCCGGCGGAGCTCGTGATCGACCACTCGGTGCAGGTCGATGCCTACGGCGGGCCGGACTCGCTGGCGAAGAACACCGCGATCGAGTTCGGCCGCAACGGCGAACGCTACGCTTTCCTGCGCTGGGGCCAGACGGCATTTCACAACCTCAAGGTCGTGCCGCCGAGCACCGGGATCGTGCACCAGGTGAACCTCGAGTACCTCGGCCGCGTGGTGTTCAGCAACGATGCGGGCGGGACAACCTGGGCGTACCCGGACACCCTCGTCGGCACCGACTCGCACACGACGATGATCAACGCGCTCGGCGTCGTCGGCTGGGGCGTCGGCGGCATCGAGGCGGAAGCCGCGATGCTCGGCCAGCCCGTCACGATGCTGATCCCGCAGGTGATCGGCTTCAAGCTGTCAGGGAGCCTTCCGCCCGGCACGACCGCCACCGATCTCGTGCTGACGATCACCGAGGCGCTGCGCAAGAAGGGCGTCGTCGACAAGTTCGTGGAGTTCTTCGGTGACGGCCTCAGCGGGCTGCCACTCGCCGACCGCGCCACGATCAGCAACATGTCGCCGGAGTTCGGCAGCACCATCGCGGTGTTCCCGATCGATGCGGAGACGATCCGCTACCTGCAGCTGACCGGCAGGTCTGCCGAGCAGGTGGCGCTGGTGGAGGCCTACGCCAAGGCGCAGGGCCTGTGGCGCACGCCCGAGACGCCTGCCGCAAAGTACAGCGACGTCGTCGAACTCGACCTGGCGACGGTGGAGCCCTCGCTCGCCGGACCCAAGCGCCCGCAGGATCGCGTGCCGCTGACCAGGGCCAAGAGCGTGTCGCAGGCCGCCGTCGGCAAGGCCGCCGAGGAACGCGCCGCACGCAACCCATCCGCCAAGGGGCGGGCGCCGGTGGCCGCCGGCGGCTACGAGCTGAAGGACAACGCGGTACTGATCGCCGCCATCACGAGCTGCACCAACACCTCCAATCCCACCGTACTGGTCGCCGCGGGCCTGCTCGCGCGCAAGGCCCGCGCGCGCGGCCTCAAGTCGCGGCCGTGGGTCAAGACCTCGCTCGCACCCGGGTCCCGCGTCGTGACCGATTATCTTCACAAGGCCGGGCTGCTCGCGGACCTCGAGGCGGCCGGGTTCTACACGGTCGGTTATGGCTGCACCACCTGCATCGGCAACTCGGGGCCCTTGAAGCCGGAGATATCCGAGGCGGTCAAGGCCGGCGACATCACCGCGGCCGCAGTGCTGTCCGGCAACCGCAACTTCGAAGGCCGCGTGCACCCGGAAGTGAAGATGAACTTCCTGGCCTCCCCGCCGCTGGTCGTGGCCTACGCCCTCGCCGGCAGCATGGATGTCGACCTGACGTCGGAGGCCCTCGGCACGGGCAGTGACGGGCGCCCCGTGTTCCTCAAGGACATCTGGCCGAGCCCGAGCGAGGTCGACACGACTGTGCGGCAGGCGGTCGATGCGGCGATGTTCAAGAAGAGCTACGCCGCGGTGTTCAAGGGCGATGAGCACTGGAACGCGATCAAAGTACCGGCCGGCGCGAGCTACGCGTGGGAGCCGACCTCGACCTACGTGCGCAATCCGCCGTACTTCGACGGCATGACGATGACCCCCCCGCCGGTGGCCGACATCCGCGATGCGCGCGTGCTGGCGCTGCTCGGTGATTCGGTCACGACCGATCACATCTCGCCCGCGGGCAACATCGCGAAGTCGAGCCCGGCCGCGCGCTACCTCGTCGGCCAGGGCGTGCAGCCGGCGGACTTCAACTCCTACGGCGCGCGCCGCGGCAACCACGAAGTGATGATGCGCGGGACCTTCGCCAACATCCGGTTGCGGAACCTGCTGCTGCCGGGAACCGAAGGCGGCGTCTCGGTGCATATGCCGAGCGGCGCACAGGCCTCGATCTACGATGTGGCGATGCGCTACCAGGCGGAGCACACGCCGCTCGTCGTGATCGCGGGCAAGGAGTATGGCACCGGCTCCTCGCGTGACTGGGCCGCCAAGGGCACGATGCTGCTCGGCGTCAAGCTGGTGCTGGCCGAGAGCTTCGAGCGCATTCACCGGTCGAATCTGATCGGCATGGGAGTGCTGCCGCTACAGTTCGTCGACGGCGCTAGCGCGCAGTCGCTCGGCCTCACGGGCCGCGAGAGCTTCGAGGTTGTCGGACTCAACGGTGGCGCGGCCAAGGAGGTCAAGGTCGTCGCCACGGGCGAGGCCGGCAAGCAGACCGTGTTCGCGGCGCGGGTCCGGATCGACACGCCGAAGGAGCTCGACTATTACCGCCACGGCGGCATCCTGCAGTACGTGCTCCGCAGCCTTGTCGGCAAGGGACAGGCAGCCTGACCGCGGTCGCCGCGCCCCCGGCCGGGACGCAGCGCGGCACTGCGCGCGCCGCCGCGGTGTTCGACCTTGACGGGACCATCACCCGTCGCGACACGTTGTTCTGCTACCTGCTGGGTGCGCTCCGCGCGCACCCGGCGCGCGTCTTGCGCCTGTGGGTCGTGCCGGGCGCGCTCGTGGCTTTCGCGTTCGATCGCGATCACGGGCGTTTCAAAGGCCGAGTGATCCGCGCGGCTCTGGGCGGCCTGTCGCGCGGGGAGATCGCCGGGCTGACCGGGCGCTTCCTCGACGGCGAGTGGCGACACCTCGTGAGGCCCGGTGCGGTCGCGGCACTCGAGCGGCACCGCCTGGCCGGCGATTATCTCGTGCTGCTGTCCGCGAGCACCGAGTGCTACGTGCCGGCGATCGGCGCGCGACTCGGCTTTGACGAGGTTGTGTGCACCGAACTTCGCTGGGACGGCGAGCGGCTCGACGGCGCACTCGCATCGCCGAACCGCCGGGGACCGGAAAAGACCCGCTGCATCGAACGGCTGACGGACGCCCATCCCGGCCTCTTGGTCACGGCCTACGCCGATGCCGCCTCCGATCTCGATCACCTGCGGCTGGTCGAGCACGGCGTGCTGGTCAATGGCTCGTGGCGCGCGCGGCGCGAGGCGCGCGCCGCGGGCCTGGCGTGCGTGGACTGGGACTGAGCGCTGCACACGCGGGCTGGCAAGCGCGCGGCGTCACCGATGTAAAGTTATTATAAAACATTGTATTAAGAATATAATCTCGAAGTGACTGTAGTCCGATCCACTGAGGCGACGTTGCGCGTCCGCAGCTGCGCGGCGGGATCCGCCGCGTCCCGCAGAGCCCTAGCGCGCTGGCCCATGAAATGTCCGCCTCCCCGGGCCGGTCTCATCCAGGGGGCCGGCGCCTGCGAATGGTTGTGAGGGCGGTCCGATCTCTGATCTAGTCCGTCCCGGGAGAGTGTCCGATGCTGGTGCGTCCACAGCCGGGTCCGAAGCCCTCCGAGGTCACGCCGCCCGAGGTGTATGCCGCACGGCGACGCTTCGTCACCGGCGCGCTCGGCCTTGCGGCGGCAAGCGTCGTACCGCCCGCGTTCGCGACCGCCGAGCCCGTGGGCCCGACCCTCGCCTTCCAGCGCAACGCCGCGCTCAGCACGACGGAGACGCCCAACTCCTGGGAGGACATCACGACGTACAACAACTACTACGAGTTCGGCACCGACAAGTCCGACCCCTCCGCGAATGCGGGCGGGCTCCGGACCCGGCCGTGGTCGGTGACGGTCGCGGGGGAAGCCGAGGTCAAAGGCACGTTCGCGCTCGAGGACTTTCTGAAGCCGCACGCGCTCGAGGAGCGGATCTACCGGCTGCGCTGCGTGGAGGCGTGGTCGATGGTGATTCCGTGGGTCGGCGTGCCACTCGGCGAGGTGCTCAAGCGATTCCGGCCCACCTCGAAGGCCAAGTACGTCGCGTTCACGACGCTCGAGGATTCGCGCCAGATGCCCGGTCAGCGGTCGCGCGTGCTCGACTGGCCGTACGTCGAGGGCCTGCGGATCGACGAGGCGATGCATCCGCTCAGCCTGCTGGCGGTCGGCCTGTATGGCCGCGTGCTGCCGAACCAGAACGGAGCGCCGTTGCGGCTGATCGTGCCGTGGAAGTACGGGTTCAAAGGCATCAAGGCGATCGTCAGGATCAGCTTCACCGAACAGATGCCGCCGACCAGCTGGAATCGCGCCGCCCCCGACGAGTACGGCTTCTACGCCAACGTCAACCCGGCCGTCGACCATCCGCGCTGGAGCCAGAAGACCGAGCGCCACATCGGCAGCGGCCTGTTCGCGCCGCGGCGCCCGACGCTGCCGTTCAACGGGTACGCCGCGCAGGTCGCGAGCCTCTACACCGGGCTCGACCTCAAGAGGAACTTCTGACTCGCGCCGGCCTGCTCCGCTGGATCGCAAAGCCTGCGGTGTTCGTACTTGCGCTCGCGCCGCTCGCGAGCCTCGTGGTGCGTGCCTTCGGCGTCTTTGGCACGGGACTCGGCGCCAACCCGATCGCGATGGTGACCGACACCCTCGGGCTGTGGGGGCTGCGCCTGCTGCTCGTGACGCTCTCGCTGACGCCGCTGCGGCACGCAACCGGGTCGAGCGACTGGCTGCGGTTCCGGCGGATGCTGGGGCTGTTCGCGTTCTGCTACCTGTTGTTGCATTTCACGATGTACGTGGCGGTGGACCAGAGCTTCAACGTCGGGATCCTGGTCGAGGACCTGATGCGCCGGCCATGGATCACGCTTGGGTTCACGGCCCTGCTGCTGCTGGTGCCGCTCGCACTGACCTCGACGCGCGCCGCGATGCGCCGGCTCGGACGCCGCTGGCAGCAGCTGCACTACGCGATCTATCCCGCGGCGCTGCTGGGCTGCTGGCACTATTACTGGCAGGTCAAGCGCGATGTCCGCAGCCCGCTGCTGTACGCGGCGATCTTCGCGGTACTGATGGCCGCGCGCATCTGGCGCAAGCGCGCGGCGCTCGCGCAGCGGCTCACCGCCACGAGCGCCGCACACGAGGCGCGCTGAGGCACGGGTTGGGCGGCGCGCTGGGGGCCCGCCTACATCGAGGTCCGTGCCGACCACAGCTCCGGGAAGAACCGCAGCTCCAGAGCCTTCGCCAGGTAGGCGACGCCGCTGGTGCCGCCCGTACCGCGCTTGTAGCCGATGATCCGCTCCACCGTCTTCATGTGCGCGAAGCGCCACAGCTGGAAGCGGTGGTCGAGATCCACCAGCTTCTCGGCGAGCTCATAGAGGTCCCAGTGCGTCTCGACGCTGTGGTACACGGCGAGCCAGGCGGCCGTCACCTGCTTGTGGGGCACGTACGGGGCGGCGAAGTCGCGGTCCAGGTGGTCGTTCGGAATCTCGAATCCGCGCCGCGACAGCAGCCGCAGGCTCTCGTCGTACAGGCTCGGTGCCTCGAGCGCGCGCGTCAGCTCCGCGTAGCGCGCCGGGTCGGCGCGATGCACGGCGATCATGTCGCGGTTCTTGTTGCCGATCAGGAACTCGAGCAGCCTGTATTGCACCGACTGAAAGCCGGAGGACCGCCCGAGGTGGTTGCGAAAGCTCGAGTAATCGAACGGCGTCAGCGTTGCGAGCACGTCCCAGGAATGCACCAGCTGCGTCTGGATGTGGCCGATCCGCGCCAGCATCTTGAAGCAGGGCGCGAGATCGTCGCGCTGGATGCAGCCGATCGCGGCCCGCAGCTCGTGCAGGCACAGCTTCATCCACAGCTCGCTCGTCTGGTGGACGATGATGAACAGCATCTCGTCGTGCTCGGTCGAGCGCGGGTGCTGGGCACCCAGCAGGCGCTCGAGGTCGAGGTAGCCGCCATAGCTCTGCTCGGCCGGCAGGTCCCAGAACACCAGCTCGTCGGATACGTCGACCCGTACCGGCTGCTGCGAGTCGGCGGGGCTGTCGGCAGGCCGGTCGGTGGTTGGCGGGCGCTTGTCGTGCATGCAAACTCCTAGGCGTAGACCCAGTCCGGCACGTGCTGCCAGCCGCGCGTCAGCGCCCTGTCGAATGCCCGGTACTCGGGCTCGCACTCGGCAACGAGCTTCCAGAAACGGTCGGAATGATTCATGTGCCGCGTGTGGCAGAGCTCGTGCAGCATCAGGTAGCGCGCGACCGCCGGTGGCTGGAACAGCAGCGACACGTTGAGGCTGATCGTGCCGGTGCGCGAGCAGCTGCCCCAGCGCGTCTGCTGGCGCCTGAGCTGCAGGCGCGCGAACTCAAAGCCGTACTCCGTCGCGAGCCGCGCGAGCCAGGGCTCGAACGCGGCCCGGGCGGTGTGGGTGAGCCAGGCCCGAAGTGCGGCGCGCGCACGCGGCGTTGCAGCGGGGTCTCCGTAGACCTCGAGGCCACGCACGGCGACAACGCGCCAGCCCAATCGCGCACGCGGGACGTAGCGCACCTGCCAGGTCTCGGCGAGCGCCTGCAGCTCAACCTCGGACGGCAGTAACTGCTCCAGCCGGCGATGCATCGCCAACTCCCGAACCCGCGCGTCGATCCACGGCCGGTGCCGGGTGACGAAGCGCTCGACGGCAGCCGGGCGCGTGCCGCGGGGAACTGTGACCTCGACCCGGCCGCCCGGGTAGACGCGCACCGTCAGCCGGCGGCTGCGCGCGCTGACCCGGACGCCGATCTCCGAGGTGAGGCGCTGCGCATCGAACAGCGGCAGCTGGTTGAGCCGCGCCGGCATCGCCCCGCTCACAGCCGTGCCGCGAGCTCGGCGCCCTGGCGGATCGCCCGCTTGGCGTCGAGCTCAACTGCGACGTCCGCGCCGCCGATCAGGTGCGTGTCGATGCCGCGGGCCATGAGCGGGCCGGCGAGCTCGCGCAGCGGTTCCTGTCCGGCACAGACGACGATCGTGTCGGCCGCGATGAGCGTCGGCTGCTCACCGATCCGCAGGTGCAGGCCAGCATCGTCGATGCGCTCGTAGCTGACGCCGGCCACCATCTGCACGCCGCGCCGGCGCAGCTCGATCCGGTGCACCCAGCCGGTGGTCCGGCCGAGTCCCTCGCCGAGCTTGGTGGTCTTGCGCTGCAGGAGCCACAGCTCGCGGCGAGCGCTCGCGGGCTGGCCGTGCCTCGATGCAAGTCCGCCGCGGGCCGTGAGCGTGAGGTCGATCCCCCAGTCGCGCGCGAAGGTCTCGACGTCAAGGCTCGCGGCGTGGCCCTCGTCGTGGCTCAGGAACTCGGCGACGTCGAAACCGATGCCGCCGGCGCCGACGATCGCCACGCATCGCCCGACCGGTGCATCGCGCAGCAGTACGTCGGCGTAGGACACGACCTTCGGGTGCTCGACGCCCGGGATCGGCGGCCACCGCGGGCTGACGCCGGTGGCGAGCACGACCGTATCGAAATGCCCCGCGAGCGCCTCGACGTCGGCGTCGGTCGACAGCCGCAGGTCGACGCCGAGGATCTCGATCTGGCGCCGGAAGTACCGCAGCGTCGCGTGGAACTCCTCCTTGCCCGGCACGCGCTTCGCCATGTTGAACTGGCCGCCGATCTCGGCGGCGCGCTCGAACAGCGTGACTAGATGGCCGCGCTCCGCCGACACGGTCGCGCACGACAGGCCCGCCGGCCCGGCGCCGACGACGGCGATGCGCCGCGGTGTGTCGGCGCGACGGTAGATGAGCTCGGTCTCGCGTGCGGCGCGCGGGTTCACGAGGCAGGTCGCGGTCTTGTGCTCGAAGACGTGGTCGAGGCACGCCTGGTTGCAGGCGATGCAGACGTTGATCTCGTCGGCGCGGTTGCCGCGCGCCTTGTTGACGAAGTCGGGATCGGCGAGGAACGGCCGGGCCATCGACACCATCGCCGCGCCGCCTCTCGCCAGGATCGCCTCGGCGACCGCCGGCTCGTTGATCCGGTTGGTCGCGATCAGCGGCACGGTGACGGACGGCTTCAGCCGCTCGGTGACCCACGCGAACGCCGCCCGCGGCACCATCGTCGCGATCGTCGGCACGCGGGTCTCGTGCCAGCCGATGCCGGTGTTGATCAGCGTCGCCCCGGCGGCCTCGACGGCCTGCGCGAGCTCGACGACCTCGGCCCAGGAACTGCCACCCTCGACGAGGTCGAGCATCGACAGGCGGTAGATCACGATGAACTCGCGCCCGACGGCGGCGCGCGTGCGGCGCACGATCTCGACGGGGAAGCGCAACCGGTTGCGGTAGCTGCCGCCCCACTGATCGTCGCGGCGGTTGGTGCGGGCGCTCGTGAACTCGTTGATCAGGTAGCCTTCCGACCCCATGATCTCGACGCCGTCGTAGCCGGCAGCCCGGGCGAGCGTCGCGGCGCGCACGAAGGCCGCGATCTGCCGCTCGACCCCGCGGCCCGACAGCTGCCACGGACGGAACCGGCTGATCGGTGCCCTGATCGCCGATGGCGCGACCGACAGCGGATGGTGCGCGTAGCGGCCGGCGTGCAGGATCTGCATGCAGATGTGGCCGCCCTCGGCGTGCACCGCCTCGGTCACCAGCCGGTGGCGCGG
>Ga0209415_10008129_pt1 | contig 18220 bp, 14 predicted proteins | sample PeaSoiSIISIP2007_FD_187696 | JGI IMG/M metagenome (GOLD analysis project Ga0209415, IMG submission 187696) | Peat soil microbial communities from Weissenstadt, Germany - SII-SIP-2007 (SPAdes) (version 2) | ecosystem: Environmental > Terrestrial > Soil > Wetlands > Peat | place: Germany...
CAAAGGCTCCGCCTTTGGTGGGGGTCCAGGGGGCAACGCCCCCTGGCGGGTTTCAGGGCGGAGCCCTGACCTTCCTTGCCTCACGGGATTGCCATAAACGCTGGCGGCGCGGGATGTGTAGAATGCTGCCGTGGGTTGGACAGCGCTCAATGGATGAGACGAGGCGGCGTGTGGCGGCCCTGATCGGCGCTCGGCCAGGCTGGACGAGGGGGCGCTGATGCCGTCGCGCCATGGCTGGGTGTTCGGCCAGCTCGCGATCGTGATCGGCGGCGTGGTGTTGATCCTGCTGGCCTGGCTCGGCGCCCTTGCCGCGATCACGGCCGAGCGCGAGGGGACCGAGGCGCGAATCGAGGCCGCCGTCGGCGTCGAGGTCCTGGCGTTCGAGGAGCAAGTGCGCCGCCAGCTTCTGGCGCTCGACCAGACGCTGCGATTCCTGCGCCGCGAGCAGGAAGCGGACCCGTCCGGCTTCGACCTGGCGGCTTGGCGGGCGCAGGCGACGCTGCTGAACGAGGTGTCCGGCACGCTGTTCCTGGTGGACGAAAACGGCAAACTTCGCGATGCGGGCGGCGCTGTCCCGGCGGGCCTCGATCTCGGCGCCACCCCCATGTTCCGCGCGCTGCTCGCGACGACGGATGCCAACGACCGGATGTTTGTCGGTCCGGCGGCGCAGGATCGGCTCGCCCCAGGCTGGCACCTCGACCTGGCGCTGCGGCTGCGCCATCCGGACGGTTCCTTCGCCGGCGCGATCGGCATCACCTGGCAGACCTCCGCGTTGACCCGCTTCTTCGGCGAAGCCCATCTGGGACCGGACGACATGATCGCCGTCGTCGGGACCGGCGACGCCCGCCTGCGCGCCGCGGTCGGGCCGGTGGCGGGGGTGCCGGACGCCGATCTGCGCGACTCGGCGATGCTGCTGGCGCTGCAGCGGATGCCCGACGGCGAATGGATTGGGCCCTCCGCGCCCGATGGGATCGACCGGGTCCACGCCTTCCGCCACGTGCCCGACCGGGATCTCGCGGTGGTTGTCGGGGTCGAGCGCCACGCGGCGCTGGCTGCCGCGACCATCTGGGCGCGGGGCGCCATGTTCTTCGCCGGCGGGATCACCGCGCTGGTGCTGCTGATCGCCTGGCTGCTGCTGCGCGAGGTGCGCGCGACGCAGCGGCGCACCGAGAGCCTCGACAAGGAGCGTGCAAGGCTGGCCGCCGGCAACGCCGAACTGGAAGCGGCCAAGGCGCGGGCCGATGCCAAGGCCGCGCAGCTCGAGGCAACGCTGGCGGGCATGACCGACGGCGTGGCCATGGTCGACGCCAATCACTGCCTGATGGAGTGGAACGACCGGTTCCCGGAGATCTCCGGGGTGCCGGCCGAAATCCTGCGGGTCGGCGCCTCGATGGAGGAACTGGTCCGCGCGCAGGCCGAAGCCGGCGAGTTCGGGCCGGTGGACGTCGAGGCCGAGGTGGCGCGCCGCATGCGGCTGCTGCGCAGCGGCCGGCTGGCCGAAACCAACGAACGCGCCCGCCCGGACGGACGGGTCATCGAGCTGCACCGCAACCATCTGCCCGATGGCGGCATGGTCACTCTTTATACCGACATCACCGCCCGCAAGCAGGTGGAGACCGCGTTGTGCGCTGCCCGCGCCGCCGCCGAGGAGGCATCGGCGGCGCAGGCGCGCTTCCTCGCCATCGTCAGCCATGAGATCCGCACGCCGCTGAACGCGCTGCTGAACAGCCTGCTGCTGCTCGCCGAGGGCGAGCTGGTCCCGACGCAGCGCGGGCTGCGCGACCTGGCGCACCAGTCCGGCGAAGCGCTGCTGGCCCTGATCAACGACATCCTCGACATGTCGCGGCTCGAAGCGGGACAGCTTCCGCTGCGACGCAGCGTGTTCGCGCTGCGCCCGTTGCTGACCAGTGCCCTGGAGATGCTGCGCCCACTGGCGGCGCGGCGCGGCATCACCCTGCATCTGGCGCTCGATGCGGCGGTACCGCACCTGCTGTTCACCGATCCGGGCCGGCTGCGCCAGGTGCTGCTCAATCTGTTGAGCAACGCCGCGAAATACGCCGCCCCCGGCGAGGTGACGCTGATCGCCGAAAGCCTTGCGACGGATGGCGGGCCGGTGTTGCGCCTGGCGGTGCGCGACCAGGGGCCGGCGATCCCGGAGGCCGAACGCGCGCGGCTGTTCCAGCCGTTCTCCCAGCTTGACCAGCCGGGGGCGGAAGTGCAGCCGGGCAGCGGTCTGGGACTGGCGATCTGTCGGCTGCTGGCAACGCTGATGGGCGGTGTCGTGGGCTGCGAAACGGTCGAGCTGAGCCCGATGGGCCAGCCGCGGCGCGTCGGCAACGAATTCTGGCTGACGCTGCCGATTGAAAAGCTGCCGCCGGATGCCGTGGCGCCGGGGGATCGGCCAACGGCCGCGCTGCCTGCCCTGCCGCATACACGTATCCTGCTGGTCGAGGACATCATCGCCAGCCGCATCATCGTCGCCCGCCTGCTGCGTCGCGTCGGCCACATGGTGGACACCGCCGCATCCGGCGAGGAGGCGATCGCCGCCGTGTCCCGCCGCCCGTACGACGTGGTGCTGATGGACGTGCACATGCCCGGTTTCAGCGGCATCGACACGGCGCGGCAGATTCGCATGCTGCCCGGGGCGGCCGGCGCCGTGCCGATCATCGCGCTGACCGCGACCACCTCCGCCGAGGATGCCGTCCAGTGTCGCGCCGCCGGCATGAACGCGAGGGTGACCAAGCCGGCGACGCTGGCGGACCTGCTCGATGCGATCGGACGGCATGCCTGGCCAGGCCGCGCCACGCGGGCGCCCGAACCCGTGGCGGCGGCGGCAGATCCGCCGGCCGGCGCGCCCGACGCGCCGGTGCTCGCGACCGTGCGGCTGGAAGAGCTCCGCCGGCATCTGGCGCCGACCATTCTCGGCAAGCTGGTGGAGGACAGCCTGTTCGACTTGCACCAGCGCCTGCCGGCGTTGCGCGACGCGCTGGGCGGCGGGGATACCGAAGCCATCCTGGTGGCCTCCCATGCCATGGCGGGCGTGGCGGGCGGCTACGCCATGGCGGCGCTGGAAGCGCGGCTGCGCGCGGTGATGGCGGCGGCAGGCCAGCACGACCAGGCGAAAGCGGTGTCGCTGGCGGAGGAGCTGGAGTCGGACCTGGCAAGGGCGGCCGCGGCATTGCGCGACGCGCTGCGCATCGAGCTGGTGTAGCCGGTGTGAAGAAACTCCCCCTCCCCCCGCCCCCCTCCCACAAGGGGAGGGGGAGAATATTACCCCACGCGGCTCGGTGCCGCCGGGCCGAGCGCCGCCTCGATGCCGAACGCGCCGGGCAGGCTCCCCTTCGGAAACAGCCGAGTCACATGCCCCATCTTGCGGCCGGGTCGCGGCTCGGCCTTGCCGTACAGATGCGGGATCAGCCCCGGCGTCGCCAGGATCGCCGGCCACAGCGCCGTCTCGTCGGGCCCCACCAAATTCTTCATCACCGCGTCCGAGTGCCGTGTGGCGTCCGGCAGCGGCAGACCGGCGATCGCCCGGATATGCAGCTCGAACTGGCTGGCCGGGCAGGCATCGATCGTCCAATGGCCGGAATTGTGCGGCCGCGGCGCGATCTCGTTGACCAGCACGCGGCCATCGGCGTCGACGAACATCTCCACCGCCAGCAGGCCGACCAGATCGAGCGCGGTCGCGATGGTCCGCGCAATCGCCTGGGACTGCTCGACCACGGCATCCGGCACGCGGGCGGGGGCCAGCGTCAGGTCCAGGATGTGATCGCGATGGCGGTTCTCGACGGTGTCGAACGCGCTCAGGCCGCCATCCGCGCCGCGGGCGATCACGACGCTGATCTCCTGGGCAAAATCGACGAACCCCTCCAGGATCAGCGGCTTCGGCGCCAGCTCGGCGAAGGCGGCCGCCAGCTCGTCCGGCTGGCGCAGCAGGCGCTGGCCCTTGCCGTCATAGCCCAGCCGGGTGGTTTTCAGCACGGCCGGCAGGCCGAGTTCGGCGGCGGCCGCGTGCAGCTCATCGAGCGTCGCGACCGCGCGCCATGGGGCGGCGGCGACACCGACGCCATTGATGAAGCTCTTCTCGGCGACCCGGTCCTGGCTGATGCGCAGGATGCCCGGCGCGGGCCGCACCGGCTTCAGCGAGGCCAGCAGGTCGAGCCCCTCGGCGCTGACATTCTCGAACTCGAAGCTGATCACATCGACCGTGGCGGCGAATGCGCGCAACGCCACCGGATCATGGTAGTCGCTGATGGTGACGCCGGCGGACACCTGGCCGGCCGGACTGTCCGGCTCACGCGTCAGGATGTGGCAGCGATAGCCCAGCCGCGCCGCCGCCAGCGCGGACATGCGGCCAAGCTGACCGCCGCCGACCAGCCCGATGGTCGCGTTCGGCGGCAGCGGAAAGGTCATGCCCGATCTTGCGGCTCAGTTGTTTGTGCCCCTGGGGTTTGTGCCCCTGGGGTTTCGGTCCCAGTGGTTTCGGTCCCAATGGTTTCGGTCCCGGTGTCGTCGCGCGGCTCGGTCGGCACCGCCAGGGTCTGCGCCGCGCGCAGTTCGTCGAGTCGCGCCGCAAGCGCCGGATCGCTGCCCGCCAGGATGGCCGCCGCCAGCAGGCCGGCGTTGACCGCGCCGGCACGGCCGATCGCCAGGGTGCCGACCGGGACGCCGGCCGGCATCTGGACGATCGACAGCAGGCTGTCGAGGCCCTTGAGGCTGTGCGACTCGACCGGCACGCCGAGCACCGGCAACGACGTCCAGGCGGCGCACATTCCCGGCAAGTGCGCCGCGCCGCCGGCCCCGGCGATGATCACCCGCAGCCCGCGCGCGCGGGCGGTATCCGCATACTCGCGCAGGCGGTCGGGCGTGCGATGGGCGGACACGATGCGCGTCTCGTGCGGGATCGCGAGTCGCGCCAGCGTTTCCGCGGCATGGCGCAGCGTGGGCCAGTCCGACTGGCTGCCCATGATGATTCCCACAAGGGGGGAAGCGTCCATGATCAGGCAATGCTGTCTGGGATGAGGCGGCTTTCCAGCCAGGAAATCTCGTCCTTCAGCATCAGCTTGCGCTTCTTCAGGCGCTGGAGCTGGAGCTGATCGATCGCGCTTTGTTCCGCCAGGCGGGCGATCACCGTGTCGAGATCACGGTGCTCGCTGCGCAGCTCGTGCAACCGGCGCAACAGGGAATCCCGGTCAGTCAGCATCGCGGCTGCATAGCACGGCGGGGGCCGATCGGCTCGTGGATTCGTGGCGTTGCACATGCCGGTGGCATCGCCCATGTCAATGCGGTTACGATGGTTCGCATCGGCCGCCCGGACGGCCGAGGGTGGAACGACCGGTTGCATCGCCTGAAGGAGGCAACATGACCCTGCAGACCCGCCTCGAGTCCCTGAAAGAGCGCCACGCGGCCCTCGACGCACGCATCCTCGACGAGGACCAGCGACCACGGCCGGACACCGACATGGTGATGCGCCTCAAGGTCGAGAAGCTGCACGTCAAGGAAGAGATCGAACGGCTGCGAGGCCAGGACCACTGACGGCTCTGCCTTTCCGGCTTGCCCGCCGGTCTGACCAGCCTGCCGGTCTAACCAGCCGGCCAGTCTGAATTGTCTGCCAATCCGGGCCGCGCAGGCGCGGTTCAGGCGGCTTCGTCCGTCTCGACCGGCTGCGGCGGCGGCGGCGGGACGCGGCCCTCCCGGGTCAGCCGCTCGTTCGCTGCCTCGATCGCCGCATACAGATCCGCCTGCGAACACAGGCCAAGAATCACCGGGTCACGGGGCTTGATGTTGGCGCTGTTCCAGTGCGAGCGCTCGCGCACCTTCTGGATGGTCTCCTTGGTGGTGCCGAGCAGCTTGGCCACCTGCGGCTCGGTCAGATGCGGGTAGTTGCGCAGCAGAAAGGCAATCGCGTCCGGCCGGTCGTTGCGCTTGGCCACCGGCGTGTAGCGCGACCCGCGCAGCCGCTTGGGCGTCGGCAACGTGGTGGCCGAGAGCTTCAGCCTGGCGTTCGAGTCCGCCTCGCAGCGCCGGATCTCGTCCATCGTGAGCTGGCTGTTGGCCACCGGGTCGTAGCCGACAATGCCCTGCGCCACCTCGCCATCGGCGATCGCCTGCACTTCGAGCGGGTGCATGCCGCAAAAATCCGCGATCTGCGTGAAGGTCAGCGCGGTCTTCTCGATCAGCCACACGGCGGTGGCTTTTGGCATCAACGGGAGCGTCATGGCATGTCACTTTCTGCGCGCCGCGCACCGGGGGACAACCACTGGGGACACAACCCTGGGGCAGATCGGCAGCGCGAGGATGAGGGGGATATGACCCGCGACCCGTTGCGGGTCAAGATGACAGGCCGACCCGCGGGAAGGAGAACCTATGGCACGCGATGACGACGACCCACCGCCGCGCAAACGCGCGCGCCTGGAGAAACTGGTCCTGGACACACTCGGGATCGAGGAGCTGCGCGACTACATCGACGAGCTGCGCGCGGAGATCGCCCGGGTGGAGGCAGATATCGCCCGCAAAGACAGCCATCGAACCGCCGCCGACGCTTTCTTCCGCCGCCCGTGAGGGGGCGCCCTGACCGAAGCAAGGTCGGGGCTCCGCCCCAAACCCCGCCAGGGGGCTTTGCCCCTTGGACCCCCACCAAAGGCGGAGCCTTTGGGATCCATCCATTGTGTTTGGGGTGAGGGAGGGGGGGGACCGGGGCCGGCCTTGCTTTGGTCAGGGGGCCCCCTCAGGGGCGGCGAATCGGCTGGCTGAGAAGGCGGCCAGGGTGTCCGGGAGTGTGCCCGCCAGGATGGCGGGGGCGAGGGCCAGGGCATGGGCGCCCGCCAGGGTGACGCCGCTGTGGCAGGTGGCGGCGAAGGCGCCCGGGTAGCGGGTGGACTGGTCGTAAATCGGGAAGCCATCGGGCGACATGACCCGGAGCGCCCCCCAGATGCGCACGATCCTGGCGTCGGCGAGCGCGGGGAGCACCCGCACATTGCGTGCCGCGATCTCCCCGATCACCTTGGTGGAGGTCGAGGTGTCGAAGCCGACGTCCTCCTGGCTGTCGCCGAGCATGACGGAGCCTTCGTGGGTTTGGCGCATGACGTGGGTCGGGTGATCGAGCAGGTGGCGTAGCCGCTCGGTGACCAGAATCTGGCCGCGCAGCGGGCTGACCGGCATGTCCAGGCCGACCATCGGCGCCAGGGCGCGGCTGCCGAGCCCGGCGGCGATCACCAGCTTCGCCGCGGTGAAGTGCTCGCCGCCGCAGCGCACGGTGAAGCCACGCGGGCCGGGTTCGATTGCGTCGACCGTGCGACCGGGCAGATAGGTTCCGCTTTTGTTAACTATTCCGGTGTGTAATGCACGCAGTGATTGCAAAGGACTGGCATGTCCATCGCGCGGGCAAAAAGCAGCGCCGACCACCGAATCGCCCAAGCCGGGGACCATGGCGCGGACCTCGCTGCGTTGCAGCATACGCGTGCCTGCGTTGCCGCTTTCGCTGTGCATGCGGGCCACCAGGGCGGCGCGCTGGGCAAACTCCGCTTCGCTGAGGCAGAAGGCGAGGCCGCCCGGCTGCTGCAGCGCGACGTCCGTGCCGGTGGTCTCCAGCAGCGTGGCGGCGAGGCCGGGCCACAGGTCCGCGGAACGGCGGGTCCAGTGGGCATACGGCGGCATGCCGGCGCCCTTGCTTTGTACCCAAACCAGGCCGAAATTGCCGCGGGCGGCGCGAAACGCGAGGTCCCCCTCGTCGATCAGCGCCGTGCTGGCGCCAGCGTTTGCGGCGCCCCAGGCGATGGCGCCGCCGACGAGTCCGCCGCCGATCACGATAATGTCAAAGCTGCTGGGCATATCCGTGTATTCGCTGCGGAGGAGCATAGGGCCTGCCGGTCTGGCGGGCGATCGGCGAAGCTGCCACTGGGGGACGATTCTTTGTTGATCACGAAATATTTTGCGCACATTCTGGGATGCGCGAAGCTATACCTACGCCAGGGCGGTGGCGGCGTTTCAGACGGTCTCAAATTTGCTGGCGGACAATCAGCGCTTGCAATTTTTGAGCGGCTGTTGCTAAATTCTGGGGCGGCGGCATGACGCCTGAGACGTGCATGGCAGGATAGGGCGAGGCAGGGCAGGCAATGGCGACAGTAACAATACCTGGCAGCAGTAGCGGCGGTAGCTTGACCTCGACGGTTTCGCTGGGGTTCACCGGCACCGCCAATACGGGCTTGGCGAATCAAATCGCCAACGCGCTGGCGTTCGCAAGTGCCAACTCGACGCTCGATGTCGTGAACCCCTACACCGGCGGTCCCGTGCCGGCGGCTCCGGGGGGCACCACCGTCGAGGAGCTGATTCTGTCTCCGACGGTCACCGGGTCGATCACGGTCCCACCCGCGGCCTCGGGCATCAGCGAAATCCTCGTGGTCCAGAATACGCAGCCGATCACGATCAACGGCAACGCTGGCGTGTCGATCGTCGGCGGTGGCCCGGGCAACGTCTCCATCAACGACCCGAACGTCATCGATATCGGCTCCACCCTCGGGGCCACAGGCAGCGTTGCGGTGACGGTCTCGGCTGCCGACTCGCCGTACCAAGTCGCCCTGGGGCAAGGGTTCGAGAGTGTCACCGCCCTGGGGACCGGCTCGATCTTCGGCGGACCCAGCGGCGGCACCGACTCCATCAATGTCCTGGCATCATCCAACTACGTCAACGGCGAGGGCGCCACCGACAACGTCATTATCGCGGGAGCATACGACACCGTCCTGGGCTCGTCGGGAGGCACCACCGTCACCGCCTCCGGGTTCCAAGGCGTTATCCAGGGGACAAGTGCCCCGCTGACCGTCGATGACACGGGCTTCCAGGATACCATTACGGCCGCCAGCCTGTTCGCGACGGCCCTTACCACCGGTGGCAGTCAGACAGACGTGCGAGGCGGCACCGGCAACCTGACCGTCGTTGACAGCGGGTTCCTCAATACGATCCACGGTGGCGGCGGCGCTGTCAACGTGACCGCCTCCGGCTCCAGCCTCTTGACGTATGGCGGCACCGGCAACCTGACCTTCCTGGATCAGGGATATCGGGACACGATCGGCTACTTGGCGGGCTCCACAGCCTCGGTCACTCTGACTGGTTCTTCGGCGCTGGTGGACGGTGCAACCGCGACCCTGACTTACGTCGATTCGGGCAGCAACGACTCGCTTGGCGCAGGGTCGGGCGCGGTCTCGGCGACGTTGTCAGGATCGAACGGATTGGTCTACGGTGGCGCCGGGACCATGACCTACGTCGATTCGGGCAAGAACGACACGCTTGGTGCAGCGGGGAACACGACCTCGGCGACATTGTCCGGATCGCACGGATTGGTCAACGGCGGCGGCGGGGCCCTGACTTACGTCGATTCGGGCAAGGGCGACACGCTTGCCGCTGGGTCGAACACGACCTCGGCGACATTGTCGGGAGCGGACGGATTGGTCTACGGCGGACCAGCGGCGCTGAGCGTGCTCGATGGCGGGACGAGCGACACGATTGGCGCTGGAGCTGGGTTGGCGTCGGCGACGATCACCGGCGCCAGTTCGCTGTTGTACGGCGGTTCCGACACCCTGACCGCGGTCGCCAGTGGTGCGAATGACACGATCGGCGGCAGCAGCGGCGCGGTGGTCGCTACCGTCAGCGGCAGCAGTGATCTGATCAATGCCGGCTCCAGTACATTCAGCGTGGTGGACTCGGGCGCCAGCAATACGGTCGGCGCCTACGGTTCATCCAACAATGTGACAGTGTCCGGGACCAATGCAGTGGTCTACGGTGGTTCCGGAACGGACAGCATCGTCGTCGATACCTCAAGCGCCACCATCGGTGCTGGGTCTGGGGCGACCAGCGTCAATGCATCCGGTGATACCTCTGTCAGTGGTGGCGGCATCGTGGTGTTCGGCGGCGACGGCACGCTGAACTTCGTCGGCGGCGCAGCCGGCGCCACGGTCGTGGGCGTGTCAGGTTTCTCCGAGACGGCTACCGGCAGCACCGGCTCCCTGCTCGTCGAGGCGCTCGGTAGCAATACCGCGTCGGTTGTCGGCGGCAGCGGCGGGACCACGCTGTTCGGTGGTGCGGGAAGCCTGATCACCTACTCCGGCTCCGCCGGCTCTGCCCTGTACCAGGCGGGCACCGGCAACGAAACGCTCAACGCCAGCCTGTCAACGACGAACGACTCAATTTACGGCAGCGTCACGACCGGCAATGACTCGATGGTCGGCGGCAGCGGCAACGACACATTCTTTGCTGGCGGCGGTGTCGCCACTATGACGGGTGGCTCCGGCGACAATATGTTCGGGTTCATCAAGTCGGTTATCGCGGGAAGCGCACCGACCGACGTCGTGAATGGTTTCACCACCGTGGACACCGCGATCCTGGGAGGCTACGGAGCGTCCGCCGCGGCGGCCGCGATCAGTTCGGCGACCGTCAGTGGCGGCAACACGACGATACAGTTGTCCGACAATACGAAGATCGAGTTCGTCGGCTTCACGAGCACTCTGACGGGCCACCTCTTCTCAAATTGATGCCGCTGCGGTAGCCAGGGGTCGTGAAGCCCCTGGCGCGGCTATCGAGGATCGGTTTGTCTCGGACACAGGGAGATCTCGGGCCCGAGCGGAACGTGCGGGAGCGTGCGGCGATCCAGCTTGTACTCCAGGGCTATGTGACGAAATCAGGATCTGCGTCCGACGCTGCGGGCGAGACAGTCGATGTCATATTGGGTGGTAAGCCGGAGTATATTCCGGAGATTCTGAGCCGGACCGAGCCGCACGACGCGGATTACTGGATCTTCGGACTGCTTCCCGACCAGGATCAGGTGATCCTGGATATTGGCGCCGACTACGGCTATTCCGCTGCGTCGATGTGGGCGGCGGGAGCACGCGCGGCGGTCATCTCCTTTGAACCCATCGCGGGATATCGGCCCTGTCTCGCTGCGATCGCCGCTGCCCGGCCGGGCAGGTACGACTTCCGGATCGTCGCTCTCGGCGATCGCGTCGGTACCGTCAAACTCGTCATGCCGGTGTTGAACGGCGTCGGACTGACCGCCTTGACGAGTTCGAACCCGAATGAGCATCTCGAGAGCATCGTGGATAACGTCATCGACTACCTGGAGAAGCACACAGGCGGTGCGGCGTTCCAAAGTTTTAGCGTCTTCGAGTTCGAGAGCCCCATGCGGCCGCTTGACGACCTCCTGGCGTCCGAGTCGTTCGCCGTGCCGCTGTCTGCGATCTCTGCGATCAAGATCGATACGGAGGGCTCGGAAGCGCGAATCCTCACCGGTGCCCGCCACACGATCGAGATCCATCGACCGTTGATCCTGATCGAAGGCGCCAACCGCGAGGCCGCAGTTCGTGACCTCATGCGTGACCTGGGGTACGTGTTCGCGGCTCGGGACGACCGGCGACTGTATCAGACAGAGCGCATATCCGACGCCGTCAATGGCTTCTTCCTGCACGCGATGCGGCTCGACGAATACCGGCGGTGCGGATTGCTTGGATAGCCATCGCCGGCAAAGCTGCCAAGACGCGGTCGGCAATCCACTGTTGCGGATAGGCGCGCCCAGGTCGGAAGTTTATGGTCCCGTCCGTCGTTCTGCTGGCCCCCATGGTCAGGCTAGCGTGTCATGATCGTCCTCATCGCCGGGATGCAGCGCAGCGGCTCGACGTTCGTCTACAACGTCGTGCGCGAGATGTTGCAGCGGCGGGGCAGCTTGCATGCCGAGGCACTTGACGACCTGCCCACGGTCCTGTCTCGCGGCGGGGCCGCGCAGCATATCCTGATGAAGACGCACGCCTGCGATCCGTTGTCGATCGCCTTGGCACGGCACGGTGCCGCACGGACGATCTGCACGGTACGTCCGCTCGACGACGCAATGGCGTCGTGGCTGGAGACCTTCGCCCTTTCGGAAACGGAAGCGATCGACCACTTCCGGGCATGGATCGCCATGTATCGTCAAATCCGTGACCATGCACTTGTGCTGCCCTACAGTTTGATCGACCGGCATCCGTGGCGCGCGGCATGGCTCGTTGGACGGTATCTGCGCCTCGGCGCCGGCTGGGTCGAATCTATTATGGTATCACACCGATTTACCAAGGCGAAGGTCAAGGCCGCGACCGATCGGATGACGCGCGATCGGCCCGGTGTGCGCGACGCCGGGTTCACCTGGTATGACGAAACCACGCTCTTCCATCGCCGGCATGTGTTCTCGCTGACGGCACGGCCGGCGCGGCAACGGATAGACCCGGACCAGTTGACGCGTCTCCGCACCGCACTCGCACGCGACGCCGCCGAAGCCGGTCTTGCATCGTCCGGGTCCTGAAGATCGTTCGTTCGGCTGCTTGCCCGGCGCCTCGGCCTTCACCCGCTCGAACGGGAAGCCCCGTCGCCGACGCGGCGCCCGCTCTACAGGACCGGGGGCCGCCGCCATGCGGCTTGCGTTGGTATCGCCGATGGGACTTCCGCACCGGAACGCCGGGCAGCAGCGGCGGACCTGGTCGCCGGCAGGCGGACCGCTGTCAGTGCGCGCGTGAGGCGTTCGTAAAACTGCTCCTGGCGCAACAAGTTCGCGGCGTATCGGGTGCGGCGCACCTGCTGCTCTCGCGCCGTTGCCGATTGCAGAAGCTGTAGAATGGACTCGGCAAATTCATCGGGCTCGTCGGCGTGACCGACCGTGTCGATCACCTCAGCCGGCAGGCCCCTAAGCGCGTGCCGGGTCGCCACCACCGGACGTTCGTACAACACGGCTTCGATCGTCTTGATCGCCACGCCGGCTCCCATGACCACCGGCAGCAGTACGATATCGCTCAGTTCATAGTAGCGCTCGAGATCCTGCACCTGGCCGTGGAATCGCACGCCCGGATAGGTCCTGCCCTTGAAAACGTCCGCAATGCCGCCGCACACGATGACCCGCGGTCGTGCGGGGGCGGTCGCGGATCCTTTGGTCGGCGGATAGGCCGCGAGCACCTTCGGCCAGACCTGGTTGAGGAACCAGGACAGATTACGTTCGTTCGCGGCGTTGTCGCTGGCGACGATGAGCAGGCGCCTGGGTGTGCCGGCCGGCCTGGGCGCGCACGGTTTGACCGGTGGCAGCGCGATGATGAAATCCAGCCGCTCCGGCGGAATTTCCTCGGCGGCCATGGCCATCTCGTCAAGGCTGACAAAGCACAGCCGTTCGGCACGCCTTAGAATCCGCTTCTCATGGTGCAGCAGGCGGCGAAACTCTTCGCCATGATCCGTCAGGACGTTCGTATAGCCATGCTGGACAAAGTTGATGGACTGGATGTCGTGCGTGTCCATGAAGAATTTGCGGCCACGGATCAGGTCCTTGGCGAACAAATAGGTGAAATAGTGGTTGAGGTAGATATGCGTGATATTCGCGCGCCGAACGATGCTGTGCAGCAACCTCGGTTTCGCAACCAGGGTGTTCAGCAACAATACCTGATTGACGATATTGGTCGGCCAGAACCACAGAGCATGGCGTGTCTGGCACAGGAAATGCACGATGCTTTTGCTGCGCCGCAACGATATATAGAGCGCGGCGCGAATCTGCCGTTGCTGTTCGGCGATCTTGCCGTCCCGCTCCTCCGCGGTGAATGGCTCACCATGCGGCCAGATGCCGATGTCGAGCAGCAAGGTATCGTTGGCACGGAAATAATCCGCCAGGCTCGCGAACGTCGTGCCGCTGCCGCAACTCAGCCAGTCGGGACGGACGAACAGCACGACATCACGCACGCGTGCCGGGCGACCGCGGTCCGGTGAGATCCAATCCATCCAGCGGACCGGCTCGGATGCGCTGGTCAACTGGTAAGGGTGGCTGGCGGAATCCACGAATGACAGGGCGGTGGCATGGTCAAACGCGATCGGGCGTGACACCTTGCGCCGCTCACTGCGCGAAACGACTCGCGGCACGATCCGCGTCCGCCGGGCCGCCGAGGCGAGCAGACTCGAATCGCGCAGCACGGTAACGCGGAGCCAGCTCAGGTCGAAAACGGTCTCGGGTTCGGCCTCATCTTCGGGGGTTACCGCGATGATGTGAGGAATCTGCGTCCCCGCGAACACGTGCGCCAGGCGGGCAACCCAGAGCGCGAACTCTGGATCGACGGTGAACACGACGATCGCATTCACCCGTTCGACATCACAGAGTGCACGCAGCAGCGGACGATCGGCCCATTGGCAGTTGACGATCCACTCGTCGTCGGAGAGCAGCAATCGTGTCCGCGCGAACTTGCGGCGCAGCCAATTCCGCCAGCCCGGCTCCGCGCCGAACGGCACGACCGGCCGGACGACAAGGCGGATCCGCCCGAACACCGATGACAGGCGCGGCCCGCGATACCTGCCGCGGCAAAATACGCGGTACTGCCATGCCGATCCGGTCTGCTGGACCAGATTGCGGACGGCGGAGAACATCGCGTTGCCGTTCGCGGTGTAGTGCTCGTCGAACGCAATGATAATGCGATCGCGCGCGTCGGTCGGGCGCCGTCCCGGCGCGAGCAGATGCCCCATCAAGTCCGCCCGTGTGTCGCCGGTGGGAAACGCGGCCGACGCTTCCGGTTCGGTCAGGCTAGGCGCGGTGTGTTCGCGTGCGTCCGGCATGCAGTGGTTCCGAGGTGGCCAGTTTGGTCAGCAGCAACGAAATGGGCCAGGCCGGTATAGCATGGACCCCGCACCGTGGCAGCGGGCCCGAGTCGAGGTGACAATACGATACCCAGATGGTCTCAGTCGAACCCAAGAAATCCCGCCGCCCCCCGCAGCGGTGGCGCCGCGCGCAGGCGGCCAAGATCCGGCAGCGGGCGCGCGGTTCGTGCATCCTCGGCCAGCATACACTCAAGTGCCGCCGCAACCGACAGCACAAGCGCGTCACCACCGCGCGGTCCGACGATTTGCAGGCCGAACGGCATCCCGTGGCGATCCAGCCCGACCGGGAGTGACAGCGCGGGGTGACCGGCCAGCGTCACCGCGTAGGCCAGCGCCAGCCAGTGGAAATAGCTCCGGGTCGGCTTGCCGTCGATCTCCGCCGGGTAGAGTTCGCGCCAGGACCGCGGACTGATCGTGATGGATGGCGTCAGGATCACGTCATGACGGTCGAAAAACGCCTGCCAACGCCGGTACATCGTCGTCTGCAGCGTCATCGCCCGCGTCGCGTCGGTGGCGCTGTAACGCAGGCCCTCCGCGACGTTGGCGCGCACGTTGGGCCCCACGTCCTGCGGCCGCGTCTTCACCTTTTCCTGGTGCGAGGCGAGGAAATTGAGCGAACGCAGCACCTCGAACGCCGCGTCGGCGTCGGCGCAGTCCGGCGTCGCATCCTCGGCCTGGGCGAAGACATGGCGGAACCGGCCGGTCTTCTCGGCGAAGACCTCGCGGATGTGGCGCTCGGTGGGCGCGAAGCCGAAATCCGGGGTCAGCGCCACGCGCAGCCGTGACAGGTCGATCGGCGCCGGGGCGGCGAAATCCGCCGCGCGCCGGATCGTCGCGCCGTGCACCGTGGTGGCCAGCGGATCGCGCGCATCGTCGCCGACCATGGCCGACAGCAGCAGCGCCAGGTCGGCGACAGTGCGTGCCATCGGTCCCGCCACCGCCAGGTTGCTCCAGCCCAGGCCGCGCACCTCCGACGGCACCAGACCCGGCGTCGGCCGGAACCCGGCGATGCCGCAGAACGCCGCCGGGTTGCGCAGGCTGCCGCCCATGTCGGAGCCGGTGCAGAGCGGCGCCATCCCGGTGGCCAGCGCGACCGCCGAGCCGCCCGAGGAGCCGGCGCAGGATTTCATCGGGTCGAACGGGTTGCCGGTGGCGCCGTAGACCGCGTTGCGCGTGTTGGCGCCGGCGCCGAACTCCGGCGTGTTGGTCTTGCCGAGGACGATCGCGCCGGCCCCGCGCACGGCGGCGACCAGGCGCTCGTCCTGCGCCGGCACATGGTCGCGGAAGATCACGCTGCCGTGCGTAGTGACCAGGCCGGCGGTCTCCTGCAGATCCTTGACGCCGATCGGCAGCCCGTGCAGCGGCCCCAGCGCGTCGCCGCGCAGCACCGCCGCGTCGGCGGCTTTCGCGCTGGCACGGGCGCGGTCGAAGTCGCGCGCCACCATGGCGTTCACCGCATGGTCCACCGCCTCGATCCGCGCGATGCAGCTTTCCAGCAGCTCGCTGGGCGCCAGACGCTTCGCGCCGATCAGCCGCCGCGCGACGACGGCGGTCAGGTCGCACGGTTCGGTCATCGCCCAGGACCCGATAGGTCAGTATCCAAGGGCCAGCCCATCCTTGCGCGGCTCCGACCCGGCGATCAGGCAGCCGCGGTCGCGATCGATCCAGATCGCCTGCCCACCGCCATGCGGACGCTCGACCAGCTCGGGATCGTGGCCCATGCGCGCGAGTCGGTCCACCACCTCCTGCGGGATGCCGCGCTCGACCTGCAGCTTGCCCTTCAGCGGCAGCAGCCGCGGCAGGTCGATCGCCTCCTGGATGTCGAGGCCGTACTCCAGGAGATTGGTCAGGAACCACGAATGGCCCATCGGCTGGTAGTTGCCGCCCATCACGCCGAACGGCATCTGCGCCTGGCCGTCCTTCATCAGCATGCCGGGGATGATCGTGTGCATCGGCCGCTTGTGCGGGGCGATGCAGTTGGGATGGCCGCGTTCCAGCCGGAAGCCGAAGCCGCGGTTCTGCAGCATGACACCGGAGCGCTCGGCCAGGATGGCGGAACCGAAACCCTCAAATAACGAGTTGATGAAGCTGCACGCATTGCCGTCCTTGTCGACAACGCACAGATAGACCGTGTCGCGGTGCGGCGGCAGCAGCGCCTCGCCCGCCAAGGGAAGCTGCCGCATCGCCTTGGTGTCGTCGATCAGCCCGCGCAGCGCGGTCAGGTATTCGGCGCTGAGAAGTTTCTTGACAGGAACGTCGACCTGTCCTGGATCGGCAACGAAGGCGTCGCGGTCGCGATAGGCCAGCCGCGCCGCCTCGACATGGCGGTGCGCGCGGATGGTGCCCAGCGGACCGTCCGGCGCCGTCGGCAGGCCGCCCAGCATCCCCAGGATCATCAGCCCGACGATGCCCTGGCCATTGGGCGGGCACTGGAACACGTCGTAGCCGCGCCAGTTGAGCTGGATCGGCGTGACGAGCTCGGCATTGCCCAGCCCGGCGGCGAAATCCGCCTCGGTCTGCAGCCCGCCGCGCGCGCGCAGGGTGGCGACGATATCCGCGGCGATCGGGCCCTCGTAGAACGCCTTGGCGCCGTGCCGCGCGATCGCGCGCAGCGTCTCGGCCAGCGCCGTCTGCACGAAGCTGTCGCCGGCGTTCGGCGCCATGCCGCCCGGCAGGAAGTGGTGCGTGCCGTTCTTGCGCAGCTTGGCTTCCAGCCGCTTCCAGTCCCACGCCACCTTGGGATGCACCGGCCAGCCGTCCTCGGCGTAGCGGATCGCCGGTTGCAGCAGCTCCTCCAGGTCCTTGCGACCGTGCGCCTTCAGCAACGTCTCCCACGCGTCCACCGCGCCGGGCACGGTGACCGCGTGGGCCGAGGTGTTCTCGATCGCGGCAATCCCGTGGCTTTCGTACCAGTCGATCGTCGCCGCCGCGGGCGCCCGGCCGGAGCCGTTCAGCGCGATGACCTGATTGGTGCCGGCCGGGGCGTAGAGGCAGAAGCAGTCGCCGCCGATCCCGGTCGATTGCGGCTCGATCACGCACAGCACGGCGCAGGCGGCGACCGCGGCATCGAGCGCGTTGCCGCCGGCGCGCAGCACATCCAGCGCCGTCAGCGTCGCCGCCGGCATGGAGGTGGCGGCCATGCCGTGCGTCGCGTAGACCGGGCTGCGGCCCGGAAAGTGATAGTCGCGCATCGTTGCTCCGTTGTGGTGCGACGCCCGGAGCGCCCCGGGGGTCGACGGGTGGTGGGCCGTTGACGCGGAGTATGCCCATGTTACTCACGGGTGACCACCGCGCGCCGCCGCGGGTTCACCGTCAGGAGAGCGAGGATGCCCGAACCCACCGCCCCGGAGACCAGCGCCCCGACGACGATCACCTATGCCGATTTCGAGCGGGTGGACATCCGCGTGGGGACCATCACGGACGCCCAGCCATTCCCGCAGGCGCGCAAGCCGTCGATCCGGCTGACCATCGATTTCGGGCCGGAGGTCGGGGTGAAGAAATCCGCGGCCCAGCTTAGGCGACGCCCAGAAATAGGCGAATCGCCTAGCGTGAAGATGCCTGGGAGGGATTCCCGACGCGTTGGATGCTA
>Ga0209415_10008130_pt1 | contig 18220 bp, 16 predicted proteins | sample PeaSoiSIISIP2007_FD_187696 | JGI IMG/M metagenome (GOLD analysis project Ga0209415, IMG submission 187696) | Peat soil microbial communities from Weissenstadt, Germany - SII-SIP-2007 (SPAdes) (version 2) | ecosystem: Environmental > Terrestrial > Soil > Wetlands > Peat | place: Germany...
CTTTGCCTGTATCGATCAGCTTTTTAATGTCGTCGAACTTGTCGTCAAGAGCCAAAAGGTGTGTCCTCTAACTGCCGAATTTCCGCTCCACAGGAGCTTGTGATATGTTCCTTAAGGGTGGGAATATGGGTCGTGCGGGGTTGTGCCTATAGCACAAACCTATAGATTTTAGCAAACATGGGCTGCGCCGTCTATCGGTGGTCCGCCTTATATCCCAGTACCCGCCGCTATCTTCAATCTCCCTAAATAGTTAGATGGTTCCGGTGGCCTTTTTGTTTCAGGCGCTTTTCTTCTTTCCGGCGATTTTGAGGCCATCTTCGGCCAGGCTGGGGTCCCGCAACGCGCGGCTGATTCGCTCCAGTTCCGTGAGCAATTCCCGCAGGCGTTCCTTATCGGCAGCCAGGCCGGGCTTCTTGAGTTCCTGTTGGACGTCCTCCTGCCGCCGGCGCAAATGAATGCGGCGCAGGGCGCGGACTGAGGCTTCCAGGACCTCTGCCGTGAGTTCTTCGTCCTCCTTCAACAGGATTGAGGCCAGCATGCGGCGATCGGTTTCGGTAGCTGGCACCTCAAGTACATCGGCAACTTCGCGGCCGGCGTTGAGCAAGGACTCGGCGAGCGATTCCGTCGCCAACCCGCGATGCAGACCTTCGTTCTGCAACACAAATTGGGCCTGACGCGCGGGATCGAATTCTTCTTCCGCGCCGTCGCGAGCGGAAAGATGTTCTTCGCCAGGCTGCATCTGGCGTGCCGAGGACAGGGCGCGAATCAGGACTTTTTCGGCATCGGTGACTTGTGCTTCCGCCGGGGCTTTGACAGCGGACGTGGCGCGCGTGCCCGCGGCGTGGCGCAATTCTTGCCGCAAGACGGCGGAATCGATACTCAACTTCTGCGAGATTTCGTGTGCCAGTTCGTCGCGCACGATGCGGCTGGGCACGCGCTGGATGTGGGGCAAAAGAAAATTTACGGCCTTTTGTTTACCCTCGCCACTCCGCACCGGGAATTGAGTGCGGGCGCGCTCGATCAGGTAGTCGAAATACTTTTGCGAATTCTTGAGCGCGGCACCGTAGGCTTCTTTGCCTTTGCGGCGAATGTAGAGATCGGGATCGAATCCCTGTTCTAGCGTGAGCACCTTGAGGGTGAATTCTTCTTCGACCAGCAGACCCAGCGTGCGCTCGGTGGCCTTGGCACCAGCCGTATCCGGATCGAAGTTCACCACCGCATTCTTGCTGAAGCGGCCGAGCAGCTTGGCCTGCAGTTCTGTGAACGCCGTGCCGGAGCTGGCGATCACGTTGTGAAATCCGGAGGCATAGACCGAGATGCAATCCATCTGGCCTTCGACCAGGATAGCGTAGTCGAACTTCTTGATCCATTCCTTGGCGAGATCGAGATTGAAAAGCACGCGGCCTTTGGAGTAGATCGGCGTCTCGGGGGAGTTCAGATACTTGGGGCCAGATTTTTCATCCGCAGCCAGCGTGCGTCCGGTGAACGCGATCACCTTGCCCGCCTCGCTGGAGATGGGGAACATGACGCGGTTGCGGAACTTGGAGTACATGGCGGAGACCGGCGTCCGGCTTTCGGCTTCCGGCTTTGGGCTGGAGTCAAAATCCCCGCCCTGTCCGTCCAAAACGCGGACGGACAAGGACGGGGCACCCGCGTTCTCTGGGTCTTGCGGGAGCCGAGAGCCGGAAGCCGGAAGCCGGGCTTCGTCCTGCTTCCAGGAAAACAGGCCGCTCTCGCGCAGGACCTCTTCGCTGAATTCTTCTTTCAGGCGGTCGCGGAGGAGGAATCCGGAATCCGGCGCGTGGCCGATGCGGAAGCGCGCGATCATCTCGTCATTCAAGCCGCGACCGGTGAGATATTCTCGCGCTCTGGCTCCTTCCGGACGCCGCAGGCATTCCTGAAAAAATGCCACTGCGCGCTCGTGGACGTCGAGTAGTTGACCGCGCAGGCGGGCTTCCTTGGCCTCGCCGGGAGTCGAATAACTCGCTTTGGGCAGGGGAATGCCAAGTTTCTGGGCCACCATGCGCACGGATTCGGGGAAGGTGATGTTTTCGATTTTCTGGATGAAGCTGAAGACGTCGCCGGAAACGCCGCAGCCGAAGCAGTGATAAAACTGGCGCGTGGCATGCACCGAGAACGACGGCGTCTTCTCGCCGTGAAACGGACACAGCCCGGAATAGTTCTGCGCCCCGGCCTTCTTCAGCTTGATGTAGTCGCCGATGATGCGGACGATGTCCGCCTGCTGCTTGAGGGTGTACGCGAAATCGCCGGGGTTCGCCATTTGGGGACGGAGTTCTCCGTTGGAATTGTCAGGTAGAAAGCGGCTGATTGAAAGATACCGGAACGGATTTGTTGTGGAGAAGCTGTGGATTGCGGAGGTTATCGGTTGAGAGAGGAGGAAAAGCTTCGTTCATCGCGATTCGGGAAACCCGCCTGGCCGACTGTGCAACGCGAACGAAGCTAATTCCCAGGCTCTGGCGCGCGAGATGCCTAACGCTTGCTCAATCGCCAGCGGGTGCTCGCTTTCTTCAATCACAAACAGAGGACGTGTTCCGACGGGCTGGACCAAGATCTTCGTTTTCAAGTTGAGGGTCTCAGGGTACTCCGCGAGTGAATTCGCTAGCCTGCCCTTAAACGGGCCCCGGCTTTGCTCTCTTTCTTCCAGTTCCCAGCAGTCTTCTATTTGGTCAAAGACTTCCTCACGAATGGACACCCACACCCCCCACAAGAAAGGCTCACCGGATCCAACAACCGGGATCTCGAGGCATCCTCGGATAAAGAACCACCGCTGATCGATGATGCATTGATCAGATCCAATCACGGCACGCGTGTCGCGTTCATCCCGGCTCATCTTCGCGTACATGTCTGGAAAGTCGGCAGCGAAACTCATCGGCAACTCTGCATGGACCTTGCCACAGGTTAAGCATTTATAGCTTTCGATCATATCTAGATTCCAGCACCCTCTTGCCAGCCGCCTCAGGGGCTAAAGCCCACGCTGCTTCCGTGCGCCTTACGCGGCCCTGGAAGGGCCGCTCTTCCACGATGGTGCACACGTTGTTGTTTTCCGCAGCTTCTTCCGCAGCGGTGGAGGCCGGGGCCTTCCACAAACAGATCTTCCACCAACCTGAGGATAGCGCGCGGCCACGACGGCCTCAACTCTTTGTCCTTTCCGCCGATAGAAACCCTTGAGGGCCATCTTTACTTGTGATTACCACCGACCAATACGCTGCCTCGATTGTGGAGAAGTACCGGATCATTCCTGACCCGAAATCGGCTTCGCATCGCGCTGCCGACGAGGTGCTTCCCCTGCTGAAGAAATGGGGTAAAGAACACTTGCTGGGGCTTACGCTTTCGGGCGCGTATGCCAAGAACACGGCGATCACGTTGTCGTCGCAGGTGGATGTGCTGATCGCGCTGAGCCCGGTACCCGGCATGGAGATGAAAAATATTTTCTGGAGCCTGTTCAAGTTTCTGAGCGATCAGGATCTGCAGCCCCACACTCGCGATGTTTCCATTCGATTGGAAACCAGAGGAGTCAATGTGGACCTGATCCCGGCCTGCCGCGACCGTGAAACTTCGGGCATCCTGCTGTTCAACAAGCGCTCGGGCCAGACCGTCCATACCGACGTGGCGCGGCATGTTCACCTGGTGGGGACTTCCGGGCGCCAGCAGGAGATTTGCGCCTTCAAGATCTGGCGCGAGCGCCAGTCGCTGGAGTTCCCATCACTTTACCTCGAATTCAGCGTGCTGCACGCGCTGGCGTCGGAGCGCTTCGGACAACTGGCGGACAACATTCTCGCGGTGCTCCGCTATCTATCCCATCGATTTGAGCTTGCCGTTGTCCCCGATCCCGCCAACCCAGACAACATTCTCTCCAACGACCTTTCTGTCGATGGTAAGAAGGCCATCGCCGCCGCCGCCCGCGACGCTCTTAATGATGAGAACTGGAAGAAGATGCTCTGGTAAGACGGCTTTTTGCTTTCGGCTTTCGGGCAAGAAGCTAGACTTTCAGCTCCACAACTGTCGCACCGCCTCCACCTTCATTCTGCGGAGCCTCGGCCACTGTTGCCACGTGGGGATGCTGCTGCAGCAACTGGCGGAGCGCTTTGCGGAGGATGCCCATACCGCTGCCGTGCACCACGCGAACGCGCGGAAGGCCGGCCAGAAATGCGCGGTCCACGAACTTCTCGACTTGGGGCGAGGCTTCGTCCACGGTCTGGCCGATCACGTTGATCTCGCTGGGCACGTTCGCGCCCTCGTTCTCAAGCGAGATGGAAATCCCCCGCGCCCGTGCGGCTTTGACGGGAGTATCCGCTGCTTGTGCCTGGGCGCTGGCAAGGACCTCGGCGATGTCGTCGCGCCCGACTTTCATTTTCATCGCGCCCATCTCCACTTCGAAATGATGGTCGTCAACCTTGCGCACCACGCGCGCGGGACGACCTGTCGATTTCAGCTTGACAGTATCGCCTTCGGAAACGTGTTTGACGACCTGGGGTTGCGCGTGGGGATCGCCGTGGTCGGCGCCGGTGGAGTGAGCCACCACGGTCGAGTCGAACTGCTCGCGAAACTCGCGGCGCAACTTCGCGATTCGTCGCTCCGCGTCTTTCGAGAGCTTCTGCGCGGCGGCGCGATCCTGGACGGCGTTCACGGCTTCGCGCGCGTGATACTCGAAATCCCGCAGCAGGCTCTCCAGCTTTTTTTCCATCTCGCGGATCTTGGCCTGCTGCTCTTTGCGTCCTTCGACGGCCAGATGCGCTTTCTCGCGCTCAAGTTCCTGCTCGCGGGCCTTGAGGCGTAGGCGTTCGTTGTCGGCCTCGCGCAGGTCAGCGTGCAGCTTGTCGAGGAATTGCCCGACGTCGCGAGCCTGGGTTCCGAGGCGCGATCGAGCGCTCGCGATGATGGCAGGATTCAGGCCCAGACGACGCGCAATGTTGATGCCCGCGGACGCTCCGGGCACGCCGACTTTCAACTCATAGGTCGGCTGCAACGTGGCCTCGTCGAAGCCCACGGAGGCGTTCACAACGCCGGGCGTGTTCGCGCCATAGACCTTGAGCGAAGTATGGTGGGTAGAGATGACCGTCAGGCAGCCGATGCCGGCAAAGTGGCTCGCAATCGCGACGGCCAGGGCGGCGCCCTCTTCGGGATCGGTGGCGGAGCCCAGCTCATCGAGCAAGACGAGCGACTGCGCGGTCGCGGTGCGCGAGATGAAATCGATGTTGGTGACGTGCGCCGAGAAGGTGGAAAGATTTTGCTCGATCGACTGGTAGTCGCCGATGTCGGCGAGCACGGCGTCGAATACGGGAAGCTCGGCGCGGTCGGCGGGCACGGGGAGACCGGATTGAGCCATTAGCGCGAGCAGGCCGACGGTTTTTAGCGTGACAGTTTTGCCACCGGTGTTGGGGCCGGTGATGATGAGCTGGCGGCGGTCGGCTTCCAGTTCGACGGTGACGGGGATTACGGCGACTCCCTTCGGCTTCAGATTGTGTTCCAGCAGGGGATGCCTGGCATTGTGCAGCAGCAGGCGAGCTTTGCTCGCCCCGGACCCTTCGACTTCGCTCAGGGCAGGCTTGCGAAGGCGCCCGTCCCCACATGAGTCGTCTTGCTCTCCGCTCAGCTGAACCGCTACGCAGTTGTAGTCTTCTGCAAGCCTCGCTTTCGCAAACTGCAATTCCAATTCGCCTAAGACATTTACTGCTGCCTGAATTTCTTCGGACTTTGTTCCGATGCGCTGCGTCATCTCGAGCAGGATGCGGTGAATCTCCGCCAACTCTTCTTCCAGCAGGCGCACCAGTTCGTTGTTCTGCTCGATGGTTTCGAGGGGTTCGACGAAAACCGTCTGGCCGCTGGAGCTCGCGCCATGCACGACGCCCTGCACGCGGCGCTTCTGTTCCACTTTTACCGGGATGACGAAGCGCTCGCCGCGGATGGTGACGAGTTCGTCCTGCACCGTGCCGCCCTCGGCCAGGCGCCGCAAGTAGCCGTGCAGGGATTCCTGGATGGAGCGGCGCTGTTTTTCGATCTCGCGACGAATGCGCGCCAGTTCGGGCGAAGCTTTGTCGTCGAGGGTTCCATCGGGCTGGATCTTGTTGCGGAACAGGCGCAGAAACTCGGTGAAGTCCACGATCTGGTCGGAGAGGGCGCGGACTTCGTGCCAGTCGGACTTCATGTTTGCCGGGGGATGCAGCGCGATCTCGTGCCATTCCGCGGCGCGATCGACAACCAGGATTACGTCGCGAATCTCCGTGGTCTCGAGAGCGGCGCCCGCGATGCGTGATTTGTCGACGAGCTGGCCGACTTCGAGGAGGCCGAAAAAATCGAATCGTCCGCCGACGCGGCGGAACTCGCGGATCTCACTGGTAAGTTCCTGCTGGGTCTGAATCCAGTTGCGGTCGGTCGAGGGTGTGAGGGCGGCAATGCGCTGCTGGCCGAGCGGCGAAGAGGCGCATCCCCGCAGAAGTTGCCGTAGAGGCTCGAACTCGAGCACGCGCGCGGAACTGTGAACCAGATCGCTGGACATCGCAATTTATGGTAGCAGGAGCGGAACTTCAGAGGGCGCAACGGTCTGCGCGCGAGATCCTTCCCTCCGCCTGAAAATCGGCTACGGTCAGGATGACGCCCTCGGAGACAGGAGGGGAAAGCGAAGAGAACGAGAGGTGAGGTCAGTCCGCGCCTGCGCCAGCAACCTGCGCCGCGGTTTCGCTGGCGGCGGGAATCCGGATGATGAACAGCGCCCCGCCCTCCGGCTTGTTGTGGCAAGTGATCTGTCCGTTGTGGTCTTGAATCACGCCATACACGGCGCTCAGGCCAAGGCCGGTGCCTTTGCCGACGGGCTTGGTGGTGTAGAAGGGATCGAAGACGCGCTGCGGCTCGCGAATTCCGGGGCCGGTATCGGAAAATTGCAGCATGGCCTCGTCGCCGAGCCGGTGCGCAGTGATCTCCAGTGATCCACCGCCGGCTTCTTCCAGAGCATCCATGGCATTGTCGATAATCTCAACGAAGGCCTGGAACAGCTGGTTGGCATTGCCCAGCACGCGGGGAAAATTCGGCGCAATGGTCAGACCCACGCGGATCTTGCCGCCTGGGTGCCGCAGCTCCAGCATCTGGGTTGAACGCTGCAAGAGCACGCTGAGGTCGATCAGGATTTTTTCTCCCGGCGACTGCTGAGCGAAGCGCAAAAGGTCCGCGACCAGATCGCGAGTGCGGCCGGCCTGGTTCACGATTTTACGCACCAGTTGGCTCTGTTCGTCGGTGAGTCGTTCCTTGGCCCAGAGCTGCTCGGAATAATTCATGATGGAGGTCAGCGGATGGTTGATCTCGTTGGCCGCTCCTGCCACCAGGTTGCCCAGGGTTGCCAGCTTCTCCTTCTGTACCAGCTGAGTCTGCAGGCGCTTCTGGCTCTCGTATCCCCGGCGCGATTGCTGCAGCAGGGCCATGAGCGCTTGGTCCTGGAAGTATTGGCGCAGGAAAACGAAAGCTCCCAACACTACCATTGCAGCCAGCACGGTTGACAGTCGAAACGCTCGCGAGGCGGAGGGAGACTTGTCGAGAAAAATAGTCCACAGGCCCAGAGCCGGCAACGAAAGTATGGCCAGCACGGCCAGGCGCGGCACCATACGGCTGCCCCATTGCCATTTCGAGGGCGATGCGCTGGTGAGGTTGGCCTGGCGGGCAGTCAAGACGGTTGCCGCCATCCAGCTCGCCGCCCCGACCAGGGGGATGTCGTAGAGGCCTCCGGTCTGGTATTCCCCGCTGGTGATTGATAGATTGATCGCCCCCGAGTCCACTGCGTACAACGCACTCGCCGCCATCAGATTGAGGTACACCATCTTCCAGCCGGTCGACGCCCCCGAGCCAGCAATCCCGAGCACCAACACCAAGGCCACGCACTCGGCCAGGTAGAGTACGTTATAGTTCCTGTCGTACACCGCCAAGTCGAGCGCGACGTATTGCGAGGGAAACACAATGAACGCATACAGGAACACCCACCAAGCCAGCAGCAGGAGAAAGTCGAGGGTGGCTACGCTGAATCTCTGCTCAGCTTCGGTGCGATAGCGATGCAGTGCGACCACCGCAATCATCGGGATCGTGTGGAGGAAGAGAACCACATCCATGCCCCAGGGATCAGGCACCCTCGCCCGATGCACCACCTCGTAGGAGATATACCCAAACTGGTGGGACGCCCAGAGAACGCAGCCCGATGCCATCAGAGCCCAAAACCGCCGGTCTGCGCCCTGCGTCGACCAGGCATTGGCTAGCATGGCGGCACCGGCTCCGAGTATTAGGAGTTCGTATCCAATATCAGAAATCGCAGTTAGCACGGGACCGCGCGGTACGGTCAGCGACACCACAGCAAAGGCCAGAGTGATTCCGGCCGCTGCGGCAAACCAGCGGTAACGTTGGAACAGACTCATCCGACTCCAATTCTATGGGACACCATCGGGGATGAAGAGAACCCTTTGGAATCCCGCAGGTTACTTCCGTTACACCCCCCGGCTTAGGGCTCCAGAACGGCTTCAGGTTTCGAGGTTCCTCTGTCTCGCGCCAATGCGTGCGCATAGCTGCAGCTGAGCTTTGCTCGGCACGACCGGGTCTGAGACCCGGTCCCACACGAAGCAACGCTGTTTCAGAATGAAAGATGTTCTAGAATCAATCCAGGAAGGCGCTTTGCTCTCACCCTTCCCCCTGGTGACTAGCCATGGCATTCCCTGTGACCCGCCTTCGCCGGCTCCGCCGCACCGCGGAGTTGCGCAACCTGGTGTGTGAAACCCGTCTCACGCCCGACGCCTTCGTTTACCCCATGTTCGTGTGTCCCGGAGAAGGCGTCCGCAAGGCAGTCCGCTCCATGCCGGGCGTCTTCAATCTGTCGGTGGACGAAGCCGTGAAAGAAGCGCAGCAAGTTCATTCCCTGGGCGTGCCATCGGTGATTCTTTTCGGACTGCCCGACAAGAAGGACGAAGTCGCCACCGGAGCCTGGGCCGATGACGGTATTGTGCAACAGGCGGCGCGGGCAATGAAACGGGAAGTGCCAGACCTGATCCTGATGGGGGACGTCTGCCTGTGTGAATACATGTCGCATGGCCATTGCGGGATCGTGAAACCTACACTCCCGCGGTCGCTCGGGGCCGCTGCCGTCGATGCAATGCACCAGGTCCGCGCGATGGCGGTCAAGACATTCGAGGACAAAGAAAAGGTCCTGGATGCGATGGCTGGCGAGCTGGTTGCAGTTGCCAAGCGCGCGGCTGAGTCGAATTACGAAATCGACAACGACTCCTCGCTGGAGCTGCTGGCCCGCACTTCCGTCTCGCTGGCCAAAGCTGGCATCGACATCATTGCTCCGTCGGACATGATGGACGGCCGGGTCGCGGCGATCCGCAAAGCGCTGGACGCCGCCGGCCTCATCAACACGCCCATACTTTCGTACGCGGCGAAGTTCGCCTCCGGTTTTTACGGCCCGTTCCGCGAGGCCGCGGACTCGGCTCCGCAGTTCGGCGACCGCCGGTCGTATCAAATGGATGGAGCCAACCTGCGCGAGGCCATGCGCGAAATCGAAGCCGACATCGAAGAAGGTGCCGACATGATCATGGTCAAGCCGGCCATGCCTTATCTCGATGTGATCGCAGCCGCCCGGGAGCGCTTCGAGTTGCCGCTGGCCGCCTATCAAGTCTCCGGCGAATACGCCATGATCGAAGCCGCCGCCCAGAACGGTTGGATCGAACGCGACCGCGTCATGATGGAATCGCTGCTCAGCATACGGCGGGCGGGGGCTAGCATCATTCTGTCGTATTACGCGAAGGACGCGGCTAAGTTGCTGGGCTAAGTTCAAGTGCATTCTGCGGGTGCCCCATTTCTCGCGTCCGTTGCGAGAAGTGGGGATTTTGACCTGTGTAGAGTAGGCTAACCGCCGGCGCGATTTTATCTAATAGCTCCTGCAGGGACCGACTGTAGATGACGATCCCGATTCCACGCTGGTGGTCGGAGCGTAAACGCGGCTGCCTTTCGCTCGGCTTCTGTTTAGGAGAAGTGGTCATTATTGTTCTGATCTTAAGATTCCTCAGGGGCTTAAAGCCCGCATCCTTATTGGCTGTTTGCGGCACGGCTGAAAGCCGTGCCCTTCCCAAGAACATTCACGAGAAAGTTCTGGATGAGAGCCCGTCGAAAAAACAACAAGCAGAATCAATATCCGGGAACGAGAAAAGCCGCGGGCGGCCGCGGCTTTTGTCCTGAACTTGGGAAGTCAAAGAGTACGAGCTACTTCGCTGGATGCTTGTCTTTGTAAATCTGGCGGCTGGTCTTGTTCTGCTCTTTGTTTAGCTGTTTCTGCTCGCCCTTGGTCAGGTGACCATTGTGAGCGGCCATGTCCGCTTTTTGCTGATTCTGGGTCCGCTGTTCGCGTTTCTCCAGGTGCGCCGTCTGTCCGGGCGTCAGCTTGTCGTTCTTGACGCCATTGGCGATGCGATTCTGCTGGTGCTGCGCGCGGGCGTTGACCTGGTTGACGCGCGGATGACCGGGATCGACTTTTCCCGGGCCCGCGCCTGATGTGTTGCTGTTTTGGGTTTGAGCAGAGGCGACTGCAACCGTCATCAGACCACCCGCTGCCAGGACTAAGAGCGACTTCGTGATTTTGTTGATCATGTGTGGGAGGAACCCCCGCGAAGAAGCTTAGTTGGGGACGGTTGCGAGCGGCTAGTTACCAAGGGCGGGGAGACATCAGCCGTGCGGCGCGGCTGGAAGCCGCGCCCTTTCAAATCACCTTGTTACCTGCAACGATCAAGCAAGGTCAAGAGCGTCGGATAGGAGTGTCCGACCCGCACAAGCTCCTACACTCCCGCGGCACCTTGGCCTTGAAATTTCACTTCTACCTGTTTGCGGTCCTCGTCGGAAACCTTGAACATCTGGCGGGGTTTCAGGCTCATGAAGCTGGCCACGAACACGTCGGGGATCTGGCCGATGCGGGTGTTGTAGTGGTTGACGTCGTCGTTGAAGAACTCGCGGCGGTCGGCGATGCGCTCCTCGAGCTCGCTGATGCGGTTCTGCAGCTTCAGAAAGTTTTCGTTGGCCTTGAGCTGCGGATAGTTTTCGGCCACGGCAAACAGTTCGCGCAGCGCGCTCGCCACCGTCAGGTCAGCCAGCGCCTTCTGACCGATGCTGGCTGCGTTCATCGACGCCGTACGCGCCTGGGTTACGGCCAACAGAGTCTGCTGCTCGTGCTGCATGTATCCTTTGACGGTCTCGACCAGGTTCGGGATCTCGTCGTGACGCTGCTTGAGGAGGACGTCAATGTTGGCCCAGGCGCGGTCGTTCTCATTGCGCAAGCGCACCAGCCCGTTGTAGAGGATGACGGTGTAGATGAGCACCCCGGCCACGAACAGGAAGAATGCCAACCCCGTGATGAGGCTGCTGTCCAAGCTTCTACCTCCCCGAGTGAACAATACCGCAAAAGGCAAGTGAACCAGCAGGGCCGCCCGGCGCGCAAGTGCCATCGAAGTTCCCGCCCGGGATCATGGGACTGCGAGCTCAGGACTAGCACGAACTTCCAACTTTTCTGTTTGCAAAACGCTCTCGGTCAGTGCGAATCTGAATCGATTGCGAAAGGGCGTTCCGGATGACGCAAAGGCTCGCCATTGTCGAGCGACTTCCAGGTCACACCGAGGTCATGGGCGGCTTTGCCGCTTTGGCGATCGAGCTGGGTTACGACACGCACCTGCTGTTTAATCGCAAAGACCAATTCCACGTGGTCGAGTATCTGCGGACACGCTTACCTGTCGCGAGCGAGAATATTCATGATTGGTCCTACATCAACGAGCCCAGCTCGGACTTTGATGTGATCCTGTTAAATACGTCCTGTGTGTGGCTGGATTATGGACGTCCGTTGCAGCAGTGGAATGCCAGCAAGCGACTGATTGTAGTGCATCACCACCCGGACGATATCGAACTGAACCCGCATGGGGCGCCGGTTTACTTGACTCCGGTGGCGGGCAAGGAAAAATGGTTTTTCCCTCTGTACTCCAGACCGTCAGGCCCGGAAGAGTCCGGAGGGGAGGACGATTCGTTGTTGCCGGTACGCGGTGGCGTGGAACTTCCAACGCTGGTAACGATCGGTGCATTAGACCTTAAGGACATTGCCGGCGTCTTCGCGTATATGAAGGCCGGGGGGAAAGTGGTGCACTACGACCGGCATAAGTGTCACCGCTTCGAAGAACACAACAGGGCATATACGCAACATGTCGGTTTAAACGGAACAGAATTCATGACGTCGCTTGCCCAGCAGACGCAACCGATGTTTCTTTGGTTTCCGATTCTTCCAGAATCGAACTACATGGAGTGCAGGTTTAGCGGCGCGCTCATCCTTGGTGTAGAGATGAACTGCATTATGGTGATGCCCGAGCTCCTGCGAAAGCTTTATGAGTTTCCCCAAGATGCGGTCATTACCTATGACCTCTCTGTGACTGAAGCAGCGTGCATGGAGAAGCTTCGTGCATCCGCCATGAAACAGGAGGAACGGCGAAGACAGTTGAGGATGTGGGCGATGGAGAGATGGCAGAAGAATGTGGCTGTTTTTCGGTCGCTGTTGGGTGAACGCGGATAGGTCCGCTTCCCTCAGGGGCTAAAAGCCCGCGTCGTTTCGGGCTTTGACGGCGCGGCTAGAAGCCGCGCCCTTTCAAAACCATTACGAGAGAATTCTATCCCTACCAAACCTTGACGAGGGACAAGTTCTAGTCTTTGCTGGGCTTCTTCGGAGTCAGATCACAGGCCTTGTGGACTTCATCCAGATTCAAGCCCGCGGGAGAAAACTCGGCAATCTGCCGTCCGCTTCGAGTGGGAAGCGCAATTTTAAAGATCTGCGCACCGATCAGGCCGCGAGTGGTGCCCTTGTCCATCGAAAGGAAGTGGCCTCTCACCCAGTTCCAGCCGTGGAAGTTGTGCACGTCCTCGATGCGGACCTCGACTTCCAGTTGCGGCTGTCCCCAGAAACCGGGACGATTGGGCGGAGGAAGCCTGACTCCGGGATTGAAATCGGAGAACTTGAGCTTGCCATCTTCACAGAACAGTTCGACTCGCGGCTTGTAGTCGGGATCTTCGCGGAAGTAATTGTCCGACAGAAGTTCGAAGCGGACCTTCTTAGCGCCGGTCATCTTGTCTACCGATTGGAACTCCATCCATTTACCGCCGGCGCTGACGCCGTCCTTTTCATCCTGGTAGGGGCTCATGGCGCCGCCCTGGGCAAAGGCGGAAGCGCCGCACAGCAGCGTCACGCACGCCAGCACGGCGTTCACGGCCAGGGCACGAAAGATTTTACGAGAAGCATGCAATCCGTTCACAGTAGCCTCCAGACAAATATCCCTAGGTATATTGAACCCGGAAGGGCATGGAAAAGTTGCATAAATAAGGTGCCGGCTTTTACCGGGCATCGACCTTCAGGTCGAGGTAGACCTGGGCGCGGTCGTCGAACTGGCTGACTGACTTGGTCTCGCTTTTGTGGCCCTTGTACTGGGCGTAGACCTCGTATTCGACGGCGGTGGAGAGCGCGGGGAAACGGTAGGTGCCGTCCGGGCCGACGATATAGGTCTTGACGGCTCGAGTGCGGGTGTTGGTCACGTACACGACGGCGTCGGGAAGAGGGTTATCCTGGGGATCGAGCACCTTGCCGAAGAGCAGGCGCCCAACCGCCTTGTCTTTCTTGTCGGGCGTAGCACCGGACACCGCGCCCAGGGTCACGAGCAGCGCGCAACCCACAACCACAGCCTTGATCACGGATCGTTTGCGATTCATGCTGCTGCTATTGTCTCACGGCGGCCATTGTCTTGCGGCGAGGGACACAACACATGCTAATAGGTGAGATGCAATCCCGTGTCTTCGCGTTCGTCGTTATAAATGTGGACGGTCACTTCCTGCACCAGGCGCAGAGGCTTGCCGTCAGCGGACTTGAGGCCCTTAAGATCGGCCGAGAGGATGTAGTCGGCCTCGCCGGCAGGAACGCGCTGGGCGAACTCGCCGTGGTGGTCGGAGTAGAGTTCCCAGCGGACTTTCTTGGGCTTATCCTTGGCGCGGCGAATTTTCACGCTGACGCCGTAGACGGGATGATCGTCAGGACCCCAGACGGTGCCGGCGATGAGGGCGTAGGGCTTGCCTTCGGGCTTGGAGGCTGCGAGGAGTCCCTTCTGAGCGCTGAAGGTCGGCAAGAGAAATACGATCAGGAGGAACCCCAGGGGAAACCACGTGGCATGCAGCCCGCCGGGGCGTTGTTTAAGAGAAGTCACCGTCTTCACTTTCCTCCACTTCTTCCTCTTCTTCCACGTAGCCTGCCTCCACAGCTTTCAACTCCAGGGGACTGGTGGTGACGACCTCAAAGTCGGTGCCACACTCGGGGCACGAGATCACTTCCCCTTCGTCGACCTCTTCCTCTTCGACGTCCAGATTCGTCTCGCATTCAGGACAAAGAACCATAAAACCTCCCTCACCGATTAGAGCCTCCTGATAATATTTAGATTCTTTCCGGCTGTTCGGTCAAGGGGAACAGGCCGAGGACGGTCGATTTTCTCGGAAGGCGAGAATCGGCCATCGCAGAGGGATTTGTCTGGACGGCGACCATCAGGGCATGCTCCATTTCAGCAGGATAACGCGCACCGTAGCCACGGTAGTTGTGCTGGCGGCAGCGGGCCTATTTGGCGCTTTGCGGCCGCGCTTGGCGCTGGCCGGACCCTTCGGCTTCGCTCAGGGCAGGCTCACGAAGGCGTCCGTCTCCGCAGGTTCTGTTTCAGTTTCGGCGCACTCGGGCTCGGAGCCGACGGCAGCGGCCGATTCGAAGATCATCGACACTAAGATCGCGGCGGCATTACAGCAGATTTCCGCGCAGCGCATTCAGGCGGATATCGAGAAGTTGGTGAGCTTTGGAACGCGGGCGACCATTTCCGCGCAGGATCCGGCATCGATTGCCGCGGGGCGCGGAATTGGCGCGGCGCGGGAATGGATCAAGGCAGAATTCGAACGCTATTCCAAAGATTGTGGCGGATGCCTGGAAGTGAAGACCGACAGCTTCACCGAAGAGCCCACCGAACGCATTCCCAGGGCAACGGAAATCACCAATGTTTATGCGGTTCTGAGAGGTACAGACAGCGAGAACGCGAAGCGCATCGTGCTGGTGACTGGGCACTACGATTCGCGCAACAGCGACACGCTCGACGTGAGCGGCGACGCGCCCGGCGCGAACGACGACGGCAGCGGAACTGCCGTCAGCCTGGAATGTGCGCGGGTGTTGAGCAAAATGAAGTTTCCGGCAACGATTGTTTTTCTCGCCGTCGCCGGAGAAGAGCAGGGGCTGAACGGCAGCCGTCATTTCGCCCAGATGATCAAAGAGAAGATGGCGAAAGATCAGGGTTGGGATCTGGAAGCGGTGCTCAACAACGACATCGTCGGCGGCGACAAGAGCGCGGAACAAGATCATTCGGTGGTGCGAGTATTTTCCGAGGGCTTGCCGACTGCGGCCAGCGAGCAGGATATCCGGCGGATTCGCGCCCTGGGCGGGGAGAGCGATTCCCGGTCGCGGCAACTGGCACGCTATATCGCGGAGATCGGCCGGGCCTACGATTCGGGAGTGAAGCCGATGCTGGTGTTCCGGCTCGATCGCTACTTGCGGGGCGGCGATCATTATGCCTTCAACCAGCAGGGGTTTGCGGCGGTGCGCTTCACGGAGTTCCGCGAGGACTTTCATCATCAGCACCAGAATGTGCGCACGGAAAACGGCATCGAGTATGGCGATACGGCGAAGTTTGTGGACTACGACTATGTGGCCCACGTAGCGCGGCTGAATGCAGCGACGCTGGCCTCGTTGGCGTCGGCCCCGGCGCCTCCGGCGAACGTGCATGTGCTGACCAAGGAACTGGAGAATGACTCGACGCTGACCTGGGAACCTTCGCCCGGTGGGCTGGCGGCGGAATATGAAGTGTTGTGGCGGGCGACGACGAGTCCGGAGTGGGAGCACGTGCAGAACGTGGGCAATGCGAATCGCATCACGATGAAGCTCTCCAAGGACAATGTCTTCTTCGCCGTGCGGGCAGTGGACCGGGCTGGGCATCGGAGTTTGCCGGTGGTGCCGGTTCCGGAGCGTTGAGCAGCCTTCCTGAGGGTAGGGCTCAAAATCGGAAAACGACGCCAGTCGAGATCCGGAAGTTGGCGTGCTGCCCGGGATGGGCAAAATATCCGGGTACAGAGTTGTTGTTTCTGAGATAGTCAAACTGCACAAGCCGCGCCCCGATGCGGCGAGTGAACCAGAGGTCGGCACCACCGCCTACTGCCATCGCGAAGGTTGTATCGGCATTGACGGTTACTGGTGCACCCTGAAATCCGCCGAATGTCGTTCTATACCTCAGGCCTCCAAAGAGAACGTGCCCGTAGAAGGTGGCCTTCTGAAAACCAGCCGTCACACGGGGTCCGCCCATGTAGGTCTGGATTCTGTCCCTGGGACAAGGGCAACCGGGGGATTGCGGCCCGTAGGACCCGCCAAAATCTGCCTCCACTCCCAAGTGCGGAATGAGTCGGTATGCGGCTGAAGCTTCCCACCCGTTGAAGCTCGAAAGCGTCCAGGGCCCGGTGTAGGCGGGATAGTAGTAATAGCCCACACGGGAATATCCGCCGAAGACCTCCAAGCGGCCCCCGGCTTGGGCGATAGCGTGGGCGGAAAGAAGGAGAACGACCAGCCCCAGCAGGAATTTTGCTTTCATCGACTCGCTCCTCTGGCCTGCCCAAAAGGCCGGGTATCAAATGGGAAGGACGAGATTGTACATCAGGCTCAGCGTGATTCGGCCCTTATCGATCCGGTTACAGCTTGATAAGATCAGAGGCGGCTGGGCCTAAAGTGGTTGTCTCCCGGCGGTCGGTTTGCCATTGCGGTCTTAGCGTCACACAAGCCTCGCGCCGGCCCTGTGCCAAATCCGGGAGCCGATCATTTGCGATCCGCATCAAATGCGATCCGCATCAAACGAGTAGAATGGACCCGAGGTAATTCTGTGCGGCGAACCGGCGAACCAATGACGTTGAGCCTGCCCCCGTTCACCAAGGCGGTGACGTGGCTGGTAGGGATTAATACCGGCATCTATCTGCTCTTCTTGCTCTTGAGCGTGATGGGAGTCCACGTACGAGAATATGCGCTGGACTATGCCGCTTTGACCCCAACCCAGGTGGTTTATCACGGTTGGCTATGGCAACTCGCGACTTACGGATTCCTGCACTTCGAGTTCTGGCACTGGTTCGGGAACATGCTGGGGTTGTGGATGTTCGGCTCGGCGTTTGAAGGCGCGTGGGGCACGCGTCGATTTGTGGAGTTGTTCTCGGTCGGCGTGGTTGGCGCAGCCTTAACCACTGTCGCTCTCTCGTTCATGCACGTGCTCGCCAAGCCGACGACTACAACTTATGGCGCCTCGGGCGGAGTGTTCGCTATTCTCATGGCTTTTGGAGTGTTGTTTGGAGAGAACGAAATCATGATGATTCCGTTCCCCTTTCTCATCAAAGCCAAATACTTCATTGGCATCCTGATCGTGGTTACGCTGGCTTTTGCCATGATGGGTGGCGGCCAGGTCGCTTACGTGGCCCACTTGGGCGGCCTGTTCTTCGGCTGGCTCTATGTGCGGCGCGGGCCGAAGCCGGCGCTGGTGAACGTGGGGCTCGCGGAGCGGTATTACGGCGCGCGCAACTCCTACTACCGCTGGAAGCGGCGGCGCGCGGCGAAGAAGTTCGAAGTCTATATGTCGAAGCACGACCGCCAGGTCCACTTCGACGAGCACGGAAATTACATTCCGCCCGATGACGACACGCGCAAGGGCAACGGCGGCGGGAAGTCGGGCTGGGTCAACTAAGACATCGGGCTGTCATCCTGAGCGCGGTCTTCGCGAAGGATCTATGCCGTTGTGGCGCAGGGAAATGCATAGGTCCTTCGCTTCGCTCAGGATGACAATTCAAAGAACTTGGTGAATTCAGCAAAGATCAGCCTCGGCAATTCTTCCTGCTTGCTTTTCCCTTTGAATCCCAGATCGTGACCGGCCCCGTCGATCGGCAAGAGCTTTGTCTTTGCCGGAATCATCTTTAGAGCTTGCTGCAACTCGGTGATGGAGCCGAAGGGATCGCGCTTGCCGTGGACGAACAGAGCGGGCGTGCGCAGGTCGGGCAGGTGCTGGGTGCGCTGCTGCTCGGGTTTGCGCGGCGGATGCAGCGGGTAGGAGAGCAGCAG
>Ga0209415_10008131_pt1 | contig 18218 bp, 13 predicted proteins | sample PeaSoiSIISIP2007_FD_187696 | JGI IMG/M metagenome (GOLD analysis project Ga0209415, IMG submission 187696) | Peat soil microbial communities from Weissenstadt, Germany - SII-SIP-2007 (SPAdes) (version 2) | ecosystem: Environmental > Terrestrial > Soil > Wetlands > Peat | place: Germany...
GGGGCGGGCTTCACCGCCGCCAGGTAATCCAGTATGCGAAGCCCCATGGAACCGAGTGCCGCGAGATCCTTCGACAGCGGTTTCAGCTCGCCCAGAAGGACGTCGCTCTCCGCCATCGGCTGGAAGCGCTCGTCGTTGGCCGCCCACCGGCTGAAGCTCTCGCCGAGGAGCTTCCGCTCGGCCGCCGCGCCGGTGGGGTTGGCGATGGCTTTTCCCGCGGCCATCTCCAGCGCGCGGACGCTCTCGCTCTCCGGCCGCACCGCGTCCACAAAGCGATTGAGCGGGACGAGGCTGGTGTATTTCGGAGTGCGGGCGCGCGAGCGGGGGCCGAGCCCCAGGGCCTCGGAAGCGTCCGCCAGGATGCGCAGCGGCTCCACGGGCTGGCTGCCGGCCATGCGGTCGAGCATCGGCCCGTAACCGGCGCGGTGTTGCACGCCGGTCCATTCCAGCATGCGGCTCACCGCCTCCATGCGCGAGTACATCGAGTTGACGCCAGTCACGTCCTTGGGCGACCACAAGCGTTCCGCAATCACGGCCATGCGCGGCCAGATGCGCGAATCCACGGTTTCGGCGTTCACGAATTCGGCCCACATGCACGCCTCGCCGCCCAGGATGTTGGCCGCCTGCTCAGGTGTGAGCGAGGCCGCGGGGCCGCCCAGCGGGTCGTTGGCATAGTGCAGCGATGCGGGGCTGAGATGGTCGAGATAATAGCCCGACGACAGGATGCCGCGGTGGCCTTTGCTGGCGGCATCGGCCAGAGACTTCGCTCCGCGCCAGGATTGAATCACGGTCTCGGTGGGAAGGTCGGGGTGCAGAATCTCATCCCAGCCGACCATGATTTTGCCATCATTCTGGAGCACCTTCGAAATGCGCCGGTTGAAATAGACCTGGAGGTCGTGCGCGCCTTCCAGGTGATGCTCCTTCGCGAACGCTTTGATCTTGTCGGACGAATTCCACTGGCGCCCGTTGACCTCGTCGCCGCCGATGTGGAAATACGGATCGGGAAAGAGCTGCGCCATCTCGCCGATGAAGGTCTCCAGAAACTGGTAGGTCTGCTCGTTGGAGGGGTCCATAACGGGGTCGTAGACGCCCCAGGTGCGGCCGACGGTGTACGGTCCCGGCGCGCTGGCCAGTTCGGGATAGCCGGGGAACCAGCTCTGCGTGTGGCCCGGAATGTCGAACTCGGGGATCACGCGGATGCCGCGGTCGCGCGCGTAGGCCACCACGTGGCGGATCTGGTCCTGCGTGTAGTAGTAGCCGTCCGACCCCAGTTCCTGCAAGCGTGGATAAAGCTTGCTCTCCACGCGAAAGCCCTGGTCGTCGGAGAGGTGCCAGTGAAAGACGTTGAGCTTCACGGCCGCCATGGCATCCAGGTTCCGCTCGATCACTTCGACGGGCATCCAGTGGCGTGAAGCGTCGATCATCAAGCCGCGCCAGGGGAACCGCGGCCGGTCCTCGATGTGGATGGCGGGCGCGGAAAATCCCTCGGCGCCGGGCGCGATCAATTGCGCGAAAGTCTCGATGCCGTGGAGCGCTCCGGCCACCGTGGCCGCCTGCAAGCGGGCGCCGTCCGGAGAGATATCCAGCGTGTAGGTCTCGTCCTCGCCGAGGGTCGGCCAGGCGGGGCCGGCGGCGGCGCATTCCACACGGAGGGTGGGACTGTTCGCGGCCGTGCTCAGTCCGATGGGGATTCCGGTTTGCCGCGCCACGCGCGCCGTCAGACGCTTCAGTGCGGATTGCAGGCGGGCATCGGAGTATCCCGTGGCTGCGCCATTGAAGCCGCCGTCGATGGCCAGGCGGCCACGCGCGGTTTCCACTTTGGCGGGCATCGGCATCATCGGGGGAGTCGCAGCCACCGCGGTATAGCAGCCGCCGGCGAGCGTCAGGACGAGCATGGTACGAACCATCCCCTCCAGTGTATAGCGAGTTGGCCTGCCAACCTTTCCTGTTGACTTTCAACAGAAGATGCCCGATACTCTTGTTGATGGGCAACAGGAGTGAAGTACCCTACGGCACGTTGGACCTGATGGTCCTGAAGACGCTCGACGCCATGAGCGCCCTCCACGGGTACGGCATCGCGCGCCGCATCGAGCAGGTAGCCGAAGGCTCGCTGGAGTTGAACCAGGGCACCATCTATCCAGCGCTGCTGCGGCTGGAGCAGCGAGGCTGGATCCAAAGCGAGTGGGGCACGAGCGAGAACAATCGCCGGGCGCGGTTTTATTCGATCACGCGCGCAGGCCGCAAGCAGTTGACGGCGGAGGCCAAAAATTGGTCGCGCACGGTGGCCATGGTGAACCGGCTGCTGGAGGGTGAATCATGACGAATTTGCGCATGCTGATGGAGCGCCTGCGGGGACTCTTCGCCCGCCGCACCGAGCCCCGCATAGACGACGAAATCGCGAGCCATCTCGACCTGCTGGCCGCGGAGTACGAACGCCGCGGCATGCCGCCCGCAGAGGCACGCATCGAAGCGCGGCGGCAGTTCGGCGGAGTCTCGCAGATCGCGGAGGCTTGGCGCGAACAGCGTACCCTGCCCTGGATCGAGACCTTCGCCAGGGACCTGCGCTATGCCCTGCGGCAGTTGCGCGCGAGCCCCGGGTTCGCCGCCGCTGCGGTCCTGACGCTGGCCCTCGGCATCGGCGCCAACACCGCGATCTTCCGCGTGCTGGACGCCGTGGTGCTGCGCTCGCTCCCGGTCCGCGACCCGGAGTGCCTGGTGCTCGTCCAGGGCTACCACAACGGCAAGCCCATGACCTTCAGCTACCCGCTGCTTCAGGAAATGGCCAGGCGCCAGAACGTGGTGGAGGGCACGCCTTGTCTACAAAGAGATCGACGAGAAAGGCATCAACCCCGGCGAAGAAGGCATCAACAAGACCGTGTATCGAGACCATCACCAAGTCCCTTGAAACGCTCGGCCGGCAGCAAATTTCGGGCACTATGCGTGCACCCCGTTGGGGAGCGGTTGGCGCAATTAATTTCCTTAGTTTAAAGGCCCTTACTCTTGTCGCAAGGCCGTTGTAGGCTCGAAGCGCGAGGCGCGGCGTGCGGGCAGATATCCCGCGGCCAGCCCCACCACGGCCAGCAGCGCCGCGGCGGAGACCAGCATCGCCGGATCGTGGGGCGTCAACCCGAACAGCATCGACCTGACCCATTGACCCAGCGCCAGGGTGGCCGCGGCGCCCAGCGGGAGTCCCACACCGAGCACCATCGCGACCTCGCGCAGCAGCAGTCCCGAAACCTGTGCGCGGCTCGCGCCCAGAGCCAGCCGGATTCCGATCTCCTGCGTCCGGCGCTCCACCCCGTAGGCAATCACACCGTACAGGCCCACGCTGGCCAGCACCAGCGCCAGCAGTCCGAACGCGCCGGAGAGCAGCGCCATCATGCGCTCCTGGCCCAACTGCGATCCCACCAGTTCACCCAGCGGCCGGACGGACGCGATCTTCAGCCTGGGGACCGACTCGCTCACCGCCTGCCGCGCCACTCCCGCGAACAACGCCGGATCGCCCGCGGTGCGCATCACCACCGAGGTCAGCGGCATCGGGGATTGCGCCAGAGACTGATACACCACCATCTCGAACGGATCGCGCGGACGGGCGAACCGTATGTCGTGCGCCACGCCGACGATCCGAATCGCCTTATTCGCATCGAACTTCGCGCCGGCGGCGAAATAGCGGTCAACCGGATTGGCAGCGCCAAACAACGCGCGGGCCGCGGTCTCGCTGATCACCGCGACCTTGGCGGTCCCGGCGCGATCCTCCTCGGTGATCGGCCGTCCCGCAACCATCGGAATGCCCATGGTCTCGAAAAAACGCGGGGACACACTCACGAGCCGCGCTTCCTCGTCCGGCGCGGGCGGCCGGTCGGGGAGCGCGATCCCGGCAGTGCTGGAAATTCCGGAAAACGGTCCGAGGCCCGCCAACGCCGCCGAACGGACTCCTGGGATGGCGTTCATCCGCTCGTACACCGGCTGCACGGCGATCTCCCTGGCCGCCCGCAAGGTCTCGAAATCCGTGAGCATTTGGACCATCAGCAGGCCTTCTTGCCGGTAGCCGAAATCCTGGTGCTGCAAGTTCCAGAACGAGCGCACCAGCAGCGCGGCGCTGGCCACCAGCAGTAAGGAGATGGACACCTGTGCCACGACGAACAGCCGGCCCGCAGCGTGCCGCCGGCCGTTGCCAAGCGTGCGGTGCGACTGCAAAGCGGAGTGCAGGTCGAGGCGGGTTGCCGCGAGCGCCGGCGCCAGGCCGAACAGGCAGGCAGCCGCCACAGTGACCGCCACGGTAAACAGCGGAACAGAAGGGTGGATTCGGTAATCTCATCGCGCTACCGCTACAGTGGATCCCTCGGCAAGACGGCAACAGTGTCTTCGTCGATGACAGTCTCTGCGCCTACCCAGATCAGTGGAAATTGCTGGCGTCGGTCCAGCGGGTAGGCACCGATCAAGCTGAGTGGGTGGTCCAAGACGCCACCCGGCGCGGTCAGGTGATAGGGGTGAGGATGGCAGACCCGGAGGGAGACGGGGATGAACCGTGGGCGCTTCCGCCGTCGAAGAAAAGCCGCGCCAAGCGGATTGAGGGGCCTTTTCCAGGCGCCGTCGAGATTGTGCGGGGCAATATGGTCTTCGTTCCCAAGGCTGGCCTGCCCGAACCGATGCTTGACCGCATTATTCGACTTGCCGCCTTTCAGAACCCGGACTTTTATAAGACGCAAGCGATGCGGCTGCCGACCTGGGACAAGCCTCGGATCATTTTCTGCGGCGAGGAGTTTGCCCAGCACATTGGTCTGCCGCGCGGCTGTCTCCAGGAGGTCACCGACCTTTTGAAGGAGCATGGCGTCCAGATCTCGATTCGGGACGAGCGTCATAGCGGAACGTCAATCGACGTGAAATTCCATGGCAGTCTTCGTGACGAGCAAGTTGGCGCCGTTCGCCAAGTCTTGAAACATGACGATGGTGTGCTCTGTGCGCCGACCGCGTTCGGCAAGACCGTTGTGGCGTCAAAATTGATTGCCGAGCGGAAGGTCAGCACGCTGGTTCTGCTACACCGGCAGCAATTGCTGGACCAGTGGCGCGAGCGGCTGGCCATGTTTTTGGATCTTCCCGCTAAGTCGATCGGACAGATTGCCGGCGGGAAGGTCGCCCGCACCGGTTTCATCGATGTGGCGCTGCTCCAGAGCCTCCATCGCAAGGGCGAAGTCAAGGACTTCGTCGCCGAATACGGCCACGTCATCATTGACGAATGCCATCACATTTCGGCTTTCAGCTTCGAACAGGTCATGCGACAGGTCAAAGCGAAGTACGTTACCGGCCTGACCGCGACGCCCACGAGGAAGGATGGCCATCACCCGATCGTTTTCATGCAGTGCGGGCCTATCCGGTTCAGCATGAGCGCTCGCGAAGCGACCGCCCGGTCACCCTTCCAACATCTCGTGCTGCCGCGCCACACCAATTTCCGGATGGCTGCCAGCGGAGACGATTACACGATCCATGATGTAATCGCGGCGCTCATAGCCGACACGGACCGGAACCGGCAGATTGTCGCCGATGTCCTTGATGCTGTTACGAGGGGCAGGACGCCATTGGTGCTCACTCATCGCAAGGAGCACTTGGAGCGATTGGCGCTGGAGCTATCTGGCATAGAACACGTTCTCGTAATGAAAGGAGGAATGGGCAAAAAGCAACGTCAGGCGATGGCTGAAAGACCGGCGTCCATTCCAGAGGCAGTTCCCCGCGTCATCCTGGCGACCGGGAGCTACATCGGCGAGGGCTTTGACGATTCCAGGCTAGACACCTTGTTTCTCACCACTCCCATATCGTGGCGAGGAACCCTGCAACAATACGTCGGGCGGCTGCATCGGATGCACGATGGAAAGCGAATCGTCCAGGTGTACGATTACGCCGACACGCAAGTTCCAATGCTCGCCCGCATGTTTGAGAAGCGGCTGAAGGGCTACGTGGCCATCGGCTACGATTTGCAAAAGGAATCGGCCGTGGCTTCCGCCCGTTTCGATGACTTTTGATGAGATTGCTTCCGGTACTCTTAACTGGCCTTGCGCAAGGCGTCTTCAACAGCCTCGGGATGACTGGCGATCACGGCTAGCAGCACACGCGCCGGACCATCCGGTCGAGTTCGGCCCTGTTCCCAGTTCTTCAGCGTCGCCGCCTGGAAGCCAAATCTCGCAGCAAATTCCGATTGGCTCAGGCCTAGCTTCTGTCGCACAGCGCGCACGTCAATCCTTGGGACCTGAACGGTGGTCACCCTGACCGGGACATTTGCACCGCCGGCCCAGGCGATCGCTTCTTTCAAGCTGGTGATGACCTCCTGGCCGACGCTGCGCTTAGCGCCGGCCCGGGCCTTCGATGTAATTGCCTTTTTCATTTCTTCCTGCCCTTCGCATAGGTCCTGACCAGAAGCGGAACGAGCTTCTTGAATTCTTGTCGTTCCGCCTTGGTCAAGTTCGCCTGTTGGTTTTTCGCATACACGGTCAAAAGGAACAGCGGGAAAGTCTCGCTGTGGAAATAGTAAATCACGCGCACGCCGCCGCGCTTGCCTCTTCCTTGGGCGGACCAGCGCACCTTGCGGACGCCGCCGGCCTCGGGCACCACCGGGCCAGCCTCGGGATTCATGCCGAGAAAGACAACCAGTTCCGCCCGTTCCTCTTCAGTGAGCAGAGCCGAAGCCTTTCGGAGGAAGAACGGCGTCTCCAGTACGGTCATCGGGACGGCATCCATCTAAGACTCGATTATACGCTATAAGCGCACAGAGTCAAGAAGTTCCGGCGTTGTCTACCTTGAGCCTACACCACAGATGGCCAATGTCCCTTACATCATGACTTACGGGGTAGAGCAGCAGGAGCAGGCCCCGTCAGGGCCGATGGATTCCCGCATTCCAGTTGACCACCACGGTCATCGGCGGCGTGGCCGACTCCTCTACCGGATTGATCAGCAGAAAGCGTTGGCCGTCCGGGCTGACGTCGAAAAGCCTGGCGGAGCCCAGACGCGTGGCAAAGAGCGGCCTCGGTGTAAGCGTCGCAAACCGGGAGCCGGCTTTCACCGAAGCCACCATCAGCTTGCGCTCCGTACCGATGTAAAACAGCTCTTTGCCGTCGCGGCTCCAGACCGGACGGCTGCCGCCATCCACGGAGACTTTCCATTTGCCTCCGGGAGTGGGAAACGACTGCACGTAGACCTCCGAGGCGCCGGTCTCGTCGCAGGTATACGCCATCCATCGGCCGTCGGGAGACACCTTGGCCCAACTCTCGTTGAACTGAGTCTGCAGCCAGGGAACCGCTTTCTGGCTGCCCGGGTTCCCGGAAGCCGGCAACAGCCAGATATCCAGCTTCGTTTGGGGATCCTGTTGGTAGTACACAATGAAACGCCCGTCTCTGGACCAGTCGCTGGCAAACTTGGGAAACGGCGATTCGAACAGCACCTCGTCCTTTTCGCCGCTGTTGACAGACTTCTGATACAGGTCATAGTGCCCTTTGCGGTCGCTGCTGAAAACGATGCGGGTTCCATCCGGGGACCACACCGGATGGTCGTCGTGTCTCGGATCGGTCGTGAACCGGGAACCCGTACTGCGTGCCAGGTCGTACAGCCAAAGGTCGTAGGTTCCGGTTTGCGGATCGAGCCGGTCGGCCGCCAGGGTCTTGCCATCCGGTGAGATCGCGGTCGTAATGTAACTGCCGGGCGGGCCGATATTGCCCACCGGATTTCCGCTTCGGTCGAACCACGTGATCTGCGAATTCAGGCCTGCGCCGCCCGAATAGTAAGCCACTGTGCCGTTCTGCGACACGGAAAAACTGCCCTGCACGTTGCCCGTGATCAGGTCCACCGGCTCGGCCACCGGAAACGGCTCGCCGCTGAGCTGCATGCGGCGGGCGTCGAACGACTGGGCCAGCAGGGTTCGCTCCCGCACAAACAGCAGGAAACCGGGAGGCGCGTACGCGGCATTGGAACTGACGGTGAGAATCCGCCGCTGCTCGCTCGATTCAGTATCGGCCACGTAGATCGCGTTCTTGCCGGGGTCGGTGCTGCGGCCGGTATAGAGGAAGTGACGGCCATCGGGCAGCCACCAGGGCCACCGATGAGAGATCTCTTCCCGCGACTGGTCGAGCCGGGTCACGGGCGCGGCGCTTCCGCCATCCGGCGAGATTCGGTAGAGCGGCCCGCTGGTGTTGGGTGCAAAGACGATCCCGTTCGGACCCCACGTGCCGCCGCGGCCCTGCAGGGCGTCACACAGCAGCACCGGCGGGCCGCCCGCAAGTTCGACCTTCTTGAGCTTTCCCACCGCGAAGAATGCGATTGCCCGGCCGTCGGGTGACCAGAAGGGGTCGGACGCGTCCTCCGTTCCCGGAAGCGCGCGGGCCACCAGCGAATCGAGGTCCCGCACCCACAGTTGATTGCGCCCTTCCGTGCGGGCACTGAAGGCCAGCTTGCGGCCATCGGATGAAATTGCGGGAAGACTGCCCGCGACGAACGTGGCCTTCTCGGGCGCCAGCACGGACATCTTGACCATGCGCGGCTCTTCCGCCGGGCGGCGGTAGTACAGCCAGCCCAACGCCAGCGTGACGGCCACCAGCCCGCCGGCCGCGATCCCCACGCGGCGAGTGCGGCTGGCACGGCGTGTGAGGTTCGGAACCACCACCTCGGTCTGCGAGCCCTGCGCCATCCATTTCAGCTCCAGGAGGACGTCGTGGACCGTCTGGCGGCGCTCGTCAGGGTCCTTGGCGAGACAGGTCTGCACCAGGTGCGTGAGGGCCGGGGGCATGATGAGCTGCACGCTCGAGATGGGCGGCGGCTCCTGTTCCAGAATGCTGGCGATAATGCCGGCGTGAGTCTTGCCCTGGAACGCCCGGCGGCCCGTGGCCATCTCGTAGAGCATCGCGCCGAAAGCGAAAATATCGCTGCGCGCGTCCGCTTCTTTACCCTCGAACAATTCGGGCGCCATGTACTGGCAGGTTCCGACGATGGTCGTGGTGTGCGCCGGCACCTGGGAGGTGTCCGACACATCGGGACGGCGCACCGTGGTGGCCAGCCCGAAGTCCAGCAGCTTCGCTCCCGACTTCGTGATGATGACATTGCCCGGTTTCAGATCGCGGTGGATCACGCCCTGGCGGTGCGCCTGGTCGAGAGCGTCGGCGATCTGCATGCCGTATTCGAAGACCTTCTCGACCGCCAAAGGGCCCTGTGCCAGACGGTCCGCCAGGGTCTCGCCTTCCAGATATTCCATCACCAGGTACATGACACCTTCCTGGTTGCCGATATCGTAGAGAGCGCAGATGTTCGGATGATTCAAGCTCGATACAGTGTGGGCCTCGCGGTCGAATCGCTCACGTGCCTTCGGGTTGTCGACATGGGCCGACAGCACCTTGATGGCCACCGTGCGGTTGAGCCGCGTATCCCGCGCCTTGTAGACCTCTCCCATGCCACCCGCGCCGATGGGCGCAAGGATCTCATACGGGCCGAGAAAAGTCCCGAGAGTGAGGTTCATTCGATTGTCCACATTCTAGCGCGGACCGCGCGACAATGTTTTTGATGTTGCAAGATCTCGCCTACGCCCTCCGCCAACTTCGCCACAGCCCCGCCTTCGCCCTCGCCGCGATCCTCACCCTGGCGCTCGGCATCGGCGCCAACGCCGCTATCTACACGGTGCTGGATGCCGTCGCCTTCCGCTCGCTCCCCGTCCGCGACCCGCAACGCCTCGTCAAAGTCCAGGTGCTGGAGAACGGCAGGCCGCTCAACCTCAGCTATCCTTTGTACCGCGAAATGGCCGCGCGCCAACAGGTAGCCGAGGGCATGCTGGCCGTAAGCGACTATCCGCTCCATGCCGCCGTCCTGCGCGGCCGCGGCCCCGCCCGCACCGTGAACGCGGTGCTGGTCAGCGGCAACTACTTCCAGTTGCTGGGCGTCCCCGCGCGCTTCGGCCGCACCCTGTCCGACTCCGACGACCGCGCCTCCGCGCCCCCCGTGGCCATCATCAGCGATGCCTTCTGGGACCGCGAATTCGCGCGCAGCCCCGCCGCTCTCGGCCAGCCGCTCACCATCAACAAGGCCGTCGTGACTATCGCCGGCGTGGCTCCTCCCGGCTTCTTCGGCGAGACCCAGGGCAACGCCCCCGACGTGTGGCTGCCCATGAGCGTCGCGCCGCTGGCCATGGCCACGGACTGGCTCAACGGGCCCAAAGCCACGTGGTTGACCGTGATGGCGCGCCTCCGGCCCGCTGTGTCGACGCGCCAGGCGCAGGCCGCCCTCGCGGCGCTCTACCGTTCGCTCGACGAGCGCCCGGCCGGCGCCGCCGAATATCGCCTGGAGCTCGAACCCGCCAGCCGCGGCATCGCGCTGTTGCAGTCCCGCTTCCAGAGTCCGCTGCTCGTCCTGATGGCGGTGGCAGGCATGGTGCTGCTGATCGCCTGCTGCAATCTCGCCAACCTGCTGCTGGGCCGCACCACCGCCCGCACCCACGAAATCGGCGTGCGCCAGGCGCTCGGCGCGGGACGCCCACGCGTCGTGCGCCAACTGCTCACCGAGAGTCTTCTGCTTGCGGCGCTCGGATCGGCGGCGGCTCTCGCCCTGGCGCGCTGGGGCTCGCGCGCGCTGGCCGCATTGGCCGCGGAGGGCCAGAGCTGGCACGTCCCGGTGGATCTCGATTGGCGCGTGCTCGCCTTCACCGCGGCTGTCGCCATCGCCGCCACCTGCCTGTTCGGAATCGCGCCGGCCCTCGCGGCCACCCGCGTAGACCTGCGCTCCGCGCTCGAAGGCGGCCGGCGCAGCCAGACCTCGGGCGCTCATGGCCACGCGCTCGGCAAGGTGCTGGTGGTGGCCCAGGTTTCGCTTGCCCTGATGCTGCTTTCGGGCGCCGCCCTGCTGGCCCGCTCGCTGTGGAACCTGCGGCACCAGGATTTCGGCTTTCAACGCGACCGCGTGCTGATGGCGCAACTCCCCTGGGAATTCAGCCCCACCATGATGGCGCGCTACGCCGCCCTGCGCCAGCCGCTGTACGACCGCATCCACAGCCTGCCCGGGGTTCGCTCCGCGGCCTTCTCCGGCTTCGGCCCGATGGGCGGCGACCAGCACACCGGCCCGCTCGCGTCCGCCGAACGTCCCGCGCAGAAGAGCGACAACAACCGCATCGTCCACGTTTCCGCGGACTACTTCGAAACCATGGGCATCCCCATCGTGGCCGGACGGGCGATCGCCGCCGAGGATCGCGCCGTCGCGCCCAAAGTCGCGGTCCTGGGCGAGACCGCCGCGCGCAAGATGTTCGGCGGCGCCAACCCCCTGGGGCGCCTTGTGACGCTGGCCAATGCCTTCGATGCGCAGAGTTCGTGGCGCGTCGTGGGAGTGGCCCACGACGTTCGGTTTGCCAGTCCCGGTGACCCCTTCGGCTTCATCGTTTACCTGCCGATGGAGCAGTCCCCGGCCCCCATCACGGCGGTGATTCTGCGCACCACCGGCGATCCCGCGCACGCCGCCGGAAATCTGCGAGCGGCCCTGCACGCGCTCGATCCCGACATGGTGGTCGCCAGTGTTCGCCCCCTGGCGGACAGCATCGATGCCCAGTTGACCCAGGAGCGGCTGATGGCATCGCTCGCGATTGCGTTCGGCGCCCTGGCGCTGGCGCTGACGTGTTGTGGAGTCTACGGAGTGATCTCCTACGCGGTGGAGCTTCGCACCCGCGAGATCGGAATCCGCCTCGCCCTGGGCGCCGGCCGCGCGCAGGTGACCGGAGGGTTGATGAAGGAGGTCGCGCTGCTGGTGGCCGCGAGTACCCTGCTCGGCGGCGCCGGCGCCATCGCCATCACACGCGCCATGCGCGCCATGCTCTTCGGCTTCGGCCCCAACGACTACGGACTGCTCGCGGCCGTGGCGCTCCTGCTGATTGCGGTGGCGTTGGTCGCGGGCTTCCTGCCGGCGAGGCGCGCCGCCCGCCTGGATCCCATGACCGCGCTCCGGTAACGCCGGCCGGATCATTCTTCCTAACCGCCCGGCAATTCCTGCGTCCTATAATCAGACCGTCTATGGGAACAGAGAAACCCAAAACCGATCTCTTGCCCGGTACGCTCGACATGCTGGTTCTCAAAACCCTCACACGGGGCCACCTGCACGGGTATGCCATCGCTCAACTGATTCAGCAGTTGTCGGACGATCTGCTGCGCGTCGAAGAGGGTTCTCTTTACCCCGCGCTCCAGCGCCTCGAGCTGAACGGCTGGATCGAAGGCGAGTGGGGCCTGTCGGCCAATAATCGCCGGGCTCGCTTTTATCGGCTCACCCCTGACGGCCGTAAACATCTGAACGCGGAGGCCGCCCGTTACCGTCAGGTGACCGGAGCGGTCGCCCGGATCATGGGGTTTGCTTAAGCCAAATGGGAGCCGGTTCCAGTTGGAAACGCCTTCGCCGCCGCCTGCGGTATTGGACGCACTCGAGCGAGCGGCAGCGATTGCTCTGGGAGGAGATGCAGTTCCATATCGAGGCCGTGGCCCAGGATCTCGAAGGGCGCGGTATGTCCGAGCGGGAAGCACGTGCGGCGGCGCACAGAAAGTTTGGCAATATGACACGGCAATCGGAAGAAGCGCGGTCTACCTGGATCGCTCGATGGATCAGCGACGCGGCGCAGGATCTGCGGTATTCGTTTCGCGGGATGCGGCGCGACGCCGGATTCGCCGCGTTTGTGATCCTCATCGCCGGGCTCGGCATCGGCGCCGGCTCCACCATTTTCAGCGTGGTCAACGCCCTGCTGCTGCGTCCCCTGCCGTTCCGCGATCCGGGGCGTCTCGTATGGATTTCGAACGGCGGCCAGGGCGGCGAGGAGTATAGCACCCAGGTGGGACATTTTCTGGATCTGCGGGAGCGCAACCAGTCATTCTCCGATCTGGCGGGCTGGGCCGGGTTTTATGGAGTGGGCGACAGCAAACTGACTGGATCCGGCGAGCCGGAGCGCCTGACCAGCGTTCCCGTTACCCAGAATTTCTTCGCGTTGCTGGGCGTGCAGCCGGCCCTGGGGAGATCGTTCACCTCCCAGGAATGTCAAGGGAGATTCGGCGCTCCACCGGCCGCGCTGCTGAGTCACGGCTTCTGGCAGAGGCGTTTTGCCTCCGACCCGGGCGTGGTCGGAACCAAGCTGACCCTCAACGGCGCGCCGGTCACGGTGGCCGGGGTGCTGCCCGCCTCCTTCGATTTCGCCAGTGTCTTTGCGCCCGCCACTTCCATCGATCTCTTCATACCCTGGCCGCTGACCGAGCAGACCAATCGGCGCGGAAATACCATGGCGGTGATCGGACGGCTCAAGCCCGGCGTCACCGTGCCGCGCGCGCAGGCGGAATTCCGGCTGCTGGCAAAAGAGATCGAGAGCCAGCATCCGGAACGGAACCCGGTCAGGCCGAGGCTGAGCCCCCTGGAACAGCACGTCAGCGGACGGGTGCGTCCGGCCCTGCTGGTGCTGGCGTGCGCGGTCGGAGTGGTGATGCTGATTGTGTGCGCCAACCTTTCGAACCTGCAACTGGCTCGCATGGGGACCCGCCAAAAAGAAATGGCGGTGCGGGCGGCGTTGGGAGCGGGGCGTCAGCGGCTGCTGCGCCAGATGCTGACGGAAAGCGTGGCGCTCTCCTGCTGCGGCGCCGCGCTGGGGCTGATCCTCGCGGTGGCGGGCACGCGCGCGTTGGCGCACCTGGATGCGTTCAGCATTCCCCTGCTCAGGAACGTGCGGATCGATACCGGCGCGCTGGGCTTCACGCTGCTGGCAGCGGTTTTTACCGGCGTGCTGTTTGGCTTGTTGCCGGCCATACAGGTGCCGGCGTTCGCCGTGCAGGACGCGCTCAAAGATAACGGCCGCGGGTCGAGCGGCAGCAGAAGGCATTCGTGGATTCGCAGCGGGCTGGTGGTTTCCGAGATCGCGTTCGCGTGCATCCTCCTGGTGGGTGCGGGACTGCTGATCAGGAGCTTTCTGCGCGTGCTCGATGTCAATCTCGGGTTTCACCCGGAGAGGGCGGCCGCGCTGCGCATCGATCCGAGTTCCCGGTTTTCCAGCGCCGCGCAGCAGAACGCCTATATCGACGAGGTGCTGCGGCGTACGCGCTCCATCCCTGGGATTGCGGCGGCCGGCCTGACCGACGTGCTGCCGCTGGGCGGGGACCGGTCCTGGCAGGCCTCCGCGAAAGGACAGGTTTATGCAAAGGATCGGCATCCGGAGGCGTTTATTCGCGTGGTAAGCGATGGATACTTCGAGGCCGCGGGAATCCCGTTGCGGACCGGGCGGGGATTCACGGAGAGGGATCGGGCAACCAGCGAATCGGTGGTGGTAATCAACGAAACCATGGCGCGCACCCTTTGGCCGGGCCAGGACGCCGTGGGACAGGTGCTGACGCAGGACGGAGGACGGCGCGTAGTGGGCGTGGTCGGCGACGTCCGGCATCATGCCCCGGAGGAGCCGGGCGGCTCCGAAATGTATCTGCCGCTGCGGCAGACCGGGGACTATTCGGCCGTGGAACTGGTGGTGCGGACGGCGCTCCCGCCGGATGGGCTGGCCGCCGCGGTGCGCGCGGCGCTCCGGCCGGTCGATCCGAATCTGCCGGCCCGCGAGTTTCGAACCCTGCAGGAACTGGTGGATAAGGCTGTCTCGCCAAGGCGGTTTCTGGTAGTGCTGCTGGCGGGATTTGCGGCCTTCGCCCTGGTGCTCGCCTCGCTGGGGATTTACGGAGTGATTTCGTATTCGGTGAATCAGCGCGTGCAGGAGATCGGGATTCGCATGGCGCTGGGGGCGTCGGCGACCGATCTGCAGGGCCGCATTCTCCTGCATACCCTGGGACTCGCTGCACTGGGGCTGGCGCTGGGGATGACCGTTTCGCGGCTTCTGGCAAGTGCCCTCGGAAGCTTTTTGTTTGGCGTGACGTCCGGCGATCCGGTCACTTTTATGGGGATGGGCGCGCTGCTGATTGCGGTTGCGGCCGTGGCTGGGTATGTTCCCGCTCGCCGGGCGTCCCGGATCGATCCGATGCTCGCATTGCGATCGAATTGAAGAGCCACAGCGCAGCCGCCGCGGCTGTCGCACAGCGTGCGGGAGTATCCTGAACCCATGCGCATTTTTCTTTTCCTCTACTCCGCCCTCGCCCTCGCCCAGCCCGCCGACCTCGTCCTCCGCAATGGAAAAATCGTCACCATGAACGCGCCCGCGCCCACCGCCCAGGCCATCGCCGTGCGCGGTGACAAGGTAGCGGCCCTCGGCAGCGACCGCGATGCCCAGCAGTGGATCGGCCCCCAGACCAAGGTCATCGACCTCCACGGCATGCTCGCCATCCCCGGCTTCATCGAGGGCCACGGCCACTTCACGGGAGTCGGCGAATTCCGCCTGGGCCTCGACCTGCGGGAAGCCCGCACCTGGGACGACATCGTGGCCCAAGTGGCGCGCGCCGCGAAAGAGGCCAAGCCCGGCGAGTGGATCGTGGGCCGAGGCTGGCACCAATCCAAGTGGGACCATGCCCCCGACCCCAACGTCGAAGGCTTTCCGCTCCACGACTCGCTCGACAAAGTCTCGCCCGACAACCCCGTCCTCCTGACCCACGCCAGCGGCCACGCGTCGTTCGTCAACGGGAAGGCGATGCAGCTCGCTGGCATCACGCGCGACACGCCCAATCCCTCGGGCGGCGAAATCCTCAAGGACCAGGCCGGCAATCCCACCGGCCTGTTGCGCGAGCGGGCCTCGGGCCTCGCCAGCGGCGTCTACGGCAAATGGCAAGCCGCCCACCAGGACCTCCGCAAGGTCATCAACCTGGCCACCGACGAAGCGCTCTCCAAAGGCATCACCACCTTCGAAGACGCGGGCTCGCCCCTGCCCACGGTGGACGTCTTCCGCAGCATGGCCGATCAAAAGCAACTCCGCATTCGCATGTGGGTGATGTTGCGAACCTCCAATCAGCTTCTGGAGCCCGCGCTCGACCGCTACCGCACCCTAGGCGCGGACGACAACCACCTCACCATCCGCGCCATCAAACGCCAGATCGATGGCGCGCTCGGCTCGCGCGGCGCCTGGCTGCTGGCGCCCTATGACGACAAGCCCGACAGCGCCGGCCTCAACACCGAGGACCCCGCCGACATCCGCAAGACCGCGGAGCTGGCCATCCAGCACGGCTACCAGCTCTGCGTGCACGCCATCGGCGACCGCGCTAACCGCGAGGTGCTCGATATCTACGAGCAGGTGTTCCGCGAGCATCCCGAAAAGCGGAACCTGCGCTGGCGCATCGAGCATGCCCAGCACCTGAACGCGGCCGACATTCCGCGCTTCGGCAAGCTCGGCGTGATCGCCGCCATGCAGGGAGTCCACTGCACGTCCGACGCGCCGTACGTGCTGCTGCGCCTGGGAGCGAAGCGCGCCGAAGAAGGCGCCTACGTCTGGCAGAAGCTCATGAAGTCGGGCGCCATCGTGGGGAACGGCACTGATGCGCCCGTCGAGGATGTCAGCCCCCTGGCGTCGTTCTATGCGTCGGTGAGCCGCAAGCTGAAGGATGGCTCGGTGTTCTTCGGCGATCAGCGCATGAGCCGCGAGGAAGCGCTGCGCTCCTACACCTGGAACAACGCCTACGCCGCCTTCGAGGAGAGCGTCAAAGGCTCGCTCGAAGCCGGAAAGCTGGCCGACATCACGGTGCTTTCGCGCGACATCATGACCATTCCGGAAGACCAGATCATGTCGACCGACGTGGCGTACACCATCGTCGGAGGCAAGGTGGCGTTCGAGCGAACCAAGGGTTTGCAAAAGTGACTGGGACTTGACAACCACCAATATTTATAATATAAATATCGATGGAGGCGCTCCGCGTCTTCTTATATTAAAGTTTAGGAGTCTATATTAAATGAGCGAGATCACTATCAAGGAACTAGAGGCTGAAATCGAGCGGAACCTTTCCGCATCTCTTCGTAATCTCTCCCAGTTCGCCGGCTTTCGTCCCCACGTTTCAATCCACGACAAGAAGACCGGCCGTAAGAAGCGGCATGACACCTCCGTGGAGAATTGGTCCGCCGGTTCCGGAGAGATTCGAGTCAATTTCGAAGCCGCTCACGAGCCGGCGAGCCCTCCAGCTTCCGATCCTGTACGGCCGAGTACGCCGGAGGTCAACGATTCCGTCGCCGAGTTGATTCGCACTTTGGATCGCGCCGAATCGAGGCCGGGGTATGATTTCGTGGCGCTCAAGTGGTTCCGCGATTCGGTGCTCCCGGCGGTGCGTCCGGCATGGGCGGATGCCGGCGCTCGAGCCGCGGTGCTTCGCGACTCAATCGAAAGAAGGATTGTTTTGACTAGCAAAGTACCAAACCCCAAGTCTCCGATGTTTCCCGTAACTGCAATTCGGCTGAATCGCTCCCTCCCCGAAGTCCAGACGCTCCTCGGCGCGGCTGCGGACTCCCCTCTCGGATTCCAGCCGGTAGCCATTCGTGGCGAGGCGTTGTCGGCCACGGTTCTGCGCGAAAGGCGCTAGCCATTGGCTCTCTACTACCTGGACACCAGCGCCCTGGTCAAGCTGTACATTCGCGAGACCGGCACGGAACGTATGCTCCGGCTCGCACACCCCGAGTTCAACCATCGCTTTGCGGTGCTCGCTATCTCCCAGGTGGAGTTTCGATCGGCACTGCGGAGACGCCAGCGGGCCGGGGATATTGACCAAGGCACGGTGGCTGGGCTGATCCAACGGTTCACCCAACATCTGGAGGCCACGTTCCTTCGCCAGAGCCTCGGCGAGGCGATTCTCGAGCTGGCATGTGGCTTGATCGACCGCCATCCCTTGCGAGCCTACGACGCGGTACAACTTGCCGGCTGTCTGTTTCTCAAAGCCAACGTTCCCGCGGAGCAGCCCACCTTCGTGTGCGCGGACCTCCAACTTCTGGAGGCGGCTGAGGCGGAAGGCCTGGCAATCCTGAATCCGGAATCCCAAGCCTGATCCATCCACTGCCCCATTTCAGACTCTCGCCTCCCGCTTTCCAGCTTGCCGCCGATACCCGCCTCCTGTTATCCTTTGTATTAACGCAATCCCTCACCCTTACAGGAGAAAAAATGGCAGTAAAAGTTGGTATCAATGGCTTTGGCCGCATCGGCCGGAATGTCGTCCGCGCGGGTCTCGATCGCACCGACGTGGAATTCGTCGCCGTCAACGATATTACCGATACGAAGACGCTGGCGCACCTGCTGAAATACGATTCCGTGCTCGGAACGCTGCACGAAACGGTTACCTCGGACGCCG
>Ga0209415_10008132_pt1 | contig 18217 bp, 21 predicted proteins | sample PeaSoiSIISIP2007_FD_187696 | JGI IMG/M metagenome (GOLD analysis project Ga0209415, IMG submission 187696) | Peat soil microbial communities from Weissenstadt, Germany - SII-SIP-2007 (SPAdes) (version 2) | ecosystem: Environmental > Terrestrial > Soil > Wetlands > Peat | place: Germany...
TTCGCCATTTTTCTATACTTAATCCTTCTTAATCTGTGAAATCTGTGTTAATCTGTGGTTCCCCGTTCAGAATTCCCTAAGGCGTATTTACAGCGTTTTTCCTTGTAGGTATAAAAAAATGCGGGATTTTAGGATAATAATTGCTGAAAAGTTTGTTTATTAACAAATCAAAAGGGTTCAGACTGCACCTGAGCATAGCCTGAACCCTAAAATATGAATGCATGACAAAATAGACAATTAATTTCTTCGATTCAATCGCTAATACAACCACTTATTGAAGTGGAGTTCCTTCGGTTCTTCACTTTACTTTAGCTGAACGAGTTTACCAGGATGTTTCTTTGATAAATTAATCTGTTTAATATGACAACTGTAAGAATTTCTGGATTTTGTCAAGATATCTATCCATTCTTCATTCGAAATCAAGGTTGTTATCCCTGTATGATCTTCTAACATCATAAAATATTTATCCGGATAATCCGTCTCTATGACATCGAAAATTCCTTCCAGAAAATCCTTGACATATTTCTTATTATTTGTTCTTTTGTAATCAGCTAAATCATTCATAAAATACCTCACCAACGGATTGAATAATTAGATAGTGTTCTTCACCATAGTATAGTGGGCCATGTCATAAAATACAAGCCTTTCCCCTGCAACTTAGACCACCAAGTCTGTATGGATCAGGAGATTCGCCAGACCCTCCTGCATCGATTATCTTAATATCCCTCAATCAAGAAGAGTTGGTGAGAAACTTTCTTGCCACGGCAGACCACATTCAGTTAACGCTTCCATGAATGGATCGGGATCAAATTCTTCAACATTGAAGACACCAGGTTTTTTCCAAACTCCTTTAAGCATCAACATGGCCCCAATCATGGCCGGGACCCCAGTTGTATAAGAGATGGCCTGCGACCCAACCTCGGCATAACATTCTTGATGGTCACAAATATTGTATACATAATAGGTTTTAGGCTTACCGTCTTTAATTCCTTGCATAATACAACCGATGTTCGTCTTTCCTTTAGTTCTTGGCCCGAGGGAAGCGGGATCGGGAAGCACCGCCTTTAAAAAATGCAATGGAATGATCTGTTGCCCCTCAAAATCAATGGGTTCAATCGAAGTCATGCCAATATTTTCGAGAACCCGTAAATGATTAAGATAATTATCAGAAAAAGTCATCCAAAATCTTATCCGCTTAATTCCCTTGATATGAAGGGCAAGGGACTCTAGTTCTTCATGGTACATCAGATAAATGTTTTTGGGACCTATCTCTGGAAGATCATAAACTTTTTTCCAAGCGAGAGGTTCAGTTTCGATCCAGGCCCCGTTTTCGTAGTACCTTCCGTTGGCGGTAATTTCGCGAATATTAATTTCAGGGTTAAAATTCGTGGCGAAAGGATAGCCATGATCGCCTGCGTTGGCATCCACAATATCAATCGAATAGATTTCATCGAAATAATGTTTCTGGGCATAGGCACAAAAGACGCCAGTAACCCCAGGGTCAAAACCGCTTCCTAACAGCGCGGTTAAACCTGCCTGAGCAAATTTCTCACGATACGCCCACTGCCATTTGTATTCAAACTTAGCAATTTCCGGTGGTTCATAATTCGCAGTATCTAAATAATCAACGCCAGTAGCTAGGCAGGCATCCATAATGGTCAGGTCCTGATAAGGAAGCGCCAGGTTAATGACAATATCTGGCCTAAAGCTCTTGATCAAGTCGATGACCATGTCGGTATTATCCGCATCAAGCTGTGCAGTATGAATTATCGTGCGACTTCCGGTCAATTTTTTTTTGATAGCCTCACATTTTTCGACAGTTCTGCTGGCGATACAAATTTCTTCAAATACATCAGGATTCTGACAACATTTATGAATAGCTACACTGGCAACTCCGCCAGCGCCGATAATCAAAGCTTTACCCATTTCTGTACCCTCCATATCACTTTGCTAAATCACCACTGCAAATTATATATAAACCTCTTTGAATAATCAAGAACAATCACGAAAAACGAGTCTTCTTAAGCAAGACTCGGAAAGACGACTATGCCGTTAGCAAATGGACTGAAAACAACTCTCAAATTGTCCGAAAGAGGCAGACCATTTACAACTGTAATGCCATTCGCATTTCCGCTATTCTCGTACATTACATATTCAGTATCCAACTTGTTTCCACTTATAGTAAATCCTTTAATATCAAACCCAGTTGAACTTGAATTTAAAGCACTAGCTGTCCATCATTGGAGATCAAAAGTGCCGGGTTTATAGATAATGCGTAGCTCTCAGTTAACAGGCTATCCTACGTTTAATAAGAATGTTATGAATTAACATAAGCGATTATTTCATCAATATTTTTCTTTCTTGTAAAATTTACTGACTGGTCGTAACTGGCGAGCATACCTCTTTCATCAGGTGTTAATTCCTTTTTCCGTTTTATCTTCCACTTTATCTTCCATTTTAGTAAAGTCATAAGCACTTTATCAAAAGTCTTTAATTTATTATAATCAAAGCCACCCCTTAAATAAAAGAACTGAATGTGTTTCTGTTCCTCGGAAGTAAAGTTTTTATTTTTCACTTCACTTATCGCCTCTTCTCTAAAGGGTGACACTCCCGTAGCAAAAACAATAACTTTTTTATCATTAAGTTTGTTGAGGTTTTGTTTTATATACTTTACTCCATTGATACCAACAACATACAAACCTCCACCGTAAATCACGGTATCATAAGCTGTCAGTATATTGGTAGTAACCTCTGAAACATCAAGAATATCGGCAGATAACTCCTCAGTAATCCATTCTGCATATTTTTTCGCAAAACCTGTTTTCGACTTGTATATTACTAAAGTTTTAATTATTTATACCTCTTTCAATACATATTTTTTTTGCATTTTTTTACGAGTGCGTCTTTTTATATTATGTTTAAATTAAAATCGAATAAATTTAGGTATTCTTTGTAGAAATGGGCTGCTTCCGTATTAGGCAGAATTTGTTTATAATAGATATATGCTTAATCCAATAATAATGGTTCTAAAGAGGGGAATTTATGTCAAACACTGCCGTATTAGAACTCACCGATTTATGGAAAACAATTAAAGGAAAAGAAATTGTCAAAGGGGTAAACCTGACGCTTTATCCATCCCAGATTTTTGGTTTTTTAGGCCCAAATGGCGCTGGAAAAACTACGACGATCCGCATGATTGTCGGCTTAATCAAACCGACGAAAGGGTCTGTCACCATCTGCGGCCATTCTGTAGCCCACGATTTTGTCAAAGCCTTGTCGAATGTCGGGTGCATTATTGAGAGTCCCGACATGTACAAATACTTAACCGGGATGGAAAACTTGTTACAATTTGCTGCCATGGATAAAACGATCAGTCAGCAACGGATTAAAGACGTTGTGGAAATGGTGGGTCTCCAGCATCGGGTCAATGATAAAGTGAGCACCTATTCTCTGGGTATGCGTCAACGCTTAGGAATTGCCCAAGCTATCATGTCCAAACCCAAGCTTTTAATCCTTGACGAACCTACGAATGGACTCGACCCTGCTGGGATGACTGAGTTTAGAAATCTGATCCGAAAACTCGCCTATGAAGAAGGTATGACGGTCTTCGTATCGAGCCATTTACTGTTGGAAATTCAGCAAATGTGTGATGTTGTCTCCATCATCAAGCAAGGAAGCGTCATCAAAACTATCAATGTCCAAGATATCTTACATGATGATCGGATCGAGTGGCAGGTCGATGATCCTGAGAACGCCATAGCGCTCCTCAAGAAACATTGGAATATCGAAGCGGTGCAGTTAAAAAAGAATACCATCAGCGCTAACCTAAGCCAGAATCCTCTCGATAAAATCAACGAATTATTTATACGTGAAGGCATCGCCCTCACCTATTGCTCGACAAAGCAAAACACTTTAGAAGATTTATTTTTAGACCTTACGGAAGGTGATGAAATTGTTTAGCCTGATTGAAAATGAAGTCATCAAAATGATTGCCAAGAAACGGCTTATGTTTGTTTTGGCAATTCTTATTGTCCTGATCTCGGTTTTTGCTTATGGTCAAAACCAAACCTTAATCCGAACCAAAGCTCAACTCTCGCAACGCCTGGGAATTACAGCAACCAATGACTGGCGCAAGTTGGCTGGTCAGCAGCTAATCGACATGAAAAACAGGCTTGACAGCCCTTATATGGATCAGAAAAGTCAGGCTTCAACTCGGGTAAGGATGGAACAACTGCAATATAACCTTGATAATAATATCAACCCTCTGGAACAGTCGGCCGCGAAATTTACGACCAAATTCATGGAACAATCCATTTTCTTGTTCTTGCCTCTTTTGATTATTATGTTGGCTGCTGATATGGTGTCAGGGGAATCCTCGAGCGGAACCATCAAACTGCTTCTTGTCCGAAACGTGCCGAGGTGGAAGATTCTGCTCAGTAAATATTTAACACTGATAATCTTGGAAGTTATGGTTGTCATCTTTGCTTTTGTGCTCTCGGCGCTTATTTCAGGCTTCTTCTTTGGTTTCGGAGGATGGCTAGCCCCGGTAGCAACAGGTTTCAAGGTCTTAGCGGGGAAATTAGACTCCTCCAGTGTTCTTAATGTCCCCCAATGGCAATATTCTCTGATGGTTTATTCCTTAGCTTTTTTCGTTTCCTTCGTCGTGGGCAGTATCTCGCTTATGATCTCAATCCTCGTAAAAAGCACAGCCGCTTCGATAGGCATTATAATGTCCACTCTCGTGGCGGGTAATTTCATTAGCTATTTCCTCTCCGATTGGAAGATCACACGCTACATGTTCATGGTCAATTTACGACTCACTGATTATTTATCGGGGTCGTTCCAGCCGATCGAAGGGATGAATATGATCTTCTCGATCACAGTCCTTTTAGGTTGGGCTATCGCTGCAGTCGTCATTAGCTTTGTCTATTTTACAAAACAAGATATCCTTGCTTAAGGAGAAATTAACGTGATAAAAAAAAGCATGTGGTACTCAATACTCACGATTGCTAGCGTGGGCTTCATTGTTTTAGCGATGGGTTTCTATCAGGCGATCATGGTCACGACGGCGGTCAATCCTCAGCCCCCGGCCAAAGCGCCTCTTACTCCGGTTCCCGTGGGGTCAACAAAACTATCGTCCAAAACCGCCAACTCGTTTCAATTGCTCATCCTCGGAGACTCTATTGCCAAGGGAACTGGAGATGAAAAGGGCCAGGGGTTCTCAAGCTATTTACCAGAGTCATTTAAAAACGACACCTCTAAAGAGATCCTCGTCAATAACGCCGGTATCGACGGACTAGAAAGCCTCGGCCTTCTCGAACAGCTCCAAACCAAAAGGCTTGATAAGACAATCTCAGATGCGGATTTCATCTTAGTCTCGATCGGCGGTAATGATGTCAAAAGCATTCTTTCTCTGAATGATCTCGCTAAAGAAGATCAATTTAAACTGCGCCAGGACAGCTATCTTGCCAATTTGAAACAAACGCTGAAGGTGCTAAGAACCGCCAACCCGAATGCCATCGTTATTTTTCTTGGGCTTTATAATCCATACGAAATAGTAAGCAACGTCGAAAATACCAGACTATTAAACACCTGGAACTACAACACTCAGCAGCTCGTTGAAGAAGATGGGAAGGGGATTTTTATTCCCACCCACGACCTGCTGAAATTCAATATAGGTCGCTATATCGCCAAGGATGGCCTGCACCCTAATTCGGCTGGATATCAGGCGCTCTCCAATAGAATCAGCAAATCGATTGAAACGATCGTCACTGGATTATAGATTTAGTATTCTAATTGCCTTTTCCCCCAAGGACAGACGCTAATACAAACCCCGCAGATAGGCTTGCCAATTTCAGGCCGTTTGGCAAAGTCTTCTTTTACTTTTTCTACACATCGTGTAAAGTGAAGGGCCTCTTCCCTTGTTTGAGGATGATCCTCCCATGAACCCCCTTTAATAGCGGCCGCTGGACAAGCATTCTGGCATTCTTGGCAGGTACCACAGCGATTAGTCAGCAGAGGATCAGGCTCTAGGGGCGCATTAGTCATTAAAGTGGCTAAGCGCACGCGTGGGCCATACTCTGGTGTAACAAGCAAAAGACTCTTCCCCTGCCAACCGAGGCCGGCTGCTTTAGCCATGGCTTTATGAGATATATGCCCCATCATGTTAACCTTATCTACAACCTGTGAAGCAGGGATGGCCAGAGCACGGAAGCCTCCGCGAATGATTTCCCTTTGCAAACGTAGGTTAATATCATCTAACAGTATATTCGTAGCCTGATAATGATGAAGATACAATTGGGTTGGTTCATTCGTGATTTGTTCAAACACGTCGGTAGAAATGGCAACTGCAATCACAACAGCATGGGTATATGGCTCCATGAGGCCCTGCGGTACAGTGGGCAGTCCATCAACACGCCGTAAATCTGTTATACCGACCAAATCCGCTCCCATTTCAATGGCCTTGCGTTTAATTTCTATAGTACTAACCACAATCTCACACTCCACTTCATCCAATCGGCGAGATGCCCACTTCGCAAAGTGGGCGCTCCCCTATTCTCCATTTCAGAAGGAATAAACTCCTCAAGCTTCTGCCCCTACCGATATTTCTACACTTATCCGAATTTACTTTCTTGCATTAGGTGTTAATAATCAAATCCTCCAGAGCACGTTTGGGCACATGATGAATTCCCTGCTCATCTCGCCAATATTTTATGTCTCCGGATTCGCTTAATTTCTCGATGACCACCACTTCTTTTGGTTTCCCTAAAGCAATCACCGTCACGATTTCATAAAGAGAAAAATTTAGGGCTGGTTACCCAACTGTAACCAACCCTAAAAGCGATGGACTTTATTGTTTTAAATGGTCAGCCAGTGGCCTATTCTATATTTTTTAGCTTCTGCATTCGACTCTGACACAGGCCATATAAGCGCATTATCTGAGTTCACCTCGAAATCTGCAGCACATTTAGTGCAAACCGCGGTCGTGGAAGTCCACTCATTATCCGTTCCAATGAGATCTTCAAAGCCGAAAAATTCTACCTCTCCAAACATATCAATGCTTAACTCCGCTGATTCTATCGACTTGCCGGACTTATTGAGAGCATCGACTTTCAAAAGGCCTTTACCACAAATTGGGCATGCGACACCTGTTACTTGAGACATGTTTGTCCCCTCCTCATGTTATTAATTTAATTAATTAATATATGTTTTATAAAGTTAACAGAAAAGTTTGTCAACTTTATAAAATACTCCTTAATACTAACTAAATATTTCACATTAAAGAACTCACAAACAATGGAAGAGAGATTGCTATTATTTTAACACAATTCCCTTTTATTGAATAACACTTTTTTGATCATAAATTTAAATTTTCCGCCTAGCAATAAACATCTTTAATTATAAGAATTTCTTCACTACTTAATGTGCCTGAGAGTGATCTTCTGAAACATCATCAAGAGCCCCATACAAAGTCTATAGATTGAATCAAGGTTAAGATTTTCTTCCGCTGTCGTATCGAAAAAAACATTGAGTTTGGATTCTTGATCCTCTTCTGGTTTGGTATAACAAATGAGCAAGGGAAGCTTAGGTAGGGGGTGCAACACTAGTGAAATATCAGAGGAGAAACTATTTTCCACTTGCTTGCCATTAAAAATATAAATCATGTCCTCGATAAGATCCGGATAGGAATCAGTCAGCTGTTTCAAAGGTTTTTCAAACTTGTGTTCAAAATACGAATTCCAAATTGTTTTATTGCTAAGTTCTCTGAACGGAACCCATTTTCCGGAAAGCTCCTTTCCTGCACTATAAATAATATAGTTGAGTAAAGGTACTATCACCCATTCATTAACATGACAGTCAGAAATAATATTTCCCTCGGAATCAACCGTGAAGTCTTTGCCAAGACACTTAATTGTCAACTCATTGCCAGAAAGCGTGGCCCCTAATCGTTTGACTGATGAAGCAAAATCCAATGTAATAACTTCCTGTTTCAACGGTTCGAGTATTTGCCTAAATAGATCCTCTGGAGTCGCTTGTTTGATAATTTGTCCAGCAAATTCTTCAATAATATTGCTTTCTAGATGAGGGCATCCATCAAGACGTTTTTCTCCTTTTATTACCGCAGCGGCAAACGCCAAACAGGTCGCCACTCCACACAGTTTGCAATTTGATTTCGGAAGCAACTTGTAAATTGCTAGTGGATTATCTAGTTGTGACATATGTATTACCCCTTTTTAGATTATTAGCATCCGTAGCCCTTGTTTAATTCTATCCTACAACAAACTTTCAACAAAGGAAACTTACTTAAGGCAAATAACTAGTTAAAATATTTCCATATTGTTCCACTTTACCCGGATCGGGCATATTATGTTGTATCACCGGAAAGGGAGGAAACGCAAATGGCATTTGGTAACGTTGATGGAGCAGTCGGCGGTTGCGGAAGAGGCTTTGGTGCAGGGATCGCTGCAGTTGTAGTAATAATTCTTCTTTTGATCGCAATGGGAATCGTATTCTAAATTTAGAAAGGTGGAACTTCTTATGTATGGAATGGGTTATGGCGGAATGAGCGGAGCATGTTGTCCTGCCCCAGTTGCTGCTCCTGTTGGCTTAGGTGCAGGCGTCGGAGTAGGAATTATCGCAGTAGCTATTTTAATTCTAATCGCATTAGGCGTTATCTTCTAAAACACTTCTTAAATTAAGTTCTTACGAAGGAACCCTAACTTTAAACTAAAAAGACTTAATAGCCAAACCTCCCAGCAATAACCGTCCAAAAGAGCCCCCTCATCCGACGCATACCGGACAGGACTCCTTTGGACGGTTTGTTCGATATAAAACTAGTAAGTTAACTTGTCTTCAAGCTTTTTCTTCAAGCTTTTTCTTGAAACTATCTGTTGGGAAATATAGTCCTGGGCATTCCGTAACAGCTCCAGACACGTCTCGATGTAGCTCAACGTCTCCAAGCTTGAGGTGAAAATCTGCCCTAAGTTGTTTTACTTTATTAACCAGTCCGACGAGTTGGGCCTCCGGCATTTCAGTTTCGCTAAAATTTCCCACGAGACATATGCCGATTCCGATGGAATTGCGACGTCCCACGATACAATGTGCTCCTGGTCGGCATAAGGGTCGTCCCTCTGCACAGCGTCCATCTGGCATAATCACAAAGTGATAGCCAATATCACTCCAACCCTTAGTTTGGTGCCATTCGCGAATCATGGCTACGTCGACTGGAACAGTCTTCCCCGAGCGCCGCACCTCCGTGGGACTTGCCGTGTGGTGGATCACGATCTTTTGCCAATCCATCCTATTCTCCCCTTTCCCAATTTAATCTGTTCCTTCCTCTTACCCTTATCCATCAGCTAATATTTAGGATAATCCCTGCAGCAAACTATGCATAAAACAAAAATAATGTACCAAAGGGGCGATTTATATGTCCGTTCAGATAATCAAGTCTAAGGCCATTGTCACCGGAAGAAACCCTGAAAAATTCAGCTCTGGAGCTGAGGGGACAGGTAATGCCGAACTAGATGAAGCCATTCACCTTGCTGGTTATGCGTATGATCCAAAACAAGATATTTTTTATTCGAATATGGATGCGTGGCAGAGAAAAATTGGCTATTGTCGTCTATATGATGAAGCTGCAGCGCCTACGGGGATGATAATAGATTGTGAACCGATTTACTTTGAATATCTTGAACAAAAATGGATGATTGGCTTTTGGAAAGGTCAGTATGATCTAGTCACTGGTGCCGAGATAGGGGTTTATACAAATGCAGTTGATCTAAATATCCTTGGTCTTTTTAGTGGTGCTTATTATAGCTGTGCCAGCAATGCCGATCTATTACAAATGTCCTATACTTTAAAAAAGAATGGCAAGCCACTCTTTACAAGAGGGGGAAAACACTGGTGGCTTACAGGTTTTAAACTAGGTGAGTTTTCGGAACCTTCTGAATTAACAATGGATATTGATATTACCTTGCGCGATGTGATTATGCGTGATGCTTTTGTGGCTGGATTATGGAATGCAGGCTATTCATTGGCTGAATTTACGAGAGATGGAAACACTGTAAGTTTTACATTGAGTATTCCGCATACACCGCCCCCGCTTACAAGAACAAACACCATAGCTTCGCTCATGCAAAGAAAAAACGAAAAGTTATGTGCTGAGTACCGAGATATTACGGGACAATCTAATAATATACAGGATAAAATCCAAGCAATTGAAAAGCTTGCTCCTGAGATGTATGCTAAAATTATTAGGTTGGGGAAATCCAAGCGTTTATACGAAATGCTTTCATTTCTTCTCCAACAGGTTTCCGTTTTACCGAACCTTCACACCCCTTTGGGGCACAAGCTATCTTGAAAAGTTATTTCTGGTCAAATAAGTCACTATCTCCAGATAATCTGCTAAGGCACGGGACAGTCAGTATATGAAAGAGCAAGTGATCAGGCAAAGTAGACTACTTGCTCTTTTTGCGTTCAAATACTATTTTCGATATAATAGCAACATTGCAAGACGTGAGAGCAGATGAAAAACAAACAAGGATTAGGTAAAATTAGGGTGTAATTAACCCCTGGGGATTTGGAAGGAGAAAATATAATGAACAAAATTAAAATGAAGGTGCCCTTGGTAGAGATGGATGGGGACGAAATGACTCGGATTATTTGGAAGTGGATTAAAGAATTATTAATTGAACCCTATGTAGACCTTAAAACTGAGTATTATGATTTGGGACTAATTAAAAGGGATGAGTCTAATGACCAAATCACTACTGATTCGGCCCTTGCTACTATAAAATATGGAGTGGCTGTCAAATGTGCCACCATCACGCCTAATGCTCAAAGAATTGAAGAATATAATCTTAAAGAGATGTGGAAAAGTCCCAACGGCACAATCAGATCTATTCTTGATGGAACTGTTTTCAGGGCGCCGATAATTGTTGACACCGTTAAACCATTTATCCGTACTTGGAAAAAACCGATCACTATTGCTCGGCACGCCTATGGTGATATATATAAAGACGTTGAATATAGAGTAGAAGGCCCCGGTAAAGCAGAGCTTGTTTTTACTGGAGAGAACGGCGAAGTACGGCAGACTATTTTTGATTTCAAGGGCCAAGGGGTTATTCTCGGTATGCATAATATCGATAAATCCATAGCTAGCTTTGCTCGAACTTGCTTCAATTATGCCCTTGACCTTAAACAGGATCTCTGGTTTTCCTCCAAGGACACTATTTCTAAAAAATACGATCATACGTTCAAGGAAATTTTCCAGGATATTTACGATCAAGAATATAAGCTAAAATTTGAAGACGCTGAGATTGAATACTTATACACTCTAATCGACGATGCCGTAGCCCGTGTTATCCGATCAGATGGCGGTTTTATCTGGGCCTGCAAGAATTACGATGGTGATGTCATGTCTGACATGGTAGCCACTGCCTTTGGTAGCCTAGCCATGATGACCTCAGTGTTAGTATCTCCCAACGGTTATTATGAATTTGAGGCAGCTCATGGTACGGTTACTAGACATTATTACAAACATCTCAAAGGAGAAGAAACATCGACCAATTCCATAGCCACCATTTTCGCGTGGACCGGGGCTTTAAGAAAACGCGGCGAACTTGATGAGATTGAAGAACTGATTAGATTTGCCAATCAATTAGAGGCCGCTTCCCTTAAAACCATCGAAGAAGGGGTTATGACCAAGGATTTAGCGATCCTGTCTGAAGTAGTCAATACGAAAGTCGTCAATACACGTAACTTTTTGGTTGAAATTAAACAGAGATTTGACGAACTTTCGTAGAAGAAAAATTTACGAAACCACAAATTTTATTTTGCCGATGACTAGACTAATTAGTGTTTAATATCTGCAAAAACTCTCGAACTAAGTCCGGATCGAACTGAGTTCCTGCACTTTTGTTAAGTTCAGTAACTGCCTCTTTGTGGGGCATTGCCTGGCGGTAAGGGCGATCGCTGGTCATAGCGTCATATGCATCGACAATTGCCAGAATGCGACACTCTAGAGGAATTTCCTCTCCTTTGAGACCAAGAGGATAACCGCTACCATCCCACCACTCATGGTGTTTGAGAACCCAATCAGCAATGAGTACCAAATCCGGAGCAGACTGCGCTATCCTATAACCTATCTCTGCATGCCGCCTCATTACCACCGTCTCCTCCGGTTGTAATGCAGACGGTTTAAACAAAATCTTATCTGAAATACCAACTTTACCTATATCGTGAAACTGGGAAAAAAGCTTTAAATCTGCCAATTGCCTTTCCGAAAAGCCGAGATCAAGTCCCATTTTCGCAACCATGTCTTGAACACGAGTCACGTGTCCCTCGTTAATGAAATCCCTTGCTTCCAAGGCAATCATCATTGTATTAACCAAGGCACTGCGAACACTTTTGCCACGATAGAGTTTTTCTCGGTACATATTATTATCCGCTTCATTTAAGACCTCATCGAGCTTAGAAACTGAGGTGCAAATTGCATAACCAATAGAAATGCTTAAAGGCAGATGAGCATTCTCTTGATTATATACCTCTACGGTCTTCCTTATCCTAGTACAAATAGCTTCCACAACAGACATTTCATTGCTATAAAGTATAACGATAAATTCGTCTCCCCCGATCCTCGCCACATAATCGTTTTCACGTAGGGATTCTTTAATAATACGAGCAGCTTTTACAAGCAATAAATCCCCACTGTTATGACCCAAGCTGTCGTTGATCAGTTTAAGCCCATCGATGTCACACATCATAATGCTTATATTATTAGAATCATTATCTTTTAGAAGCTGCAACTCTTGTTCAAAACTAGCTCGATTATTTAAGCCCGTTAAAGCATCATGAAAACTCAGACGCTTTATTTCCTTTTCAAATTTTGTACGAACGACAATTTCTTCCCTAAGTGACTGATTTGTGACTGCTAATTCCGTCGTACGATTTAAAACCCTTCTTTCCAAATCGTCATGGGCATTACGCAGTTCTTCCTCGACATTTCTTTGCGCAATTAGACTTTTCATAAATGTATTAAACCATTTCGTTAATTCACCAATTTCATCATTCGTATTTTCCTCTAAACGCAAATTCAAATCAATGGTTCCCTTTTGAATTTCCTTGAAATGATTTGTTATTTTATTAATGGGCGTAACAACTCGTTTGGAAACAAACCCAGCCGCTAACAAAACAATCATAAAACAAACCCCTAAAACAATGATTGTATTGTTTCTTATTTTAACTGTTCCTGAAATAAGTGTACTAACTGGAATAATGCTAACGGACAACCAATTACTTTTTTGAGATCTGATATAGGTGACCAACATTTGCTTACCACTAATTTCTTCAATAAATGACCCTTTAGGACCACTTAAGTGATTAACCAACGCAGAATTTACAACACTGTTGGATTGATTTTTGTCAGTAGAAAATACCAACCGATTTTCGCCGTCAATAATCTGCAAATAGGAACCTTCACCTAGGTTACTTCTATTGAAAAAATTATAGAAATTGTCCACATTATAATTGATTAGCAATAATCCAGCAGATTTCTCCTGTAAAGTCTGAGAATCCATAACTTGTAGATTTTTTGCAACAGTGATTACTTTTTTTTGTTGAGAGCTTTGATTCACATTATCCTCAATCCCGATCCATACTACCTTATTGGGAGACGTTAATACTTTTTGATAAATTTCATCTCTTACCTTCACGTTAATATCTTGTGTGTTCAAAGTATCCCCTACATGATAATAATTGTTGCGCAGGGTGAAAATATCAAGGGATACCAGACCCTGCAGATAAGTGTAATTGCTCAAGAGATTTCCGATTTTCGCCTGGGCGGTCAGTTTCTCATAATCATCATTTTCTTTATAATGATTACTTATAGCATCTTTGATCTCTTCCGTGCTTGATATGTTGGCGATAAGGCCTTCCATTTCTCCCATTAATCGTTCCATAAAATCATTCTGACCTATCATAAATTCCATCGTATAGTTTTGTACTCGCTGCTGAATTATTGATTTAGAAATATTATAAGACATCACACCTACAATTATCAGCGGAATAATACTGGTGAGAAAAAGAAACAGAACGAATTTTCGAATCAGCGTATTCTTTGCCATGTTCATCAGCACACCTTTAACCCAAATTCCTGCAGATTCTGCAAATCAACAAGGCTACCTCGATTAACATCTCTTTTGTGGCGAGTTTTCCATCCGCACACCAAGACATTCCTTTTACTATTCCACATCCACTTTTCATTTCCTCCCAATAAAAAACATAAAAACCAAATTGTGCGAGGCATTAGTCCCCCTCCTAACTGTAAGCTCTAGATTTAAAAACATTCGCTTTGATTTTAAGGTAAAATGTAGTATCTTGCTATTACAAATCATCTTCAGTCGAAGATGATTCAACCTATCCGCAGCATGAAGGTCTACAAATTGAAAGGTGGTGGTTATTATGCATTCACTTTGGCAAGGGAAAGCGCCCATTTATGAAGCTCTCCAAAAATACAAAGCCATGCGAGTGGTACCGTTTGACGTTCCGGGACATAAGCAAGGCAGAGGGAACCCCCAGCTCACAGAGTTTTTGGGTGAGAAATGCCTTTCGGTTGATGTAAATTCTATGAAACCGCTCGATAATCTGGTCCATCCTGTCTCGGTAATCAAGGAGGCGGAGGAACTGGCTGCTGAGGCTTTCGGTGCTCAACACGCATTTTTCATGGTCAATGGCACCACGGCTGCGGTCCAAGCAATGATCATGAGCGTGTGCAAACAGGGTGACAAAATCATCATGCCCCGTAACGTCCACCGCAGTGCCATCAACGCCCTGATTATCAGTGGCGCAATTCCTGTTTATGTTAACCCTGGCGTTAATAAACTCCTGGGGATTCCCTTGGGCATGTCGGTGGCCGAGGTAAAAAAAGCCATCCAAGAAAATCCGGATGCCAAAGCGATTTTCGTAAATAATCCTACGTACTATGGTATATGTTCCGATTTAAAGTCCCTCACTGAACTTGCCCATCGTCATAATATGTATGTCCTTGTGGATGAAGCGCATGGTACACACTTCTATTTCGGTGAAAATTTGCCCATCAGTGCTATGGCAGCGGGAGCAGATATGTCGGCGGTCAGCATGCATAAGACAGGTGGATCGCTGACCCAAAGCTCGTTTTTACTGATAAGTAACCGTCTTAGCACAGGTCACGTGCGGCAAACGATTAACCTGACTCAAACCACCAGCGGCTCCTATCTACTCTTGTCCTCTCTGGATATTTCCCGACGCAATCTTGCCTTGGACGGCAAAAACATCTTTAAGAAAGTTTCTTCTCTGGCCCATTATGCTCGTGAAGAAATTAACAAAATCGGCGGTTACTACGCTTTTTCCACAGAACTTATTAATGGAGATTCAGTGTTTGATTTTGACCACACCAAACTTTCTGTCTATACTAGAGAAATAGGATTGGCGGGAATTGAAGTTTATGACATTCTCCGTGATGATTATGGAATCCAGATCGAATTGGGTGATATCGGTAATATCCTAGCCATCATCTCCGTTGGGGATCGAGAACTAGCTTTAGAACGTCTAGTCTCAGCTCTTTCTGAAATAAAAAGACTTTATTGGAAAGATAAAGCAGGCATGCTTGATCACGAATACATTAATCCAACTGTGGTAATGACCCCTCAGCAAGCCTTCTATTCCAATCAGCATTCTGTGTCCATCACCAACAGCATAGGGTATATATGTGGAGAATTTGTCATGTCCTACCCGCCCGGTATTCCAATTTTAGCCCCGGGTGAACGGATTACCGAGGAAATTGTTGATTACATCACCTATTCCAAGGCTAAGGGCTGTTTCCTGACAGGAACAGAGGATATGTCTGTCGAAAACATCAGAATCGTGGAGGAATAAAAAATGGAATTATGGTATACAGAACAACACACAGAAAACGTTCGATTTTCTATTAAGATCGACAAGCCCCTCTATTCTGGGCAAAGCGAATTCCAAAGAATCGACGTTTTTAACTCCAAAGAATTCGGTAATTTTTTTACTCTGGATGGCTTAATGATGGTTACTGAAAAGGACGAATTTATTTATCATGACATGATTGTGCATGTGCCTATGGCGACCAATGCTAAGATTAAGAATGTCTTGGTAATTGGCGCTGGGGACGGCGGAACGGTCAGAGAGCTAACGCGTTACACAACTATCGAACACATCGACATGGTGGAAATTGATAAAATGGTTGTAGAAGTTTGCCGGGAATATCTGCCCCAAACCGCCTGTAAGCTGGATGACCCAAGAGTGCAGCTCTATTTCGAAGACGGCCTGAAATTTGTCCGCTCCAAAGAAGATGCCTATGATCTTATTGTTGTTGATTCCACCGACCCTTTCGGACCGGGCGAAGGGCTGTTTACAAGAGAGTTTTACGGTAACTGCTTTAAGGCACTGAAAGAAGACGGCATTCTCGTCAATCAGCACGAAAGTCCTTATTATGAGGAGTATGCGAAGTCCATGCAAAGAGCTCACAAGCGAATTCGCGAATTGTTCCCAGTTTGTAGGGTTTATCAGGCGCACATTCCGACTTATCCATCAGGTCACTGGCTGTTTGGTTTTGCTTCAAAAACCTACGATCCCCTGACCGACATAGACGAGCAAGCATGGAACAGTCTGGGCCTGAATACGAAGTATTACAACACTGAAATTCATAAAGGGTGCTTTGCCCTGCCTAACTACGTAAAAGAGCTCTTAGGCAGCGCTGAGGAGTGAACCTTTTCCGTACCCTTTTCGCATTGGAAGGTATAGAAGTTAAATTCTTATTAGCTTCTTTAATCTCCTATTATCATAGCCCGATCAAAGGCAATACGCTTCTTTAACTCCTTAACAAAATCGTTCGAATTAAATGCAACGCCTGAGTCTGTGGGTTCGGAAACGTCAGGTGTCTTTTTCGTAATTAAATTTTTTCTTTTGGGATTTTGAGATTTATGATGCTGGTTAAGTTGATACATTACTTCGCCGCGACCTCTTCTGGGTTTGGCAAGTGCAACCTTACGTATCGGACTAATTCGATCTATCGCTTTTACTTCTTCTACCCGTTCATCCATACATTTCACCCCATCGCTATCAATTTCAAGTTCATTCTACCCTCTAGTACACTATCTTAATTCACAATATAATTTGTGCTTCCAATGGGCGTAAAGGCTTGACCAGTAGTCTTATTATAACAAGCGCGAATTGCAATGTAAGAGGCATTTTGTCTTTATTTGGTACTAGTTTATAAATATAATTTTTCAAGATGCAGCCCCAACCAAACATTTGCAGACAAAACTTAACCCGATAACCCATAATACTCCTTATAATTTTACCTTAGAAAAAATTATAAGGAGTATTATAATTTCTATCAGCCACCGTTGCCGCGCTTCTTCCTATCCTTCCTAACCATGTGGAGGGGAAGTTCATCGAATCATCCATAATTTATATAAATTATGGGTATACCGATATGCTATAGACACGATGTTAGTACAGGTGCTAATCTTTTCTTACCTTATGGTAATCGAGATATTCAATTGGAAAGGAAGTGAATAGAAATGGGTTACATCGCTATCATTGTTATAATTGCTGTCTTTGGAATTGTTTTCGTTGATTTCAAGCAGCAAAACCAACCTCAGGAAGGACGTGAGGGCAAGAACAACCTGAAATGTTTAGTGTCTCATAGTTATCAATAAAAAAAGCAGCCTCTAAAGGCCGCTAAGAAGGTATATCTCAGCTATTATATCATAAATTCATGAAAGTGTAGCTAATAATTGTGCATCAACTCTGGAGTCGATCTCCAAGTGATTGTGATTTAGATGAAAGGTGGGATACGTATGTCAAGCTTAACACTCGGCAAGTATATACCGATACTTGAGACGATTAGAGGCTACAAAAAGGAAAACCTTAGGAAAGACTTAATTGCCGCTTTGACAGTGACCGTGGTAGGCATTCCACAGTATATGGCTTATGCCCTGATTGCGGGCGTTAGCCCGGTTTATGGTCTCTATACGGGAATTGTAGCAGCTATTATCGGTTCAGCCTTTGGCTGCTCAAATCAACTGATCACCGGACCGACTAATGCCATCTGTTTAATCACGGCCAGCGCCATGATCCGTTATATGGGACTGCCGAATGCCTATCAAATGCTTTTTCTCATGACGTTTCTCGTGGGCGTCTTACAGAT
>Ga0209415_10008133_pt1 | contig 18215 bp, 16 predicted proteins | sample PeaSoiSIISIP2007_FD_187696 | JGI IMG/M metagenome (GOLD analysis project Ga0209415, IMG submission 187696) | Peat soil microbial communities from Weissenstadt, Germany - SII-SIP-2007 (SPAdes) (version 2) | ecosystem: Environmental > Terrestrial > Soil > Wetlands > Peat | place: Germany...
GCGTAGTCGAGATCCACGACGATCCGGGTGACGGCAGCAGCCCCGAAAACCCTCCCCAGCCGTCACCCGATTCTGACGCACCTCCGCAACCTGCAGAAACCGAAGAGGTTAAGTCATGACCAAAAAATGCGCGCGGAAACGGCTCCAACACCGTCACCACCGTCACCGCCCCCTCGGTGGGGCAGGCGCTTCCGCCTGCCAACCCCAACCCGTGGGCCCCGGGCCCCGGCCGAGCCACGGCGGGGACCATTTGTCCCATGAGGACAAAACGTCCCCGAGCGCCCTTCGTCAGCCATTGCAAATAAAGCCTCTTAGCGTTGGCACGCCGAGTGCGTTTAGGGCACCCGAGGAACATCGCTTGAAACGAATCTTTCAACTCGCTCTGGCAATCTCCGTTGCGGGCATTGCTTTTGCCGGGCAGGTCTCGCCCGACTTCAAAGTTACCAACCCCTTTGCTCCCGTCACCATCGTGGTGCAGTTCTCGACTCCCCCCGGCGCCGCCATTCTGGGCCAGGTTACCAGCACGGGAGCCAGCACCAAGCAACAGTTCAAACACTTTCCCAAGTTCCAGGTATTCACGGTGCCCGCCGGCCTGGTGAACCTGATCGCCCAGATCCCCGGCGTCAAGTACGTTTCGCCCAACCGGCCCGTCAAGAAGCACCTGGACCTCACCACCGCCACCGTGGGATCGGCTATCGCCAACCTGAACGGCTGGACAGGACAAGGCATCGGTGTAGCCGTGCTCGACAGCGGCATCGACTATAACAATGCCGACCTGAAGACCTCGTCGGGAGCCAGCCGGGTGGTCTACAGCCAGGACTTCACCGGAGAGAACAACACCATGGACCTCTTTGGCCATGGCTCGCACGTCGCCGGGATCATCGGCGGCAACGGCGCCAACTCCGGGGGCAAGTATCACGGAATCGCCCCGGGTGTCAATCTGATCAACTTGCGCGTACTCGACGAGAACGGCGCGGGCAGCGACGCCGCCGTGATCGCCGCCATCGACCAGGCCATCGAACTGCAGGCCACCTACAACATCCGCGTCATGAATCTGTCGTTGGGCCGTCCCATCTACGACGATGTCACCTCCGATCCCCTCTGCCTGGCAGTCGAGTCGGCCTATCAGGCCGGTATCGTGGTGGTGGTCGCCGCCGGCAACGACGGGCGCGACAACTCCGCGGGGAACCAGGGTTATGGCACCATCAATTCGCCCGGTGACGATCCGCTCGTGATCACCGTCGGAGCCATGAAGACCGAGGGAACCACCGACCGCGGCGACGACCTGATAGCCAGCTACAGTTCCAAAGGCCCCACCCTGATCGACCATTTTGTCAAGCCGGACCTCGTGGCGCCCGGCAACATCATCAGCTCACTCCGCGTTCCCGGCAGCACCCTCGACGTCCAAAACCCCGGCAACCAGATTAACCCCACGGTCTATGGTGCCCCGGCCAACTCTCCTTCGGCGTACATCAGCATGAACGGAACCAGCATGGCGACCCCCGTGGTGGCCGGAGCAGCCGCCCTGCTGCTGCAACAGAATCCCGCCATGACGCCTGACCAGGTCAAGGCCCGCTTGATGCTGACCGCCAGCAAGTCCTTCCCCGTCTTCAGCATAGCCACCGATGCCACTACCGGCATCTCTTACACGAGCTACTACGACGCCTTCACCGTCGGCGCCGGCTACCTGGACGTTCAGGCGGCCCTCAACAGCACGGCCCTCTCCACGGGCGTGGCCATCTCACCCGTGGTGATCTTCAACGCCAACGGCTCGCTCTCCATGGTGAGCCCCGATCAGTTTGCCTGGGACGATCAGTTCGCCTGGGATGACCAGTTTGCCTGGGACGATCAATTTGCCTGGGACGACTCTACCGTGTTTGGAGCCAGCACCGTGGTCAACGGATCCAACGTGTTGATGCTGAGTTCCTCCTCGATAATGGCCCAGAAAGGCACTGCGGGCTGCAGCGCGATCTGGAGCTCGAAGAGCTCATGGGATAACGGCACGACCAGCTCCACCAGTACCTTGGTCAAAGGAGAGAAGTAGCCGGAAATCGCATGCCGGACTACTTGCTATGAGCTTCAGATTGATGTTCCTTCGATCCGGATGCGCCGTTCCGGCGCATCCGGCGCCAAACAAGGAGACTCTCTCATGACCAAAAACATCGCTCGTGTGGTCGCGGCTGGCTCCATCCTTTTGCTGGCGCCTGCCCTGGTTCTCGCGCAGCATCCCAAGATCGCACCCGACCTGGAAGGGCGGGCCGCGAATTCGACGGTCGACGTCATCGTGCGCTTCCAAAGTGCTCCCGGCGCGGAGCAGCATCAGAGGATACTGGCCCGCGGAGGCCGCCTCAACACGGACCTCGGATCCATGCAGGCCGGCGCCTACCGCATCGCCGTGTCGGCGTTGCAGGACCTGGCGAACGATCCCGACGTGGTTTACATCGCGCCGGATCGTCCCTTGCGGGGTCTCCTCGATAACGCCGCCGCCGCCGTGAATGCCGACATCGTGAAAAGTTACGGCCTTACGGGCGCCGGCATTGGAGTGGCGGTCATCGATAGCGGCGTCTCGCATGACCCGGACCTCTATGGAAACCGGGTCGTCTACGAAGAGAGCTTCCTGGGCGACCGCACTACGTCCGACCCGTACGGTCACGGCACCCACGTCGCGGGTATCGTGGGCGGCACCGGGAAAAAGTCGGGCGGCCGGTATGCCGGCATTGCGCCCGGCGCCAACCTCGTCAACCTTCGAGTTCTCGACCAGAACGGCGCGGGCGCCGACAGCACCGTGATGGCGGCCATCCAGCGCGCCATTCAATTGAAGTCCCGGTACAACATTCGGGTGATCAACCTGTCGCTGGGGCGGGCGGTGTTCGAGAGCTACACCCTCGATCCGTTGTGCCAGGCGGTGGAAGCGGCTTGGAAGGCCGGCATCGTGGTAGTCGTAGCGGCCGGCAACGAGGGACGCAACAACTCCGTCAATACCCACGGCTACGGCACCATCGGGGCTCCGGGCGACGATCCCTACGTCATTACCGTGGGCGCCATGAAGACCATGGGCACGCCTGCACGCACCGACGATCTGATCGCCAGCTACAGCTCCAAGGGACCCACGGCGATCGACCACATCGTAAAGCCCGATCTGGTGGCGCCGGGCAACTGCGTGGTCTCCATCCTCGACAAGGGGAGCACCTTGGCGAGCGAGTTCCCCGGCAACACCGTATCCAACTTCTACTTTCAACTGAGCGGAACCAGTATGGCCACTCCCATGGTGAGCGGCGCGGCTGCCCTTTTACTCCAGGCACAGCCCGGCCTCAATCCGGATCAACTGAAGGCACGGTTGATGAAGACCGCCTACAAGCAGTTTCCGGTGTCCAGCCTGGCGACCGATCCGGTAACGGCGCAGCAATACCAGAGCTACTACGATGTGTTCACGGTGGGCGCCGGCTACCTCGACATCGCCGCGGCCCTGGCGAATAACGACGTGGCCGTGGGCTATGCCCTTTCGCCGTCGGCGGTTTTCGACGAAACCACCAACACGGTCAAGCTGGCGCCCACGGCCGGCCTGGAGAATATCCAGGCGATTTGGGGCAGCGTGGCGGTGTGGAGCGCCCAGGTGATCTGGGGCGAGGCGATCTGGGGCGATCAAGCGGTCTGGGGCGACCAGGTGCTCTGGGGCGACCAGGTCATCTGGAGCGATGCCGTCGCGGTCGGTTCGTTGTGGGGATCGCAGGCGCCTTGGGCCAGCGCCACAACGTCCTCGGAGTCCACCGGCATCGCCATCAATGGAGAGAACTAGATGCCACACCGGCTGCTATCCGCACTAAACAGAGCGTCACAAGTAATTGCGCATCCGCGGGGTGCCCTTTGGGCCCGGTGCCCTTTGGGCCCGGTGCCCCCTGGGCCCGGCTCTGTTCGGAGCCGCGCGCGTAAGCAAGCGGTGTTCGCGCAAACAATAACGCCGCTGCGTTTAGCCACGCGCGCCGCGGTGGCGCTGGGCGTCCTGCTGGTTGCGGGGCTGCTCGCCGCCACGCTGGTGCGGATGGCCCCGGGATTTGGCATGGACGAACGGTTGCTGGACGTTCGTCTGAACCAGGAAAGCCTCCAGGCTATTCAACGACAGGGAGGCGAACAACCGAACGTGGTCCGATATTACGGGCACTACCTGCGGCAACTCGCCCACGGCGACCTGGGGACTTCGTTGTCCCTGGGCCGGCCGGTTCGGGAACTGCTCGCGGAACGGATGGCCGTGAGCTTCCGCTCCGGCCTCTCGGGCCTGGGCCTGGCGTGGATAGCGGCTATTCTCGCGGCAACCACGCTCGAGCTGTTACGGCGGAGCTTCACCGAGGCAGTCGCGTCGGTACTGTCGGGAGCGCTGTTGTGCGTGCCGGCGGCGGTGGTGGCTCTGGCCTCCGTCTACAGCGGAGCGGCGCCGGCAGTGGCGATCGCCGTGATCCTGTTCCCGCGCATTTTCCGCTACCTGCGGGATCTGGCGCGCCAGGCCTGCGGTGCGCCGCACGTTCTGGCTGCGCACGCGCTCGGGCTCAACCCCCTTCGGATTCTCACCTGCCACGTCGTCGCACCCGTGCTGCCGGAGTTGCTGGCCCTGGCCGGCGTCTCGGTGAGCATGGCGGTGGGCGCCACTGTCCCGGTAGAAGCGCTCTGCGACTCGCCCGGGGTGGGGCAACTGGTCTGGCAGTCCGCACTCGCCCGGGACCTCCCGGTACTGGTCAATCTTACCCTGCTCATTACCGCCCTCACCGTCATCGCCAACCTGATCGCGGACACGGCCAGATCCATGCGGGAGGCGCAGGTCTGATATGCGTCGCGTTGCCGTGTCGCTGCTGCTTCTGGTCACCCTGATGTTGGCGCTCGCCAATTGGGTGGCGCCCTTCCCGTACGCCAGGCAGTTTCGGGACGCGCCCGATGCTCCCCCATCGCGCCATTTCCTCCTGGGGACCGACGCCCTGGGGCGCGACCGGCTCTCGCGAATGTTGTATGGCGCCCGGATCTCACTTCTCCTGGCTCCGGGCGCCGCTTTGGTTTCGGGCGGTCTCGCCCTGGCCGTGGGATTGCTTGCGGGGTGCCTGGGAAGGCGCGTCGAGCGCGCCGTCACGGTGGCAGCCGATCTGTGCCTTTCGCTGCCCTGGCTCTTTGCGCTGCTGGCGATCCGCGCTGTATTGCCCCTGAATGCGTCGGCCACTGCCTCCGCGCTCTCCACGTTCGGGCTGCTCGGTCTGTTGGGCTGGGCCGGACCTTGCCGCATCATTCTGGTCGCGGTGAAGCGCCATCTGGGTTCCGATTTCGTCCTGCTGGCGCGTGCATCCGGTTGCTCCGCCGGGCGCCTGGCGGCCGTCCACCTCATTCCCAACCTGTTGCCGTTGGCGCGCGCCCAGTTCCTGGTGACGGTGCCGGCATTCCTGTTGGCGGAAGCCAACCTCGGACTCCTGGGATTGGGCATCCCCGAACCGGTGCCTTCGTGGGGTGGGATGCTGCGGGAACTGGAGAACCTGCCCGGCGCGGTGGCCCATCCCTGGATCTGCGCGCCCGCCCTGCTGCTGATGATCGTCATCAGTTCCTTTCATCTGCTGGTTTCGGCCGATAAGGACCGTGTATGAGATATGCCGGTCCAATTCTTCTGGCTCTTCTGGGTTCCCTGAACCTCGGTGCGCAGTGGGGCGGCGAACTCCGATTCTGCCTCCGCAGCGAACCCAAAAGCTTTCATCCCGCGCTGGCCGATAGCGACGCCCCGGAAACCATCCGCTACCTGACGGGTGGAGTGCTCCTGCGGGTCAACCGCATCAATCAGCAATTGGAACCGGAGCTGGCGACCTCCTGGAAAATCGAAAACGGCGGCAAGGCTGTGGTCTTCCATTTGCGCCAGGGTGTTTCCTTTTCCGACGGCACACCCTTTACGGCCGACGATGTCGCCTACACCATGCAGGTGCTGCTCGACCCGAACCTGCATTCCCCGACCGGCGATACGTTCCAATCCGGGGAGGGAGCCGTCCAGGCCGTGGTGCGCGGAAAGTACGAGGTGGCGATAGTGTTCCCGCAGCCCGTGGCCGGCGTCTTGCGGCTCTTCGACCAGGTGGCCGTCATGTCGCGAACTTCCCCGCTGAAAGAGCGGGCGGTTTTGGGACCGTTCCGCATCGCCGAACATAAACCGGGCTCGTACATCCTGCTGGCGAGAAACCCCAACTACTGGAAGACCGAGGGCGGCAAGCGACTGCCCTATCTGGACGCCGTTCGCCTGGAGATCCAGCCCAACCGCGAGCTGGAATTGCTGCGCTTCCGCCGGGGACAGGTGCACCTGATCTCCTCGCTCGATCCCGATCAATTCGAGCAACTGGCCGGTGAAGACCGCGCCTCGGTCAAGGACGCGGGGCCGGCGCTCGACGCCGAGATGATCTGGTTCAATCTGTCCGATTCCGCGCCGATCGAGGCCTACCGTAAGGCCTGGTTCCGCTCCCGCAATTTCCGCCTGGCGGTGTCCCATGCCATCCGCCGCGACGACCTCTGCCGCGTGATCTATCGCGGCCACGCGCAACCCGGAGTCGGGCCGGTTTCTCCGGCCAATCTCTTCTGGTTCAATCCACACCTGAAGCCGCATGCCTTCGATCTCGACGCCGCGCGCAAGCTCCTGGCGGCGGACGGATTCCGCAGTGAGGGAGGGTCGCTGCGCGACCGCGAGGGTCATGCCGTGGAATTCTCCCTGGTTACCAGTGCCGGCAACCGCGCGCGGGAGCGCATCGCCGCGATGGTCCAGCAGGACCTTGCCGGCCTGGGCATCAAGCTGAACATCGTGACCTTGGATTTTCCGTCTCTGATCGAGCGGATCGGCAAGTCCTTCCAGTACGAGGCCTGCCTCCTGGGCACCGTCAACGTGGATCTCGATCCCAACGGCCAGATGAACGTCTGGTTGAGCTCGTCGGCCAATCACCAGTGGAATCCCAACCAGAAGCAGCCCGCGACTCCCTGGGAGGCCGAAATCGACCGCTTCATGCGGCTCCAGGCCTCCACCATCGATGCGCATCGCCGCAAAGCGCTCTTCGACCGCGTGCAGCAGTTGGCCTGGGACGAAGCGCCTTTCGTCTACCTGGTGCACCGGAACGCGCTGGTGGCGGTGGCGCGCTCGGTGCGGAACGCCGAGCCGTCCGTCCTGCGGCCGCAGGTCTTGTGGAACGTGGATCGGCTCTGGATCGAGCCCTCGAAGTGACCTCCGGGCTATCGTCGCTGGCAGCGGAAATTTCCGCCGGCTGCCCGGAAAAGCCCGAAGTCCCGCGGGCTGCGAATATCTCCGCCGGCTGCCCGGAAAAGCCCGAAGCCCTGCTGGCTGTGAACATCTCCGCCGGCTGCCCGGAAAAGCCCGAAGTCCTGGTGGCTGTGAACATCTCGGTCGACTACCGGGAAAAGCCCGGAGTCCTGCTGGCTGCGAACATCTCCGCCGGCTGCCCGGAAAAGCCCGAAGTCCCGCTGGCTGCGAACATCTCCGCCGGCTGCCCGGAAAAGCCCGAAGTCCTGCTGGCTGTGAACATCTCCGTCGACTACCCGGAAAAGCCCGGCGTCCTCGAAGGAGTGGTTTTCACCGTCGGAGTGGGCGAGATGATGGGGCTGATCGGTCCCAGCGGGTCGGGGAAGAGCACGATCGCGCTCGCGGTATTGCGACTGGCGGAGCTGAGGGGCGCGACCGTGCGCGGCGCGATTCGATTTTGCGGGCGCGATCTGATGGACTGCTCCCAGAAGGAGCTTCGCCACGTCCGCGGCCGGGAGATCGGCCTGGTGCTGCAGAGCCCGATGTCCGCCCTCAATCCGGCGCTGCGGATCGAAACCCAATTGCGCGAGGCGTGGCGCGCCCACCGGCCGGAGCCCTGGGCTTTCGCCAAAGGGCAGGTGGCGGAGCTCCTGGTGGGTATGGGCCTGCCGGGCGGCTCCGATTTCCTGCGGAGCTATCCACGCCAGTTGAGCGTGGGGCAGGCGCAGCGAGTAGTCATCGCCATGGCCGTGATGCATCACCCGAAGCTGCTCGTGGCCGACGAAGCCACCAGCGCCTTAGACCCCGTCTCCCATGGCGAGATCCTCGATCTGTTCCGCAAGCTGAACGCAGAACTCGGGATGTCGATCCTCTACGTCTCGCACGATCTGGCATCGGTGGCGCGTCTGTGCCACACGGTAGGTGTGCTTGAAGGCGGTTGTCTGGTCGAGTGCGGACCCGCGGACCGGTTGCTGCGTGTCACGGAGCCGCCTTCTTACCGGCTGGCTGGCGGGACCGGGCGGCCGTTCTCGCGCGCGTGAGGATGAGGAATCCGCTCTCGACATGGTCGTCGAGGATGCGCGTCCACACCACCCGGGCGCGGCCTTCCCAGTCCCCATGCTCGAAGTGAACGAACTGCCCCGGGCCCAACCCCTTCAGCCCGTGCTGGGCGCGGAATCCGGCGCGGCTGCTGTCCAGCAAGCGGCCCGGCGCGGTCGCGTTCGAGAAGCCCTCGGGCCACAGGCTCACCTGGCCGCGCGCCATACGGCGCGGTTCGCTGCGGCGGTCAGCTCCTTTGGCAACCGGCTCAAGCAACATACACGTGATCCTCCTGCGGCGCATTGGCCCGATACAGCTTCAGCTTGCGGCTCAGCGTTCTTCGCGAGATGCCGAGCAGATCGGCGGTCTTCTGGTGGTGCCCACCAGTCCTATCGAGAGTGGCGAGGATGGCTTCCCTTTCCATGCCATCGAGGTGCGACGGCCCCGCACAATGCGCACGCCCCGCGGTGAGAGCCGGCGCAGCCGGGTTTGACATCTCCAGATCGGCTGCATCGATCCGGTAGCTTTGGGCCGTAATCACCGCATGCGTAACCGCGTTTCGCAATTCGCGGATATTTCCCGGCCAGGCATGGTGCTCGAGTGCTGCCTTGGCCCCGGCGGAGAACTCGGCGCGCTCCGCGTACTGCTCCAGGAAGTATTCGGCGATGGGCACAATGTCCTCCCGCCGTTCGCGCAAGGGAGGGACGTGGATCCGGCACTGGTTGAGGCGATGAAACAGGTCGGCGCGGAACTTCCGGCCGGCCACGGCCCCCTCCAGATCCTGGTTCGTGGCAGCGACGATGCGCACATCCGCCGCGATCTTCTTCTGTCCTCCCACCCGGTAGTAGGGTACGCCGTCCAGCACGCGCAGCAGTTTCACTTGCATGCGCGGCTCCAGTTCCCCGACTTCGTCCAGAAACAGCGTCCCGGTGTGCGCCATCTCGAAAAGGCCCGGCTTGACCGCATCCGCTCCGCTGAAGGCGCCCTTTTCGTGTCCGAACAGCTCGCTCTCCACCAGGTGCTCCGGCAAGGCTCCGCAACTGAAGTCCACCCAAGGCTTGTTGGCGCGCAGCGAATAGTGATGCACGGCGCGCGCCACGATCTCCTTACCGGTGCCGGTCTCGCCGGTAATCAAAACGGTCGCCGGCATGCGGGCCAAACGCACCACCATATCCATCAACTGCCGCATCTTGGGGCTGGCTATGATAGCGGCCACTCCGAGATAGACATAGCGTTCTTCGGGCATGTTCCAGAGAACATATCGGCTAAGACCCGCCAAAATCCAGCGGTTCAATTCCTTCCTCCGGGAGCCGATAAGAATAGACATGTGCCAGTCCCTGCGCGCCATCGAGACCCTGGCGCTCGCCATCGACGCCCGTAAGGGCGGACACCTCCCTCGAATCGAAGCTCTGGCCTTGGAAATCGGCCGGCGCCTGCACTGGAACGAAGCGGAGCTCGCGGCTCTGCGGGCCGCGGCGCTGCTGCACGACGCCGGCGAGTTGGCCGTGCCGCAGCACCTCGTTGGAATACCGGGGGGCGCCACACCCGGGAGCGCCACCCCCGAGGAGTCCGAGAAGAACCAGGCTCATCCCGCTGTGGGGTCCGCCATGGCGGCACACATGGGCCTCTCCGATGCCGTGGCTGCGATGATACGGTCGCATCACGAGCGCTGGGACGGACACGGCTACCCGGACGGCCTCCAGGGACACGCCATCCCGGTGGGATCCCGCATCCTGGCGGTGGCGGATTGCCTGGCTCGACTGGCTCCCGAACATGCGCTCGAAGCCCTGCGGCGAGGCTCCGGCGCCGCCTTCGACCCGGACCTCGCGCGGCTGGCGTCGGACCACCTTGCCGATTTGGAACGGGTTGCCAGACCGCAGCCTGAACTGGATTTCCAGGCAGCGGTCGCGTCAGCCGCACGGGAAGACCGCGCGCTCGCGAGACTGGCCGGGGAGCTCGGCCGCTCACTCAGCCTCCACGAAATTCTGGATGCATTTGATGGCACGCTTCAGCTTCTGATCGGCTACAACTGCATGGCGGTCTACTTGATGGGCGAAAACGGCGCGTGCGAATGCGGCTTGTCACCCGCATACCTCAGCGGTGACGAGGAACTGCTGGCCGATGCCCGGGATGGCGTGCCCACCGCTCAATCGCGTTCCGAGCTGCTGGTACCGCTCGAAATCGGCGGGAAGCGCGTCGGATTGCTGGCGCTTTACCACGCCGGGCGAGGCGCCTTCAGGCGGGACGATCTCCGGCTGCTGCTCGCCATTCGCGGTAGACTCGCGTCCGCCGTGGACAACGCCAGGAGACACGAGCGCGCCGAGCGGCTCGCCGCCGTTGACGACCTCACCTGCCTACCCAACAGCCGGTCTCTGTTCCTGAGGTTGGCCGCCGAATTGTCTCGCTGCCGCCGCAACCGCACCACGCTGGCGGTTCTGGTCTGCGATTTGGGTGGGTTGCCCCAGTCCAGGTACCCGGCGATCGCCGCCGGGCTCCGGCGGATTTGCCGCGAGGACGATTGCGTAGCGCGGATGGGCGACTCCTTTGCCTTGGTGCTCAGTAGCTTTTCCAGGCAGGACCTGGCGGAGAAGCAGAAGCTCATCGCGGCAACGGTCGGGCAGAGCGGCAACGCGGAGCCCGGCGAGCGCGGCTTCGAGGTCAGGATCGGAGCCGCCTTCTACCCAGAGGACGGTTTGTATGCCGAAGATCTGCTGGCGGCGGCCGACTCGCGCCAATGAACCGCACTGCTTGCCGTTCACCAGCGTGGCGCAACAGTACGGCCTGGCGAGCACCGGCGGATGCCGGCAGGGTTCCGGACGAGGTCACGACCGCGCTGCTCCAGTCTCCCGCGCGCTCCGCGGCGGTAGGCAACAAGTGTACCGGTTCGTGGAAGCCGGCGTCCAGGGCGCGGCCGCGAAGTCGGGATTGCGGTTGTACCAGAGCGCAGTGCCGCCGCATCACGGCCGAAAAGTGAACCGAAGCCCCCGTTTTGCCAGCTCAACGGTCCAGTAGGAACCTTCGATAGGACCCGTCGTTATAGGTGCTCCAAGGGACGAAGCCTCTTTCCCGAAAGAGCTGGTACGCAAAATCGATGTTGGCCCGGCAATCCAACAAATCCCGCAAATTCACGCCGGCCCGCTTCAGGTGCACCGTGTTGATCTGGAAGTAGCCCCAGTCCAGCGTGCCGTCGGAATTGTAGTGGTAGATTTCACAAGAGCCCCGCGCATTCTCGGCCCGCTGGATGGCCAGGGCCACGCGACACGCCTGACCGAATTTGTTGAAGGCGTACTGCTGATAGGCCGTCAACCGATGGCCGAACTGATCGGCCTGGGCTTCGGCCGCGTCCTCGCTCGGGCTTCTGGCGGCGATTACCAGCGGCCATTGAAAACGAACCCGCACAGGCGACTGAAGACTGAACGTGTACCGCTCTCGCACGGCGAGAATTGCAAAGGTCACCGCCACTGCCGCCAGGAGCAACAGGCCACGAAAGGCCGTGGATGCCGGCCGTCGGAATGAACGGCGCCGCCGGCCAACAGACCGCTTAGTCAGGTTGCGGGGTGGGAATCTGTTGAAGGTACTCACGTGGTTGTTCCACCAGCGAAGGAGTCAGAATCCGGCCGGGCGCTCGGCGGCGACGTTCAGGATGCGCTCCAGAGCAATACCGGCACGCCCGAGAAGGCCCTCGTCGAAAAGGCGTCCGATGAGAGTGACGCCATGGGGAACGCGGCGAGGAGGCGAGAACTTAGGCAGCGGGTGGGCGGGATCCGGAGCCCAGTCACTTCGCGCCTCGGATACCTCGACGAATCCGGCGCGCAGAGTGAGCGAAGGATGACCCGTGAAGTTGGTGATGGTGAGGATTTCATCGCGTAGCGAGGGGACCAGCAACAGATCCACCTGGGAAAAGATGCGCGCCATTTCCTGAGCCACGCTGCGGCGAAAGCGGTCGGCCTGGACGAAATCCACCGCGGAGAGGAAGCGGGCCTGGCGGAAGAGGTTGGGCCACGCATCGGGGACCTGGACCTTGAGTTCCTTGAGGCCGCCGCCGAGGGTGAGTTCCTCGAATGCGGCGGCGCCTTCGGCGAAGAGGATCAGGTCGAGTGAGTCATAGGGCCAGTCGGGCAAAGACACCTCGACGGGAATCATGCCGAGCTGGCGGGTGGCCTCCAGAGCCGCTCGATCCACGCCGGTCGCAGGGCTTTCCTTCATCCAGCCGGGGACGTAGCCGACACGCAGGCCGGCGGCCGGGATGGCGGCATCAAAATCGAGGCGGCTGGGCACGCTGGAGACATCGCCGGGGTCGGGGCCGGAAATCGCTTGCAGCACCAGGAGACCATCCTCCACGCCGCGGGTCATCGGCCCGAGCTTGTCGAGCGACCAACAGAGAGTCATGGCGCCCGTGCGCGGCACGCGGCCGTAGGTGGGGCGCAAGCCAGTGATGCCGCAGCGCATGGATGGGCCGACGATGCTTCCTCCGGTCTCGCTGCCGATCGAGAAGGCGACCAATCCCGCGGCAGTCGCGGCGCCAGGGCCGGCGCTCGATCCCGACGAGCCCTCTTCCAGCAGCCACGGATTCATGGTCTGTCCGCCGAACCAGATGTCGTTTAGCGCGAGCGCGCCGAGGCTCAGCTTGGCGGCCAGCACGGCGCCGGCATCGTGGAGGCGCTTCACGACGGCGGCATCCTGGGCGGGCACGCGGTTGCGATATGGCTCGGCGCCGTAGGTGGTGGCGATACCGGCGGTGTCGAGCAGGTCCTTGGCGCCCCAAGGGACGCCGTGGAGCGGGCCGCGATAGCGCCCGGCGGCGATTTCCCGGTCGGCCTGCCGGGCCTGCGACAGGGCCAGATCGCGCGTGAGTGTGATGACGCAGCGCAGTTTGGGATCGAAGCGCTCCAGGCGGTCCAGATAGATGCGGGTGAGCCTCTCGGAGGCAAGCTGGCGCGTTTCGATCCAGCGCGAGAGGCGGGAGACAGGAGCGAAGGCGATGTCCTGGTCATTGGAGGGAAGGGGGTCGGGCGTGCCTGGAGTGCGGATGAAGCGATCGCGGCCGGGGCCGGCCTGCTGGCCCGGCAAGACGGGATCCCAGCGTGTGGCAGGCGCCAGGGAGGGAGAGAATTTGCGCGGTCCGGTGCGCCGCTCGTAGAGGGGCGCCATGCTCTTGCGCCAGTTGCCGGCGGCGGTTTGGCGGTCCTCCGCGCTGAGTTCGACCTGCACGAGTTTTTCCGCTTCGGCGAAGGTGGAAGGTGAGACGGGAGGTCCGGCGTCCGGAGCCGTACCGAATGCCGGCGGGGCTCCGGGTGGAAGAACCGCCGCGGAGTCAGGGGTGGGCTTGCGGCACGCCGTGGCAGCGGCCATCAGGGCTGCAGAGGCACGGTTCAGGAATTGCCGGCGCGAGTTCGACATGTTTCCCTCCGAACCACATTGTAGGCGGAATATGCCGGCATCGAATGGCAGACGCGAGAGCGACCTCTATGGATTGCCTCTCCTGCGGGCGGTGGTTTGCCCATTTGCCGCCTCCACCGCGGCCGCCGCCTGGCTCGCATTTTCGGGATGTTCGGCGCCGAGCCGTTTGATCGCAGGGACCAGGTCCAGCGGAGCTTCGCGCTTCTTCGCTTCGGAGGTGAAGATCTCCATGCCGAGGGCGCGGCTGGATGGGTCCTGGCTGGTCAGCAGCGGAATCAAGGCCGTCAGGTTTCCATACTGCACCTGTTGGAGGTCGCGCCGTTCTTCCCGCTGTTGAGTACGCGCGTCGTTCTTGTCCTTTTCATAGGTGTACAGACCACCCACCAGCGCCACCACCAGGGGCAACAGAGTGCCCGCTATTTTCGAAAGTCGATCGAGTGTTTTGTCCAGGTTGGATTGGGGAAGATCTGGCATAGGTAGAAGGTTACCACCACGGAACACTACACGCGTCCTTTGCGTACCTGTTCCTGGAGAACGCAAATGTTTTGCACAAGATGCGGATTACAACTTCGCGACCATGATCGATACTGTTCGCAATGCGGCGCCCGAACGGCGGTTGGCAGGATCGAGACTCCCCCAAGTTGTCTCCTGCTGGACAAGTACAACAAGAAGATCGCCGGGGTATGCGCCGGATTCGCGCGTTATTGCGAGGTGGATGTAACGCTGGTCCGCGTGCTCTGGCTCGCCATCGCGCTCACCACCGGGGTTGGATTCCTCGCCTATCTTGCCGCGTGGATCATCATGCCGAGCGACCATGGCGCTGAAGCGCGGGTGGTCATGACACCAAGCGCGCAGGCGGGGTGAAGCTACTGGACTACCGGACTTGACGTGGGATCGGCTACCATCACGCCCATCACCAGCGTACGCAGCACTTCGTCCCACACGCGCTCGAGTCCCGGGGCGCGGTTCGACCAGTAGTTCATCGAGATCAGGCAGAGAACCGGCCCGCGCGCGAGGGCGACGCGGAAACGTGCGTCGCGTTTGTACTCGGCATCGTTATATCTCTGTTCCAGCCAGGCAATCTCCAGGTCGCCCCGCACAATGTGGTGGATCTCCGACTGCTGGTACGGCGTCCGGTCATTGCCGAGCGAGTCCCGTAACGCGTCGTCGAGAGACAACTCCCGAACGTGCTCGGCCGGCACGCGGAAGATCGACGCCCCGAGATCGCAGCTTTCGACCGAAGGCGGGCGGTCATGAAGATGGACCGCGCCCTCATCCGGCTCGACGATCCAGTTACTCGGGAAATCGAATCGCACCAGACCGCGGTCGAGCACGCAAACAGAATACCCGGGCTTGCACTTCCAGGTATGATTGTCCTTGAGTTTGAGCTTCTCGACGGCCACACCCTATCTTACCGGGAAACGGGGCTGGAGCGGAACGGTTTTCGCTCGTACGGCTTGTCAGGCAATCGGGCCAGGGAGTTCATCCCTCCATCCTGCGGCACCATCTCATTTACGGTCTGCTTTGCCGCGTGGGGGTCGATCGGCGCCTTCGCTCCGCGTTTCCGCGAGACCTTTCACCTGACCGCATCGGAAACCGCCTTTCTGGTGGCGGTACCGGTGCTCCTGGGATCGTTGGCGCGAATCCCCATGGGCATTCTCACCGACCGCTTTGGCGGCCGCGCCATATTCTCGATCCTCATGGCGGCGGTGGCCTGCCGGTCTGGATGGCGCCGCAGCAAGTCACCTGCAGCAAGCCACCTATGGGGGCCTGCTGGCAGTTGCGTTCCTGCTGGGGGCCGCCGGCTCCTCGTTTGCAATCGGTGTAGGCTACGTTTCGCGATGGATGCCTGCTGAGCGGCAGGGCAGCGCGCTCGGGGTTACGGCTTGGGGAACATCGGACAATCGGCCGCGGTGTTCCTCGGGCCGCTGCTGGCCGCGCGGGCCGGGATGGCGGCGGTCTATCACGGCGTCGCCGTGCTGCTGGTGGTTTGGGCCGCGGCTTTCGCCCTGCTCGCGCGCAATGCTCCAGCGCCGGCAACGGCGCAGCATAGAGGCCTCGGCGTCATGCTCGAAGTGCTCACCCGCGAAAGGCTCTCGTGGCTGCTCGCGGCCTTCTACTTCCTGACCTTCGGCGGATTCGTCGCGTTCGCCATCTACCTGCCCACGCTGCTGAAGGACGAATTCGGGCTGCCGCCCGCCGACGCCGGTTTTCGCGCCGCGGGCTTCGTAGTTCTCGCGACGCTGCTGCGTCCCTTGGGCGGCTGGCTCTCCGACCGCATCGGCGGCGCACGTGTGCTCTCCGGCGTTTTCCTCGGGGTGGCGCCGTTCGCCATGCTGATGTCCTGGCCGGCGGTGATTCCCTTCACCGTGAGGGCGCTCGGCTGCGCGGCATTGCTTGGGCTTGGGAATGGCGCGGTGTTCAAGCTGGTCCCGCAATACTTTCCGAACCAGACGGGCACGGTCACGGGCCTGGTGGGCGCCATGGGCGGCCTGGGCGGATTCTTTCCGCCGCTGCTGCTGGCACTCTTCCGCAGCGGGGCGGCCTCTGGGCCGGGCGTGACCTGGCCGGCCTTCCTGCTGCTCGCCGGTACGGCGCTGCTGCTGTGGTGGGCCAACCACCGGGTCTTCGTACCGCGCCAGCAAGCCCTCGATCTCTGAAACAGCACGATTCCCAGATAGTTGTGTGCCGCGGCGAAATCCGGAGTGCGGCTGACCGCCTCGCGCAGTTCGGCCTCCGCATCCGCCTCATCGCCGATCGCGTGGAACGCAAGACCCAACTGATATCGCAAGCCGGGAAGTTCGGGATCGAGCCGCAGCGCCTGCTGCAGCACCTTCACGGCCTCGGCAGGCTTCGATTGAACCAGTTGCGTGCCGCGCGCCAATAACTCGTTGGCGCCCGCCGTGCCATTCTGCGCCGATGCGCTCGCGGCGAGAGCGAAAAAAACGCCGCCGAAGATTGCAAGCCTCATGTTGGTGGGGCAGGCGGGTACCCTATGGGTCCGCCTGCCAACAGAGTCGGCGCCTACTTGGTCCCACTCGCCAGCTTCTCGATCTGCCGAAGCTGATCCTTTACCTGCGCCATGTCCGGGGCATTCGGCGCCAGTTTCATATAGGTCGTCAACTCGGCGGCCGCGCCTGCGTAATCCTGCTTCTCGGCGAGCACCAGTCCCAGCAGGTAACCCGATCGCGGGTTGGCATGCCGCGGATCCAGTTTCACAGCCGCGCGCGCGCTTTTCTCCGCCGCGTCGTATTTCTTGAGGTTGTAGTTAGCCACGGCATCGGCGTACCAGGCCTGCGGAAAATCGACCGGATCCAGTTCGACGGCGCGATCCAGATACTTGCCGGACTCCTGCCATTTCGCATCCTTCGCGGCCAGAAGACCGAGTTCCACGTACGGCGCGACCAGCATCGGATCGGCTTCCATTGCCTTCATCAGGGCCGCGCGCGCCGGCTCGATCGATTGCTGCTCCAGGCGTATCTTGCCCAGGTTCACCCACGCGTCGGCGTATTTGGGGTACACGGCAACCGCCTTCTCGAAGTCCTTCGCGGCATCGTTGGGCTTGTTCTTCAATACAGACTGCAGACCGTGCTCGTAGGCTTTCTTCGCGTCTTTGGGAGCCATCATCGACGTGACGCTGATGGACGTTCCCGCGACACCCGCCATGCGATGCAGGACGATCATGCCGACATCCGGATTGTCCGCGGACCGGCGATTGAACAAGTTGATCGTGTCGGAGGAAAACCCCGCCACGCTCGCCCGCAACGCGCAATTCATCATGCGGCTCGCGAACGGGTCGGCAGCCAGGGCGCTCCCGCCGCCGGCGGATTGAGAGCTGCCGAACCCGCCCGAGCCGGAACCCCGGGCGGAACCAGTGCCTGCGTCGGAAGCATCGGAGAGGACCAGATCGCGGTCGCCCCATCGAAAATTGAAGTGCCCATTCGAATCGGTGTACGCGACCGTCGTGGAGATCCCGCTGCAGACTCTCTGGATCGTGACATTCTGCGGGAGCACCGATCCGTCCTCGATGACCACTTTGCCGGAAATATAGATGGGCCGGGAGGCATCGACACCCCTCGCGCCGCCCCCGGAGCCCAGCGTGGGGTTCGCCTGGACGCTGGTTTGTCCGCCGCTGCCGGTCGTCGGGGTCGTTCCGCCCATGCCTTGGGCCGTGAGGTTGGCAGTGGCGATCGCTCCGAGGAGAAGAAACAGCGCCCAGTTCTTCATTTTCGTGCCCTCTCGGTGAGTGAACTTGCCCTTATTATGTCATAGATCTCGGACCGTGCCGCTTTACCGGGGTTGCACCTTTTCTCTCCCTCACTCTCTCCGGAAACTTCCCGCCAAGTTGTTGATTCCGTGTCGCAGGCCTTGTACTACAACAGTCTCAAACCGTCGCGGCCTGCGACGATTTGGTGGGGCGGACTGGTCGGCCTTTGGTTGCGGCTCTACTGCTCTGTATTACAGTAGCTCCATTTCTTTCCTCCTTGAGAAGATTTTCTTCAAGCGGCAGAGGCCCCCGCTTGCA